>Ga0209202_1000619_pt1 | contig 26706 bp, 27 predicted proteins | sample AD_UKC032_MetaG_FD_184416 | JGI IMG/M metagenome (GOLD analysis project Ga0209202, IMG submission 184416) | Active sludge microbial communities of municipal wastewater-treating anaerobic digesters from USA - AD_UKC032_MetaG (SPAdes) (version 2) | ecosystem: Engineered > Bioreactor > Anaerobic >... | reverse complement strand
TGGAAGGCGAAATCAACAAGAGCGTCGATGAGTACAACAAGCGTCCACGCAAGAAGTTTATCGGTGCGCGGACGGAAGAGTACCGCTTCGCACAGTACATCGAGGACTGGCGCCAGAAGGTCGAACGCATCGGGACCCTGAACTACCCGGAAGCGGCACGCGGAAAATTGTACGGTTCGCTGGTGTTGAGTGTGTCGATCAACCACGACGGCAGTCTCAACCGGGTCGATATCAACCGTTCCTCCGGGTACAAGGTGCTCGATGAAGCCGCTCGGCGAATCGTCCAGATGGCGTCACCTTACTCGCCATTTCCCCCGGAAATCCGGCGCGATACCGACATTCTGGAAATCACCCGGACCTGGTATTTCACCCAGGGCGACCAACTCTCGGCAAAATGACCGACCGTTATTGCGTGCTCGGCAACCCGGTTGCCCATTCCCGTTCGCCAGCCATCCATGCGCAATTCGCTGTGCAGTGCCGGCAGGATCTGCTCTACGAAGCCCTGCTGGCACCGCTCGACGGCTTTGCCGAAACGGTGCGGCAGTTCCTCGCCGCCGGCGGCAAGGGTGCGAACGTCACCGTCCCGTTCAAGGAAGAAGCCTTCCGCCTGAGCACCCGGCGCAGCGCGCGCGCCGAGCGCGCGAGGGCCGTCAATACGCTGGCCTTCGCCGGGGACGAAATATATGGTGACAACACCGACGGCGCCGGGCTGGTGCGCGACATCGAGGTCAATCTCGGGGTTCAAGTGACCGGCAAGCATGTCCTGCTGCTCGGTGCGGGTGGCGCCGCGCGCGGCGTGATCGCGCCCTTGCTGGCCTGCCGCCCGGCCAGCCTGTTCATCGCCAACCGCGGCTCCGACAAAGCGGCAGCGCTGGCCCGGCAGTTTTCGGACCTTGCTGCGGTCGACGCTGGAAATTTTGCCAAAACCGCGGGCAGCAGTTTCGATATAGCCATCAACGCCACCTCGGCCAGCCTGGCCGGTGAAGCCTTGCCGTTGCCGGCCGGCATCTTCGCGCCGGGCAGCCTGGCCTACGACATGATGTACGGCAAGGGCGAAACGCCGTTCCTGGCGCTGGCCCGCGCACAGGGCGCGGCACATCTGGCCGACGGTCTCGGCATGCTGGTCGAGCAGGCTGCCGAAGCCTTTCTGGTCTGGCGCGGGGTGCGGCCGGACAGCGCGCCCGTTCTGGCGGCATTGCGCGAACAATTGAAGGCATGAGGCAGGTGGGCCGCTGGCTCAAGTGGGGACTGATCGGCCTGATCGGCCTCTTTCTTGTCTGGCAGTTGTGGCTGCTTGGTTGGGTGTTGCTGTGGAAGTGGGTCGATCCCGGCACGACGCGCTTCATGGAAATCCGTCTCGGCGAACTGCAGGCCAAATATCCGGAGGCCCAGCTGAAAAAGCAGTGGGTTCCCTATGAGCGGATTTCGCCGCACCTGAAGCGCGCCATCATCGCCTCCGAAGACGCAAAGTTCGTCGATCATGAAGGCTTCGACTGGGATGGCATCCAGAAAGCGATGGAAAAGAACCAGAAAAGAGGTCGTACGGTGGCCGGTGGTTCGACCATCAGCCAGCAACTCGCCAAGAACCTTTTCCTGACGCCGACAAAATCGTATTTCCGCAAGGCCGAGGAGGCCATCATTACGTTGATGCTGGAAAATCTGTGGAGCAAGCGGCGGATATTCGAGGTCTATCTGAACGTGATCGAATGGGGCAACGGCGTGTTCGGCGCCGAAGCGGCGGCGCGCCATTATTTCGGCATCGGCGCCGCCCAACTGGGCCCGGAGCAGGCGGCGAAACTGGCCGGCATGGTGCCCAATCCGCGCTTTTATGACCGCAACCGCAATGCGCCGGGTCTGGCACGCAAGACGGCGATCATCCTGGCCCGCATGCCGTCGGCCGAAGTGCCTTGATTTTGTAAGAACCCCGACATTCGCCGGGTGCTAGAATGATGGCCCGTTTGCGGCACTGCACCATGAGCGAAGAAAACCAGATTTCCGACACCGAAGACTTGCAGGAGCGCCTCGCCGAGGTGCAGATTCTGCTTGCCCGGCACAAGCTGGTCGAGGATCTGGTCCATCGGCAGGAAGGCCCGCGTCATGACCTGGTCGAGGACATCGTTCACAAGCAGCATCTGAACGAACTGCAGGCCAGGCTGGCGCCGATGCACCCGGCGGATATCGCTTACATCCTCGAAGCGCTGCCACTCGACGAGCGTCTGATCGCCTGGGATCTGGTCAAGGCCGAGCGCGAAGGCGAAATTCTGCTCGAAGTGTCGGATGCGGTGCGCGAGACGCTCATCGACTCGATGGAGCACACCGAACTGCTGGCGGCGGCGGAGACGCTCGATGCCGACGAGTTGGCCGATCTTGTTCCCGATTTACCGCACGATGTCGTCGCCGACGTCTTCCAGTCGCTGTCGGTCGAAGAGCGCGAGCAGCTGCGGGCGGCGATGTCCTACCCGGAGGATTCGGTCGGTTCGATCATGGATTTCGAGATGGTCACTGTCCGTGAAGACGTGACGCTCGAAGTCGTACTGCGCTACCTGCGTCGCTTCGAAGAACTGCCCGACCATACCGACCAGCTTTTCGTCGTTGACCGCGAAGAACACCTCAAGGGCGTGCTGCCGCTGAACATCCTGCTGGTCAACGAGGTCGAGGTCGAAGTCGGCGCGCTGATGCAGACCGACTTCGTCGAACTCGAACCCGACGACCTCGCCGAAGAAGCCGCCAAGGCCTTCGAGCGTTACGACCTCGTCTCGGCGCCGGTTGTCGACCCGGATGGCAAACTGGTCGGCCGGGTTACCGTCAATGCCGTGGTGGACTTCATCCGCGAGGAAGCCGAGAGCGAGCAACTGGCGCAGGCCGGTCTGCGCGAGGAGGAAGACATTTTCGCCTCGGTCTGGGACTCGGTGAAAAACCGCTGGGCCTGGCTGGCCATCAACCTGGTGACGGCTTTCGTTGCTTCCCGGGTGATTGGTGCCTTCGAGAATTCGATCGAAAAGCTGGTGGCACTGGCGGCGCTGATGCCCATCGTCGCCGGCATCGGCGGCAATTCCGGCAACCAGACGATCACCATGATCGTCCGCGCCATCGCCATGGGGCAGGTCCAGCCGGATGCGGCGCGCCGCCTGCTGCGCAAGGAACTCGGCGTCGCCACGATCAACGGCCTGATCTGGGGTGGCCTGCTCGGGCTGGCCGCCTGGTGGCTCTACGGCAGCTTCAAGCTCGGCATCGTGATGACCTCGGCGATGACGCTCAACCTGCTGCTCGCCGCCTCGGCTGGCGTCGGCATACCGCTGCTGCGCCAAAAGTTCGGCGCCGACCCGGCAGTCGGTGGCTCGGTGATGATCACTGCGCTGACCGACTCCGGTGGCTTTTTCATCTTTCTCGGGCTGGCGACGCTGTTCCTGATGTAGGGCGGCTGGAAAATCGTCGGTTTTTCGCCGTCGACCGCAACAGTCAGTGGGCGTCGGGTGTCAGCAGCTTGAGGCCGACGATGCCGGCGACGATCAGCCCGATGCTGACCAGCCGCGCGACTTCCCGCGATTCGCCGAACAGGAAGATGCCGAGAATGGCGGTGCCGACGGCACCGATGCCCGTCCACACCGCGTAGGCGGTACCGAGCGGCAACACCTTCAGCGACCAGCCGAGCAGTACGACGCTCACCACCATCGCCAGCAGTGTACCGATGCTCGGCCACAGGCGGCTGAAGCCTTCAGTGTATTTCAGCCCGACCGCCCAGCCGATCTCGCAGAGGCCGGCGACGAGCAGGACGAGCCAGGCGCTGGCGGCGCTCATTTCAGTCTGGCGAAATAAGCGTCTGCCGCGGCGATCGTCGACGCGATATCCGCTTCGCCATGCGCAGCCGAGACGAAGCCGGCCTCGAAGGCCGACGGCGCGAAGTAATGGCCGGCGTCGAGCATGGCGTGGAAGAAACGGTTGAAGGCGTCCTTGTCGCAGGCCAGCACTTCATCGTAGTTGCCGGGGCACTTCTCGGCAAAGTAGAGGCCGAACATGCCGCCGACGTTTTGCGCGGCGAAGACGACGCCATGCTTTTTCGCCGCCGCGACCAGTCCGTCGCACAGCGCCTTGGTCTTTGCGGTCAACGCCTCGTAGAAGCCTTTTTCCTGAATCAGTTTCAGTGTGGCGAGGCCGGCGGCCGTGGCGATCGGGTTGCCGGAGAGCGTGCCGGCCTGATAGACCGGGCCGAGCGGGGCGATCTGCTCCATGATTTCGCGCTTGCCACCGAAAGCGCCGAGCGGCATGCCGCCGCCGACCACCTTGCCGAAAGTGGACAGGTCGGGGGTGATGCCGAACAGGCCCTGTGCGCTCTTCAGGCCGACGCGGAAGCCGGTCATCACTTCGTCGAAAATCAGGACGGCGCCGTGTTGGGTGCACAGTTCGCGCATGGCTTTCAGGAATTCCGGGGTGGGGGCGATAAGGTTCATGTTGCCGACCACCGGTTCGACGATGACGGCGGCGATCCGTTCGCCATGTTGCGCGAACGCGTCGGCAAGTTGCTGCGGATCGTTGTAGGCAAGCACCATGGTGTGCTGCGCCAGATCGGCCGGCACGCCGCTCGAGGACGGGTTGCCGAAGGTCAGTGCGCCGGAGCCGGCCTTGACCAGCAGGCTGTCGGAGTGGCCGTGGTAGCAGCCCTCGAACTTGATCAGCACGTCGCGGCCGGTGTAGCCGCGGGCCAGGCGGATGGCGCTCATCGTCGCCTCGGTGCCCGAGGAAACGAGGCGGACCATGTCCATCGACGGCACCAGTTCGCACAGCAGATCGGCGATCTCGACTTCCTTCTCGGTCGGCGCGCCGAAGGACAGGCCATCCACCGCCGCAACCTGCACGGCAGCAATTACGTCGGGGTGGGCATGGCCGAGGATCATAGGCCCCCAGGAGCCGACGTAGTCGACGTACCACTTGCCGTCGGCGTCCTGCACCTTCGGGCCGACGCCTTTCTGAAAGAAGCAGGGCGTGCCGCCGACCGAGCGGAAGGCGCGCACCGGCGAATTGACGCCGCCGGGAATGTGGCGCTGGGCGCGTTCGAACAGTTGCTGGTTGCGTGAGGTCATGGCGTGGCTTCCTCGAATAATCGTTGGTAGGCGGCGGCGCGCGCCGCGATGTCTGGCGCGCCGAAAAGGTCGGTGATGACTGCGAGCAGGTCGGCCCCGGCGGTGAGCAGCGGCGGTGCGTTGTCCAGCGTAATGCCGCCGATGGCGCAGGTGGCTGCGGTCAACGTGGTTTTTGCCTTGGAAAACAGGTCGACCGCAGCAGTCGGCGCCTTGGGCTTGGTCGGCGACGGATAGACCGCGCCGAAGGCGATGTAGTCGACGCCGGCGGCGGCGGCCGCCTGGGCGGTCGCGAAATCGGCATAGCACGAGGCGCCGAGGATGCGCTCCGGCCCGAGCATGGCGCGTGCGGCGATCAGGTTGCCGTCGTCCGCGCCGAGGTGCACGCCGTTGGCCTTGACCAGAAAGGCCAGGGCGAGGTCGTCGTTGATCAGCAGGGTGGCGCCAAAACGGTGGGTCAATTCGCGCAGGGCGCGGGCGCGTGCGGCGCGTTCCGGCATCGCGCTGTGTTTGTCGCGGTATTGCACGATGCGGCAGCCACCGGCCAGCGCGGTTTCGACGTCGGCCAGCAGGCGGGCGCCGTCGGCGGCTTCGGGCGTGATGGCGTAGAGGCCGCGCAGCTTATTTCTCGCCATCGTCCTTGTCTTGTTCCCTGGATTCGTCGTCCTCGCCACGTGCCCAGAAAAAGCGGTCGGGGATGAACTGACCCATGCCGGGCCGGAAGCCGTTGGCCAGCGTCTGCCAGGTGTAGTCCTGGGCGTCGCGCACGGCATCCGCGATGCTGGCACCGCCGGCCACGCAGCCGGCGATGGCCGAGGCCAGCGTGCAGCCGGAGCCGTGGTAACTGCCGGGCAGCCTTTCCCAGCGGTCGCGGCGGATGACGCCGTTGGCACCGTACAGGGTGTTGACGACCTGCGGCGTATTTTCGTGCGTGCCGGTAATCAGTACGTATTGCGCGCCCATTTCGATCAGGCGCTCGGCGCAGGTGTCGATCGACGGTTCGCTCTCGTCCTCGTCGCTTTCGGCCAGCCGCCGCGCTTCGGGCGCGTTGGGCGTGAGCAGCGTGGTTTGCGGCAGCAGCATTTCGCGCATCGCCGAGATGAGTTCCTCGCCGGAGAATTCGTCGCCGCGCCCGGAGGCGAGCACGGGGTCCAGAATCAGCGGAATATCGGGGTAGTCGGAGACGATCTCGGCGACCGCCAGCACGTTTTCGACGCTGCCCAGCACGCCGACCTTGAAGGCGGCGACCTGCATGTCTTCCAGCAGCGCCCGCGCCTGGCGTTCCAGTGTCTCGGCGGCGACCGGATGCACACTCTCGACCCCGACCGTATCCTGAACCGTGATGGCCGTCAGCGCCGACAGCGGATGGCAGCCGAGGCTGGCCAGCGTTAGCAAATCCGCCTGGATGCCGGCGCCTGAAGTCGGGTCGCTGGCGGCGAAGACAAGGACGAGCGGCGGCGTGGGGGCGATGGTATTCATGAGCTGCCGCAGACGTGGCGAAGCGGGCGGCGATTGAGTAAGATGGCTGGATTTTATCCGAATCCGGCTGCCGACAACGACCCACATGAGCGACCAAAAAAACTACAAGACTTGGATGTGTCTGATCTGCGGGTTCATCTATGACGAGGCAAGCGGTATTCCCGACGAGGGCATTCCGCCCGGAACTCGCTGGGACGATGTGTCGATGAATTGGGTCTGTCCCGAATGCGGCGCCCGCAAGACTGATTTCGAGATGGTGGAAATTTGACGGCAGCGTAGTATGATACGCCGCTAGAATAGCCTCCTGACGAGGGGTAAGGGGACTTAATTGGCTGACTTAAGCAGGCTGCGCGACGTCAAGGTAATGGTCATTGACGACAGCAATACGATCCGGCGAAGTGCGGAGATTTTTCTCACGCAGGCCGGATGTCAGGTCGTGCTCGCGGAAGATGGGTTCGATGCGCTGGCGAAAATCGCCGATCATCAGCCGAAGGTCATTTTCTGCGACATCATGATGCCGCGCCTTGACGGCTATCAAACCTGCTCCCTCATCAAGAAGAATGCCCGATTCAAGGCAACGCCGGTAATCATGCTGTCCTCGAAGGATGGCCTGTTCGATCGCGCCCGGGGTCGCATGGTCGGCTCCGACCAATACCTGACCAAGCCCTTCACCAAGGACAGTCTGTTGCAGACGGTCGCAATGTTTGCAGTGCCGGCTGCTTCCCAAATTTAATAAAGGTTCATGGAGCAATAATGCCCGTCAAGAATATCCTCGTCGTCGACGACTCTCCCACCGAGCGGTTTTTTTCGGTCGACCTGCTGACCAAGGCCGGTTACCAGGTAACAACCGCCGAAAGTGGGGAAGAGGGGATCGCCAAGGCAAAGGCAACCAAGCCCGATCTGATCCTGATGGATGTCGTGATGCCCGGGCTCAATGGCTATCAGGCGACCCGCACCCTGACCCGCGATGAGGAAACCAAGAATATTCCGGTCATCGTCTGTACGTCGAAAGGGCAGGAGACGGACAAGATATGGGGTTTGCGTCAAGGCGCTGCAGATTACATTGTCAAACCGGTTAATCCGGAAGAGTTGTTGAAGAAAATTGCGGCGTTGCCCTGACCTGAATGGCTAAGAAAACCAGTCTTCGGGATTTTCAGGAGTACCTTGCCGGTCGCCTCACGACCGCCGCACAGGGGCGTAGCGCCTCGTCGTGGCTGGGCGTACGGGCGGGCGAGGAGAACTGGCTGATCGATCTGTCGGACAGTGGCGAGATTGTCCAGGCGCTGAAGCTGACTGCGGTTCCGCTGACCCGGCCGTGGTTCGCCGGGATCGCCAATATCCGTGGCAGCCTGCATGCCGTAGCCGATTTCTCGGTGTTCTGCGGGGGCGCGCCGACGCCCCGCAACAACAATACTCGTTTGTTGCTGGTTGGCAGCAAGTTCGGCGCCAACGCCGCCTTGCTGGTCACCCGCATGCTGGGTCTGAAGAACCCGGAAGATTTTACCGCTGAGCCGACAGATCTGGCCGCACCGGTATGGGGATCGGTGCGCTACACGGACAGTCAGGGCGCCATCTGGCGCAAACTCTCGGTGCGCGAACTGCTCGCCGATAACGATTTCATGAATATTGGGGTCTGATTCTTTCGGATCACTAGCGGAGGATAAACATGGCGTTCAGCTTGAAGAACCTTGGGCTTGGCAGCAAGGAAAATACGGATTCACCGATGACAATCGCGGAAGCTCCAGCATCGGATGCGCCAGCGAAATCCGGGTCATCCCTGTTGCCGGCGTTCTTCGCCCAGCAGCCGGTTATCCAGCAGATGAAGACCTTGGGCGGCATCTTCGTGGTGCTCCTGCTCGCCATTGCTACTCTGGTGTTCTTCAACAGTCGCGAATCGGCGTACGGCACCTCCTACGTTGCGGCTTCCGGTGAAATGCGCATGCTCTCCCAGCGACTGGCCAAGGCTTCGACGCTGGCGCTGCAGGGTAATCCGGCGGCCTTCAAGCAGCTGAAGGATTCGCGCGAAACGTTCAGTCAGCTGCTGGAGCGACTGACCTCCGGCGGCGAGATCGGCGGCATTAATGTCCCGGCCTCACCGGATGCGGTCCGCCCCCAACTTGAAGCGCTGACCAAGCTCTGGGCCGATACGGACCGCGACGCCATGGCCGTGATCGAGCAGGAGGCCAACCTGGTGGCGCTGGGCAAGAGCGTGGCCACCATCGACAACGAAAACCCGATCATGCTGGAGCTGGCCGAGCAGGTCGCCGCCCTCAAGCTGCAATCGGGCGGCGGGGCCAGGGAAATTGCCGCGGCCAACCAGCTGGTGATGTTGACGCAACGTATCGCCAAGAATGCCTCGGCGCTGCTGGTCGGTGACGAAATCAACCCCGAAGTGGCCTTCCTGCTGGGTAAGGATACCAACGCTTTCCGCGACATCCTGCAGGCTTTGAGCAAGGGCAGCAACGATGCGGATACGCGCGAAAAGCTGGGCGATCTCGACAAGGCCTTCAAGTCTTACCAGGCTGCCGTGGGCAGTATTCTTGGCAACATGCAGCCACTGGTGCTTTCCAAGCAGGCTGGCGCCCGCATCTTCCGCGGCAGCGAGGACTTGCTGAAAGCCACGGATGACCTGGCCGGGGGCTTCCAGCAGCAGCTTTCGGAAGGTGGCCGTTTCATGTTGCTGCTGCTTAGCCTGGTCGTGCTGGCGGTTGCTGCGCTGGCCTTGCTGGCCAAGATCTACCTCGACGATACGCGGCGCCGTGCGGAAGACGCGGAACTGCAACGCCAGTCATCCGAGCAGACCAACCGGGAAAATCAGGATGCGATTCTGCAACTGATGAACGAACTGGGCGACCTCGCCGACGGCGACCTGACAACCAGCGCGACAGTGAGCGAGAACATCACTGGCGCCATTGCCGACTCGATCAACTATACGATTGAAGAACTGCGTCTGCTGGTCGGCCGCATCAACGACGCTGCGAATCGGGTGACGGCGGCCACGGAAATTGCCCGCCAAACTTCGGCGGAACTGCTCTCTGCTGCCGAACGGCAATCCCGCGAGATTCAGGATGCCGGCCAGTCGGCGCTCGAAATGGCGCGTTCGATGAGCGAGGTGTCGGGCAGTGCGACCCAGTCAGCCCAAGTGGCCCGCCAGTCGCTGGCCGCCGCCGAAAAGGGTACGCAGGCGGTGGAAGACTCGATCAAGGGCATGGACGAAATCCGCAACCAGATCCAGGAAACCTCGAAGCGGATCAAGCGCCTCGGCGAAAGCTCCCAGGAGATCGGTGAAATCGTTGAGCTGATCTCGGACATTACCGAGCAGACCAACGTGCTCGCGCTTAACGCCGCCATCCAGGCGGCATCGGCGGGTGACGCGGGGCGCGGTTTCACCGTCGTTGCCGAGGAAGTGCAGCGCCTGGCGGAACGTTCCGCCGAGGCGACAAAGCAGATCGCGGCGATCGTGAAGACCATTCAGACCGATACGCAGGATGCGGTATCGGCCATGGAACAATCGACGCAAGGTGTGGTCGAGGGAGCCAAGCTCTCCGACGCGGCAGGTCAGGCGCTGGCCGAGATCGGTCACGTGTCGCGCAACCTTTCCGACCTCATCGAAAACATTTCGACCTCCACGCAGAGCCAAGCGGATTCGGCGACCGAGGTGGCGAAGCTGATGCAGGACATTCTGAGTGTGACGGAGCAGACCACGGCCGGTACCCAGCGTACCGCGGCAGCGGTTGACGAACTGAATGCCCTGGCATCCGAACTCAAGGGTTCGGTTGCCGGCTTCAAGGTGGATTGAGCGGGATTCGCGAGAGACTATGAACGCGGCAACCGAATTCGACCTGGGTCCGCTGACCTGGGTCAAGGGGGAGATCGACCTGGCACTCGCGCGTGCCACGGAAGCTCTCGGCCAGCATGAGTTGAGTGGCGAGGCGACGCAACTCAGGTTCTGCCGCACCCATGTCCATCAAGTGCATGGCGCCTTGTCCATCGTTGGCCTGGACGGTGTGACGCAGGTGACCGAATCCCTCGAGGCGCTGCTCAGCGCGCTGGAGGAGCGGCGCCTGCAACTGACAGCCGAGATTGTGGCGATGCTGACACAAGCCATGGCGGCTCTCGGCAAGTATCTGGACGATCTGGTTGCCGGCGAGCCGAACCAGCCGTTGCGTCTGCTGCCCGCCTATCAGGCACTGGCGGCGGCGCGTGGGCAGGGAGCGTGCAGTCCGACCGACCTGTTCTATCCCGACCTTTCGCTGCGCCCGACGAAGCGGGCCGTGCCGGTTGCCCCGCTCTCGGCTGAACAGTTGCATACCCTGCTCAAATCGGAGCGGGCACGTTTCCAGAGGGGCTTGCTGGCCTGGATGCAGCATACGACCGAGCCGCACGTCGCCCTCGAAAACATGCGGGCGGCGTTGGACAATATCGAAGCGACTCAGGAAGCCCCGGCAACGCGTTCGTTCTGGTGGGCGGCACTGGCTTTCATCGAATCGCTGTTCGATCGACAAGGCGAGGCAGATACCGAATCCCGACAGTTGCTGGCCCGCATCGACACGCAGATTCGTCGCCTGCTCGAAGGATCGCACACCATCGCTGAACGCATGATGCGCGACGTTCTCTACGCCGTGGCCAAGGCGCCGGCCAATTCCAGCATGCTGGTTGCCGAAGTGCAATCGGTGTTCGGCCTGCCAGCCCTGATGCCGGCCAGTGTCGCCGAGCGCGAAGCCAACGTGCCGCAGGAGATTGCGCTGCGCCGCCTGCGCGATACGCTTGCGGGTACCGAAGAGCTGTGGAACAAATTCTGCACCGGCAGCGCCTCGGCCCTGCCGGCTTTCGATCAGCACGCGCAGAGCTGCGCGGCGCTGACCAATGAAATCGGACATACCGATCTCAAGCGACTGGGGCAGAGTTTCGCCGCACTGGCTGCCTGGCTCGCCGAGGATCCCTGGCGCCACAACGATGCGGTGGCGATGGAAGTCGCGACTGCCATTCTCCTGCTGCAGAACGCCCAGGAGAATTTCCGTCGCCTCGGGATGGATTTTGCGCAGCAGGTCGACCTTATGGTCGCCCGTCTGTACGCCTGTATCGCCGGCAAGCCGGCTGGCGGCAATGAAGAACTGCCGCTGCTCGACGAAATGACCCGGCGCGCCCAGGAAAAACTGCTGGTCGGTCAGGTTGCACGGGAAATCCAGAATAATCTGGCGCAGGTCGAGCAGTCGCTTGACGGTTTCTTCCGCAATCCTGAAAAGGGTCATGACTTGGCGGCGCTGGATGGGCCGGTCAAGCAGATCGCCGGCGCCCTGACCATGCTCGGCCACTTTGGTGCCGTTTCCCTGTTGCAGGGTTGTGGCGCCCGCATCCAGCAATTTGCGCAGCCGGGCTACGCACCGGTTGCCGATGATTTCGAAGCAGTGGCACAACAGTTGTCGCTGCTCGGCTTCTTCGTCGATGCCCTGCAGAACGGTGAAACCGACTATGACGCGTTTGTCCGCCGCCTGCAGGGTGCGCCGGGAAGCGCGGTGCAGGCGGCGGAGGCGGAACCGTTAGCGGCGCCAAGTGTTGAGATTCCTGTCGAACAGCCTGGGCAGGAAACGCAGGCGTTCTTCGAGGAATTCAGGGAGACGCCACAAGAATTCGTTTTCCGCGAAGAGCCCGTTTACAACCCGCCGCTCGGCGACATGGCGGACACCATCCTGACTTTCGAATCCGGCAACGAGGCATGGCAGCCCGAGATCGCCGCTCCTGCTTCGTGGCAGCAGCCGGAAGCGTTGGCGCCTTCGCCGCAGACGCTGGAACTGGCGCAATCGAGCCACGAGGCAATCGATGCCGAATTGCTGGGGATCTTCCTCGAAGAGGCGCACGAGGTTCTGGCCAGCATCGGTGAGCAGTCCGCCGTGCTCGCCGGCGATCGCAGCAATGTCGAGGCCCTGACGACGATTCGTCGTTCGGCCCATACGCTCAAGGGCAGTGGCCGCATGGTCGGTCTCAACGACATGGGCGAAACTGCCTGGGCCCTGGAGCAGACCCTGAACATGTGGTTGCGCCAGGACATGGCAGTCTCCTCCGATCTGCTGGTGCTGATTGCCGAAGCCCACGCCCTGTTCTCGCGCTGGGTCAACGCTCTCGAGCAGGGCGGCGGCGCGATCCCGGATCCGACGACGCTGGTCGCCATGTGCGAACTGTTGCGTAGCCAGGAGGCCTCGGCAGTCGTCCAGTCCCTCGATGCTACGCCGGTGCAGCAGGTGGAACTGCCGGCCGCGGTGGCCGACGAGGCGCCGTCAGTCGTTCTCGATCTGCCGCTCGATACCGGCTGGGAAACGCCAGCGCCCGCCATGCCGGTGGAGGCGTCGCCGGAGTACGTGCCGCCAAGCGCGGAAGAGGTTCTGTTCGATTGGTCTGCAGAGCCGCCGGCGCCGGCAGAAAGCCTGCCGCCGGAGACAGTCGAGCCGCCAGCCGTGCAGATGCCCTGGGACGATACTGTACAGGTATTTACCGACCAGCCGGCGCCGCAAGACGAATGGTTGCGGTCGACCCCAGAAATTTCCGAGATTCCGGCAATTCCCGCGGCTCCGACTCTCTACGACATCTTCAGCGACGAAGCGCGCGGTCATCTGCAGACGCTGATTGAGGCCTATGCGGACCTCGAGGCCAGTCCTCAGCTATCGACCTCCTTCGAAATGACGCGTGCCGCCCATACGCTGGGCGGTATCGCCGCGACCGTCGGCTTGATGCCGCTGAACCGCCTCGCGCTTGCGCTCGAGCACGCGCTTATGCGCCGTGACAACTCCGGTCGGCCAGACAGTATTGAAGGACTGGAAACAGTCCGCCAAGCCATCATTACTCTGGAAGCCATGTTTGCCGGGCTGGCCAGACAGGAAGCGCCGGAGGAGCAGATCCAGCTGATTTCCGCCCTCGAGGAAATATTCCTCGTTGCGCCAGAACCCGAAATTGTCCCATCCTGGTCAGAGACCCCGTTCGTCGACGAGGTATCGGTGGTGCCCGAGCCTGTCGTGCCGACGGTCGAGGCTGCTGCCGCGGCCCCTCTGCCTGTCGTGTCGCGGTTGCAGGACGAGCTCGACGAGCAGTTGCTGCCGATCTTCCTCGAAGAAGCCCAGGATCAGCTGCGCGAACTGACCGTACAGCTGCGCCTCTGGCGGGGCGACCTGGACAGCGATTCCCAGCCGCACGCCATCGCCCGCCTGCTTCATACGTTCAAGGGCAACGCCCGGATGGCCGGTGCGATGAACCTCGGCGAGTTCACCCACCTGCTGGAGTCTCGTGTCGAGGATATCCTGCGTGCCGGCAGTGCGACGCCAGCTTTCATCGATGAAATCGAAAGTGGTTGCGATACGCTGGCCCAGGCCACCGAGCGCCTGCGTCGTGGCGAAGCCGGGATTCCCGAGCCGGTCGCCGCACCCGCGGGCGAAGCTGCCGTCGCGACGGCAGCGGCTGTGGCCGTGCCGCTGGAAGTCGAACGCGACCATGATGCAGAGACGGGCGCCCATCGCGCCACGCTGCGCGTTCGCGCCGACCTGATCGACCGCCTGGTCAACGAGGCGGGCGAACTGTCCATCGCGCGGGCGCGGATCGAAGGTGAAATGCGCAGCCTCAAGGGCTCGCTGCTCGATCTGACCGAGAACGTGATTCGTCTGCGCCGCCAGTTGCGCGAAATCGAAATTCAGGCCGAAGGCCAGATCCAGGCCCGTGTTGCGCAGGCGCACGACGGCCAGGCCGATTTCGACCCGCTCGAACTTGACCGTTTCACCCGCTTCCAGGAACTGACGCGCTTCATGGCCGAGTCGGTCAACGACGTCGCGACCGTGCAACAGAGCCTGCTCAAGAACCTGGATGACGCTAACGCGGCGATCATCGCCCAGGCCCGCCTCAACCGCGGCCTGCAGCAGGAACTGATGGGCGTGCGCATGATGCCGTTCGCCAGCCAGGCCGAGCGTCTGTTCCGCATCGTCCGCCAGACGGCGAAAGAACTCGGCAAGCGGGCCAACTTCGACATCGTCGGCGGCCAGGTCGAATTGGACCGTTCGGTGCTCGACAAGATGATGGCGCCGCTCGAACACATGCTGCGCAATGCCGTGGCCCACGGCATCGAAACGCGCGACGAGCGGCAGGTCACCGGCAAGTCGGAAATCGGCGAAATCACCGTTTCGCTGGCCCAGGAAGGCAATGAAATCATCCTTTCGATGGCAGACGACGGTCGCGGGCTCGACGGCGAGCGCATTCGCGCCCGCGCCGAGGCACTCGGCCTGCTGATGCCGGGCGAGCAGGCGGACGAAGCGCTGCTCTATGACCTGATCTTCCGTCCGGGTTTCTCGACCGCCGGTGAAGTCAGTCAGTTGGCCGGTCGCGGCGTCGGCATGGACGTTGTCAAGACCGAAGTCAGCGAACTCGGCGGGCGCATCGAAATCCTGTCGCAGCTTGGCCGGGGGACGACTTTCCGCCTCTACCTGCCGCTGACCCTGGCTGTTACCCAGACCCTGCTGCTGCGTGTCGGTACGCAAATGTATGCCGTGCCGTCGACAATGATCGAGCAGGTTCTGGAGCTCAAGGAAGCGCCGCTTTCCGAACTGCGCCAGCGCGGCGAGGTGGAATGGATGGGCAACCGCTATCCCTTCCATTTCCTGCCGCATCTTCTCGGCGATGCCGGGGCCGTTCCCGAAGCGCAGCGCCGTTACTGGATTCTCTTGCTGCGTTCCGGTTCGCAACGTGTCGCGGTTCAGGTCGACGAACTTCGGGGCAATCAGGAAGTCGTCGTCAAGAATATCGGCGCCCAACTGTCGCGGGTGGTCGGTATTGCCGGCGCCACAGTGCTCGGCGATGGCCAGGTCGTACTGATCCTCAATCCCGTGGCGCTCGCCAGCCGGGCTCCGCTGGTCAGTGTCCAGAATGCGATCCCGAGCGTGGTAGCACCGGTTACGACAGCCGTCGCTGCGTTGCCTACGGTGATGGTGGTCGACGATTCGCTGACCGTGCGCAAGATCACCAGCCGCCTGCTGACGCGCGAAGGTTATCAGGTCATCCTGGCCAAGGATGGCGTCGATGCGCTGGAGCAGTTGCTCGAAGTGGTCCCCGATGTCGTGCTTTCCGATATCGAAATGCCGCGCATGGACGGCTTCGATCTGGTGCGCAACATCCGCGCCGACAAGCGGCTCGCGGGCTTGCCGGTGATCATGATCACCTCGCGTATGGCCGACAAGCATCGCAACCATGCATTTGAAATCGGTGCCAGCCATTACCTCGGCAAGCCTTACAACGAGGACGAACTGCTGGGGCTGATCGCCGGCTACATCAAGGCGAAACAGGCTTTTTGACAATTGCGTAACGGGCCAGAGTCTCGGCTCTGGCCTGCGCATGATCGACGATCGGCGCCGGGTAGTCGCGGCCGATCACCGTACCCACCGCTTCCTGTTCCAGCCGCCCCATCTGCCAGGGAGCATGGATATATTTGTTCGACACCCTGCCCAGCTCAGGCACGTAGCGGCGAATGAACTTGCCCTCGGCATCGAATTTTTCGGACTGCGTGACCGGATTGAAGATGCGGAAGTAAGGCTGGGCATCGCAGCCGCTCGAAGCTGCCCACTGCCAGCCGCCGTTGTTGGCCGAGAGATCGAAATCGTTGAGCTGTTCGGTGAAATATTTTTCACCGAGTCGCCAGTCGATGCCGAGATCCTTGCACAGGAATGAGGCGACGACCATGCGCAGGCGGTTGTGCATCCAGCCGCAGTGATTCAGTTGACGCATCGCTGCGTCGACCAGCGGGTAGCCGGTGCGTCCGGCGCACCAGGCGGCGAAGCCTTCGGGCCAGTCATTCCACTGGATCGCATCGTATTCCGGCTTGAAGGCATGCCCGGCGACGCGCGGAAAATGGTCGAGAATCATGAAGTAGAAGTCGCGCCAGATCAGCTCATTGAGCCAAGTGTCGGCTTCGCTTGCGAGGGCCGCGCGGACCAGTTCGCGAATTGAAATCGTGCCGAAACGCAGGTGCACCGAGAGGTAAGAAACCCCCTTGATCGCCGGGAAGTCACGCAGCGTGCCGTAGCGCGTGATGCGCCCCTGGCGGAATTCATCCCACAACTGGCGGGCGCCCGACATGCCGGGTCGGATATTCAACTCGTCCAGATCGGTGACAATGAAGCCGATGTCGTTGAGAGCAGGCACTCCAGCCAACTCGCCGCCGCTGAAGCTGCCGTTGCACGGCCAACTGGCGCTGTCTGCTGCGGTCAACCGCTTCAGCCAGGCATTTTTGTACGGGGTAAACACCGAGAAAGGTTTTCCAGCCTGGGTCAGCACCTCGTCGCCATCGAAAATTGCCTGATCCTTGAAGCCGTGGAAGGCGATTCCGGCGCGGTTCAGCGTTTCGGTGACGAGGGCGTCGCGCTGCTTGGCGTAAGGCTCGTAATCGCGGTTGGTGTACACCGCCGCAACACCCAGTTGACCGGCCAGCCGGGAAATTTCGTCGCTGGCCCGGCCGTAGCGAACGATCAGCCCGCCGCCTTTGGCGCGCAGCGCGACGTCCAGTTCGACCAGCGATTCATGGATGAAATGCACACGGCGATCATGTTTCGCTGGCAGCGCCTCCAGGATGTCGCGGTCGAAAACGAAGGCGCAATACACCTGTCGCGCCTCGGCAAGGGCTGCGCTCAGGGCGGCGTGGTCATGGTCGCGCAGGTCGCGGCGGAACCAGACGAGGGCTTTTTCGAGAATCATGGTTGGTTTGTACCCCGCCGGCGATTAAAATTCCAGCATGGACAGCGTCAACCTCACCGATAACTTCCTGATCGCCATGCCGACCCTGGAAGACCCGTATTTTTCCCACGCCCTCGTCTATATTTGCGAACACAACGACAACGGCGCGCTGGGGATTATCGTCAACCGGCCGATCGACATGAATCTGGCGGGCCTGTTCGACAAGATCGACATCAAGCTCGATGCCGAGAACCTGGCCAACCTGCCGGTCTATTTTGGCGGCCCGGTCCAGCTTGACCGCGGCTTCGTACTGCATCGGCCGATCGGTCAATGGCAATCAACACTGGCGATCAACAGCGAAATCGGCCTGACAAGTTCGCGCGATGTGCTGGCGTCGGTCGGCAGTGCCGGCCTGCCAGCCGAAATCCTGGTCACCCTCGGCTACGCCGGCTGGGATGCCGGCCAGCTGGAAGACGAGTTGGCACAGAACTCGTGGCTGACGGTCCCGGCCAAGGCCAGCATCCTCTTCGACCTGCCGCCGGAAGAACGCCTGGCCGCCGCGATGCAGAAACTCGGCATCAGCTTCACCCAGCTTTCCGACGTCGCCGGGCATGCCTGAGGGCACGGTGCTTGCGTTCGACTTCGGTGAAAAACGCATCGGCGTCGCTACCGGTGAAACGCTGCTCGGCAGTGCTCATCCACTAACCGTGATCCACGCCGAATCGAACGATGACCGCTTCGCCGCCATCGGCAAGCTGGTCGCTGAGTGGCGGCCGGTGCAACTGGTGGTCGGTTTGCCGACCCACGCAGACGGCACGCCGCATGACATGACGCGTCTGGCGCAGAAGTTCGGCGAGCGTCTGCAGCGCCGCTTCAACCTGCCGGTTGGCTTTGCCGACGAACGTCTGACCTCGCTCGACGCCGAAGCGCGGCTGCGCGAAACCGGCCGCAACAGCAAATCCGCCAAGCCGCTGCTCGATGCGGTGGCCGCTCAACTCATCCTTCAAACCTGGTTCGAAAGCCCGCACCATGTCACCCCTGCCCAACCCTTTGCCTGACGCCGAGGCGCAGTGTCGCCAGCTGGCCGACCTGATTCGCCCCCAACTGCACCATCAGCCGGCGCTGCTCGGCATCTACAGTGGCGGCGCCTGGATCGCCGAGCGCCTGAAGGAGTTGCTCGGTTTGCCGGAAGATATCGGCCTGATCGACGTTTCTTTCTACCGCGACGATTTTGCCGAGAAGGGCCTGCACCCCCAGGTCAAGCCGACGGTGATTCCCTTCGATGTCGAAGGGCGTCACATCATCCTAGTCGATGACGTACTCTACACCGGCCGCACGACCCGCGCGGCGATCAACGAGCTGTTCGACTACGGGCGCCCGGCGTCGGTCGCCATGGCGGTGCTGGCGGACCGCGGCGGACGCGAGTTGCCGATCGGGGCGACCTACTGCGTCTGGGATGTCGACCTGCAGGACGGCCAGAGCCTGGTGCTCGGCAAGCAGGACGACGGCCGACTCGTCTGGAGGCTGGAACATGCATAACCCGCAACTGAACAAGGATGGCGAACTGATCCATCTGCTCTCCATCGAGGGTTTGCCGCAGCGCATCCTGACCCAGATTCTCGATACCGCGGCCTCCTTCATGGAAGTCTCGGCGCGCGAGGTCAAGAAGGTGCCGTTGCTGCGCGGCAAGAGCGTTTTCAACCTGTTCTTCGAGAACTCGACACGCACCCGTACCACCTTCGAGATCGCCGCCAAGCGCCTGTCGGCCGATGTCATCAATCTCGACATCAACAAGTCGTCGGCCAGCAAGGGTGAGACCCTGCTCGATACCATCGACAACCTGTGCGCCATGCACGCCAACCTGTTCGTTGTTCGCCATGCGTCGAGCGGCGCGCCTTACCTGATTGCCGAGCACCTGCAGAGTATCGGGCGCGACGACGTGCATGTGGTTAACGCCGGTGACGGGCGGCATGCCCACCCGACGCAGGGCCTGCTCGACATGTACACGATCCGTCATTACAAGAAGGACTTCACGCAGTTGCGCGTGGCCATCGTCGGCGACATCCTGCATTCGCGTGTCGCCCGTTCCGACATCCATGCGCTGACTACGCTCGGTGTGCCGGAAGTCCGCGCCATCGGGCCGGAAACGCTGTTGCCCAAGCATCTCGACAAGCTTGGCGTCCATGTTTTCCACGACATGGAGGAGGGACTCAAGGACGTCGACGTGATCATCATGCTGCGCCTGCAGAACGAACGTATGACCGGCGCCCTGCTGCCATCCGCGGGCGAGTATTTCCGCCACTACGGCCTGACGCCGCAAAAGCTGGCGCTCGCCAAGCCGGACGCCATCGTCATGCACCCGGGGCCAATGAACCGCGGCGTCGAGATCCACTCGGCAGTGGCCGACGGCTCGCAGGCCGTCATCTTGCCCCAGGTCACCTTCGGCATTGCCGTGCGCATGGCCGTCATGAGCATCGTTGCAGGGAACTGAGATGAACATCGTTATAGAAAATGGCCGCGTAATTGACCCGAAAAACGGCGTTGACCGCAACTGCTCGTTGTTCATTGCCGATGGCAAGGTCGCCGGGTTGGGCGACGCGCCCGCCGGCTTTGTCGCCGACCAGACCATCGATGCCACCGGCTGCGTCGTCTGCCCCGGCCTGATCGACCTCGGCGCCCGCCTCAACAGCATCGAGGCCGAACTCGCCGCTGCGGTAGCCGGCGGTGTGACCAGCGTCGTCGTGCCGCCCGATGCCGATCCGCCGCTCGACGAGCCCGAGTTGGCCGACCGCCTCGTGCATCGTGGCGCCGAAATCGGCAAGGCGCGCGTCTTGCCGCTCGGGGCGCTGACCCTGGGCCTCAAGGGCGAACGCCTGTCCGAACTGGCCGGGCTCAAGAAGGCCGGTTGCGTCGCCTTCTCGCAGGCCAACAAGACGGTCGTCGATACCGAAGCCCTGCTGCGCGCGATGGAGTACGCCGCCACCTTCGGTTTTGCCATCTGGCTGCAGCCGCAGGACTACTGGCTGGCGCGCAACGGCATCGCGCACGAAGGCGAAGTGGCCAGTCGCCTGGGCCTGGCCGGGATTCCGGTGGCGGCTGAAACCATCGCCATCGGAACGATCATCCAGCTCGTGCGCGACACCGGTTGCCGCGTGCATCTGACCCGCATTTCCTCGGCCGCCGGCATGGCGCTGATCCAGCGCGCGCGGCATGACCATCTGCCGATCACCTGCGACGTTGGCGTTCATCACCTGTTGTTGACCGAGAACGACATCGGCTATTTCAACCCGCATGCCCGCTTCAGCCCGCCGCTACGCGCGCAGAACGATCGACTGGCGCTCTCGGCCGCTGCCGCGTCCGGGCTGGCCGCCGTCTGCTCCGACCACACCCCGGTCGGCGCCGATGACAAGCTGCTGCCCTTCGGCGAAGCCAAGCCGGGTGCCACCGGCCTCGAAGTCCTGCTGCCCCTGACCCTGAAATGGGCCGAAGCGGCCAAGGTCGATCTGCCCACCGCGTTGGCGCGGATTACCGCTTCCCCTGCCGAAGTGCTTGGCCTGCCGAGTGGTCAATTGGCCGTCGGCGCGGTTGCCGATATCTGTGTCTTCGATCCGGAAGCGACCTGGCAACTGACACCGGATGCCCTGAAGAGCCGCGGCAAGAACTCGCCGTGGCTGGGCTACATGATGACGGGTAAAGTCAGGACCACGCTGGTCGCGGGTCGGGTCGTGTTCTGAAGACGTTGTGGCGCCGGTTCGCCGCCTGCTGCGGTCGACCGGCAAAAATGGCCTAAATTGGTGCCATCCATACCGTCCGGATGGCATCCCGGGCGTGTCGCCTATCGCCCTCGTTGCTGAATTAACGAGCAATATCGCTGGAGTGTTTCCACGAAGAACGCTTGCTCTTCGTCGCTCAGCGAGAGCATCAAGGCCGTGAATACCTTTGCCTTATCGTCAGCCGTTTTGGAAGGGCTATCCACCAGCTCGGCCATCGTTATGCCAAATACCGCCGAGATTTTCTGGAGTGTCAGTAGCGATGGTAGCGTGACGCCGCGCTCGAAGCGGGAAACGGTCATCGGGTCGACATCGAGCGCGATTGCCAATCCTTCCTGGGTCAGGTTGTGGGCTGTGCGCCAGCGGGCGATGGCCTGCCCTATTGTTTTCGCGAGTTCATTGCGCACGACAAACCTAATTTGATTGGAAATACCGGTGCCAATGATTGGTCTGTCAGAAAAATTATGATAGGCTGCAATCTGCCTATGATGTATAGGTTATTAGTGTCTATTCAGCGGATGATTTCCACGGGGCAGGGGCACCAAGCGAAAAGCGCGGTGGTTGGCCTGAGCAATAACAGGAGGGGTTGAATATGAGAAAGCGCAACATTTCCGCCGCATTGGCGCTCGCGGTAATTCTTGCCGGGTGCACATCCGCGCCAGTGGCGACCTATTTTCCGCCAAGTGAGCAACTCAAGTTTCAGGCTGCGGCCAACTGGGATGTGATTGCGAACGATGTCGCGAAGCAATTGGCATCCAGCTTCAAGGGAAAACCGGCATTGCCGCCGTTATTCGTTAACCAGGCGGGCAAAAAGACGGAATTCGAAAGGGCATTCAACAATCAGCTGGTTACGGCGCTGGTTGCCGAAGGGTTCGCCGTTCATAAGAGTCCGGCCAGCGCGTTGATTGTCGACGTCGATACGCAGGTGGTTTGGTCGTCTACTGCCAATCCTCAAACCGAGATCGTGATTACATCGAGTGTTAGTGACACCAATCAATTCATTGCTCGGATCACCTCGGTCTATTACTTCAATAGTTCGGACTCGACGCTCTACCGCGCACCCGCAGCAGCGCCGGTTAGAACCATTGGCGTCATTGGAGACTGATCATGTTTTCAAAATTTCCGTTGATCGCGCTTTCCAGTGTGGCTGTTTTCGGCTTTGCCGCTTGTGCGGACAGCCAGGTAAGAAAGGTTGAGCCAACCTGGGAACAGGCCGCCAACAATCCGCTCGTTCCCGCCAATTACCGGGCTGCCGATGCCCTGCTCGCGCAAATCAGACCCACCGTGAGTAACGCCCAGCCGTTGATCATGGCAACCGTGGTCAGCATCGATGCGCTGGAAAAGTCTTCAACGCTGGGGCGGCTGATTTCGGAGCAAGTGGCGGGCCGCTTTACGCAAGCCGGCTACCGGATGATCGAAATGAAGTTCGGTAACGCCGTCTATATGAAGCGTGACCAGGGTGAATTGATGCTGACCCGTGAGATCGGCAACCTGGCCAGGAGTCATGACGCCCAGGCGGTTATTGTCGGCACCTACGGCGAAAGCAACGATTACGTATTCGTCAATCTCAAGGTCATTCAGCCAACAACCAACGTGGTGATCGCCGTGCACGATTACGTGATGCCGCTGGATTCATCGATGAGATCGTTGCTGCGGCGCTACGGGCAGCAGTAAGCTGACGCCGCGCTCAGATCAGGGCGGCGAGCGCCAAAGGATCGGCGCCGCTGATCTCCAGCACCTTGCGCCGTGACGTCTGCCCGCTTTTCAGGGTGACCGCAGCCCTCGGCAGCCCGACTGTCTCGGCGATGAAGCCGATCAGCGCTTCGTTGGCCTTCCCATCAACCGGCGGGGCGGCGAGGCGGATTTTCAGCGCGTCGCCATGCAATCCGGCAATTTCGGTTTTCTTGGCGCCGGGCTGGATGTGCAGGGTCAGCGTGACACGGCCATCGGCCGCAACGCGAAACCAGTCGCTCACAGGAAAATCAGCACTGCCTGCAGCAACAGGATGGCGACCAATGGCGACAGGTCGATACCCGAAATCAGCGGAATGAAACGGCGCAGCGGGTCGAGCAGCGGCCGCGTCAGCTGATGGGCCGGGGCCGCCAGCGGCGAGTAGGGGTTGATCCACGACAGCACGGCTTGCAGGATCAGCGCGCCGATCAGGATATAGACGGCCAGCCGCAACAGGCCGCGGACGGCGAACCAGCCGACCATCAAGGCGATCGTCGGGCCGTCGGCAGCGAGCGGTTGGCCGGTGGCGCCGATGAGCAATCCGGCTAGCAGCAGTTGCAGCGCGAGGGCTGCGAACAGGCTCGACCAGTCCAGCCCGCCGATGTCCGGAATGATCCGGCGCAGCGGCTTTACCGCCCAGTTGGTCAGCGTCATGACGAAACTCCCCAGCTGGCCGCCGAAGGGAACGCGCATGGCCTGCATCATGAAGCGCAGCAGGAACAGCGTGACGAAAAAACCGACGAACGCGTCGAGCAGGAAAACGACAGCCTGCATGATCAGCCGGCCCCGAGCAGCTTGCCAAGCTCCCGGCCGCGTGCCTCGGCCGCCTTGACGCCGGCGATGATGCCCTCCTTGACGCCATTTTCCGCCATCGTGTTCAGCGCCGCTTCCGTGGTCCCGCCTTTCGAGGTGACGCGTTCGCGCAGTACCGCGGCCGGTTCGCTCGATTGGGCAGCCAGTGCGGCGGCGCCCTGTACCGTTTCGATGGCCAGCTGGCGGCCCTGCTCCGGCGTGAAACCGAGATCGGCGGCGGCCTGCTGCAACGCCTCGATGAACAGGAAAACGTAGGCCGGGCCGCTGCCGGAGAGGGCGGTGACGCCGTCCATCTTGTCTTCGTCGGCGATCCAGACGGTGCTGCCGACGGCACTCAGCACACGCTCGGCAGCGGCGTGTTCCACCTCATTCACTTCGGGCAGCGGGCACAGGCCGGTGATGCCGGCGCCGATCAGGGCCGGCGTGTTGGGCATGCAGCGGACAATCTTGCGATGGCCGCCGAGGAAGCGCGCCAGGGTGGCCAGATCGAGGCCGGCGGCGATGCTGACGACGACAGCGTTGCCCAGCTTGCCGACGAGCGGGGCGACCGCCTCCTTCATCTGCTGCGGCTTGACCGCCAGCATCAGCAGGTCGCCGACGTTGTCGAGCATTTTGGCCGTTTCCAGGCAGTTGACCGCATAAGTCTGCTCCAGCTTGTCGCGTGCGGCGCTGCCCGGATCGATGACGGTGATGTCGGCGGCGGCAAAGCCCTGTTTCAACATGCCGCCAATCAGGGCATTGGCCATGTTGCCGCCGCCAAGGAAGGTAATTTTCATGCGTGGTTTCTTTCACCAAAAATGGCCGTGCCGATGCGGACGATGGTCGCGCCTTCGGTCACGGCAGCTTCAAGATCGTGGGACATGCCCATGGACAGGGTATCGAGCGGAATACCGGCCGCCCGGGCCTGCTCGAAAATTTCCCGCAACTGGCGAAAAGGCGCGCGCTGGGCGGCGAAATCGTCGGTCGGCTCGGGTATCGCCATCAGGCCGCGCAAGGTCAGTCGCGGCAGGGCAGCGACTGCCTGGCACAGGGCCACGGCTTCTTCGGGAGCACAGCCGCTCTTGCTCGCCTCGCCGGAGACATTGACCTGAACGCAGACCTGCAGCGGCGGCAGGTATGCCGGACGCTGCGCCGACAGGCGTTCGGCGATCTTCAGTCGCTCGATCGAATGCACCCAAGCAAAATGTTCGGCCACCTGCCGTGTCTTGTTGCTTTGCAGCGGGCCGATGAAATGCCATGCCAGATCAAGGTTGACCGTAGCCAGCGCCTTGTCGACACCTTCCTGCACATAGTTTTCGCCGAACGCCCGCTGCCCGGCGCGGGCGGCGGCAATCACGCAGTCTGCCGGCCAGGTTTTGCTGACGGCCAGCAACTCGACTCCCTCCGGCGAACGGCCGGCATCGCTCGCTGCCTTGACGATACGTGCCCTGACGGCTTGCAGGTTGGAGGCGATTGCACTCATAATTGTTTGGAATTCTTTGTGTTTTCAGTATACACGCGCCCTGAGGACGATCCGTATGGACATCACCGAACTGCTGGCCTTTGGAGTCAAGAACAAGGCCTCCGACTTACACCTGTCTGCGGGGTTACCTCCGATGATCCGCGTCCATGGCGACGTGCGGCGCATCAACTTGCCGCCGATGGAGCACAAGGACGTGCACGGCATGGTGTACGACATCATGAGCGATACCCAGCGGAAAATTTATGAAGAAACGCTGGAATGCGATTTTTCCTTCGAAATTCCCAATCTGGCGCGTTTCCGGGTCAATGCCTTCAACCAGAACCGCGGTGCCGGCGCGGTGTTTCGGACCATTCCCTCGAAGATCCTGACTCTGGAAGACCTGAACTGTCCGAAAATCTTCAAGGATATTTCAGAATACCCGCGCGGCATTGTTCTGGTGACCGGGCCGACCGGTTCCGGCAAGTCGACGACGTTGGCGGCGATGGTCAATCACGTTAACGAGAACGACTACGCCCACATCCTGACGGTCGAAGACCCGATCGAATTCGTGCATGAGGCGAAAAAGTGCCTGATCAACCAGCGCGAAGTCGGACCGCATACCCTGTCCTTCGCCAATGCACTGCGTTCCGCGCTGCGAGAAGATCCGGACGTCATCCTGGTCGGTGAAATGCGCGACCTCGAAACCATCCGCCTGGCACTGACGGCGGCGGAAACCGGCCACCTGGTGTTCGCCACGCTGCACACCTCGTCGGCCGCCAAGACCATTGACCGTATCGTCGACGTCTTTCCGGCGGCGGAGAAGGAAATGGTCCGCTCGATGCTTTCTGAATCGCTGCGCGCCGTCATTTCGCAGACTCTGCTCAAGACCAAGGATGGCAACGGCCGCGTTGCGGCGCACGAAATCATGATTGGCACCCCGGCCATCCGCAACCTGATCCGCGAGAACAAGGTGGCGCAGATGTATTCGGCGATCCAGACCGGCCAGAACTTCGGCATGCAGACGCTCGATCAGAACCTGCTCGAACTGGTGCGGCGCAACGTAGTGTCCGCTGCTGAAGCGCGGGCCCGGGCGACCAACAAGGACAACTTCCCCGGCTGAGCCGGCCGGATATCAGGGAAAGAGGGAAAGTTATGGAACGCGATCAGGCAATGAAATTCATGCACGATCTCCTGCGCCTGTTGGTGCAAAAGAAGGGCTCCGACTTGTTCATCACCGCCAGTTTCCCGCCGGCGATCAAGGTGGACGGCAAGATCATGCCGGTTTCCAACCAGATTCTGACGCCGCAGCACACGGCCGAACTGGCCCGTTCGATCATGAACGACCGGCAGTCGGCCGAGTTCGAGGCGACCAAGGAATGCAACTTCGCTATTTCGCCGGCCGGCATCGGCCGCTTCCGGGTCAATACCTTCATCCAGCAGGGGCGCGTCGGCGTCGTCTGCCGGACCATCAACCAGACCATTCCGACCCTCGATGAACTGGGCCTGCCGCCGGTGCTCAAGGATGTCGCGATGACCAAGCGCGGCCTGGTCATCTTCGTCGGTGGTACCGGTACCGGCAAGACGACCTCGCTCGCCGCGCTGGTCGATTACCGCAACGAGAACACCTACGGCCACATCATCACCATCGAGGACCCGATCGAATTCGTCCACGAGCACAAGAACTGCATCGTCACCCAGC
>Ga0209202_1000611_pt1 | contig 26928 bp, 32 predicted proteins | sample AD_UKC032_MetaG_FD_184416 | JGI IMG/M metagenome (GOLD analysis project Ga0209202, IMG submission 184416) | Active sludge microbial communities of municipal wastewater-treating anaerobic digesters from USA - AD_UKC032_MetaG (SPAdes) (version 2) | ecosystem: Engineered > Bioreactor > Anaerobic >... | reverse complement strand
GCTACCCGACGGCGCAAGTGCTCGGTCTGGATGTGTCGCCGGCGATGCTGGCCGCCGGCCAGGCACCGCGTGCCGCATGGCAGCGCTGGCTTGGCCTGGGGGGGCGCAACGAGGCGCAGCGGGTAGCTGCGGATGCGGCAAATTTACCCCTGAAATCGCAGTCGACCGCGCTCGTCTGGTCCAACCTGCTACTGCACTGGCTGGACGACCCGCTGCCCGCGCTGGCGGAGGCGCAGCGCGTGCTGGAGGTGGGCGGGCTGCTGATGTTCTCGACGCTCGGGCCGGACTCGCTTAAGGAACTACGCGCGGCATTCGCCGATGGCTACGCGCATACGCAGCGCTTCATCGACATGCACGATCTGGGCGACATGCTGGTTGGCTGCGGTTTTGCCGACCCGGTCATGGACATGGAAGTCCTGACGCTGACCTATGAGCATTTCGACGACATGCTGGGCGAACTGCGGGCGGCGGGTTCCGGCTGTGCGATGAAGGCGCGCCGGCATGGGCTGACCGGACGCAATGCGTGGCTGAAGGCGCGCGCCGCCTACGAGGCGATGCGCCGGGACGGAAAACTGCCGGCCACCTTTGAAGTGGTGTATGGACACGCCTGGAAGGTCGCGCCGAAACAGACTGCCGATGGCCGCGCGGTCATCCGCTTCGACAGGGCGCCCCGGAAATAGCCGTCAGTCCGGCTTCTGCTTGAAAAACTTGAGCGGCTTGGCATCCCGGAACTGCGGCACCGGGATCGCCTTGCGCCGCCGCTCGCGCACCCGCCAGCCGAGCAGCAGCCCAAGCGCCACGGCATAGGCCAGTGGCCAGAGCAGCGCTTCCGCCTTGACCAGCCAGAAATAATGCACGGTGGCGAGAATTCCAATCAGGTAAATATTGCGGTGAATCTCCTGCCACTTGCGCCCGCCCAGCGTGCGAAGCGCCCAGGCATTCGAGGTGGCGGCGAGCGGAATCAGCAGCAGGAAGGCGGCGAAGCCGACGATGACGAAGGGACGCTTGAAAATGTCCCGGGCAATGTCGTCGACTGAAAAACCATGGTTGAAGCCGATGAAGGAAAGAAAATGCAGCGTTGCGTAGAAAAAGGTGAACAGGCCGAGCATCCGGCGCAGGCGCAACAGCCAGTGCCAGCCGCTCATCGCCCGCAACGGGGAAATGCACAGGGTCAGGAGGAGGAGGTTGAGGGTCCAGATGCCGGTCCAGCGCTGGACGAATTCTTCCGGATCAGACCCGAAATCGCCGGACGAGGCAGCCCAGGCGAGGCGTCCGAGAGGAAGCAGGGCAAGGAAGAAAAGCAGGCCCTTGAGCAGGGCAATGGGCGGAGATGCGGGCGGGGCGTTCATCGGCAAAAACTATCGCTGCCGGCGCAGACGCCGGGGGTCTGGTCGTTCCGCCGTTCAGAGCGAGCAGCGCCCTGGGTTGGAAGCTCCCGGTCCGCTTGTGACACCTCAGCCGGCGATGTAACGTTCGAGCTGGCTGATGAGGAACTGCTGGTTGCCGATCGTTTCCTTGACCATGTCGCCGATCGAGATGATGCCAACCACGCTGCCGTCTTCGGCGAGCACAGGAAGATGGCGGAAGTGCTTTTCGGTCATCAGCGCCATGCACTCGTCGATCGTCGCATCGAGCGTGACATAGGCGACCTTGTCACTCATGATCTCGCGAACCAGTGTTTCCTTGGAACTCTTGCCATGCAGGATAATCTTGCGGGCATAGTCGCGTTCCGAGAATATGCCGACCAGTTGCTCGCCCTCGAGCACCATCAGCGCACCGACGTCGTGCTGGGCCATCAAGGTCAGCGCATGAAAAACGGAATCGGTAGGGGCGACAACGGCAAGGGGCCGATTCTTGCCGGCAAGCAATTGTTTGAGCGTTTTCATGGTGGGTCTCCTCGGCGAGGTTGAGCGTTGTTGTCAGTGCAGTCTAGCGGGGTGCGGCACGACTGCCAAGACCAAAAAAGAAAAGGCAGCCGAAGCTGCCTTTGGTGATCCGTCCGCTTAGCGCAGGCCGGCGGCGTATTCCGCCACGGCGCTGATTTCAACATCCGACAGCTTAGCTGCGATTGTCCGCATCATGGATTCAGGATCGTTGTTGCGCTCGCCGCTACGGAACGTCTTCAACTGGGCTTCCGTATACTCAGGGAACTGGCCGGCCAGCGCCGGATACTGCGCTGGCATGCCGGCGCCGGCCGGGCCGTGGCAGCCGGCACAGGCCGGGATGCCCTTCTTGAAATCCCCCTGGCGCCACAGTTTCTGGCCCAGCGCAATCTTGCCCTGATCCCTGGCCACTGCCGGCTTCAGCTTCTGGCTGGCGAACCAAGCGGCGACGTTGCGCATATCCTGGTCGGACAGCGCGGCGACCATGCCGCCCATGATGGCGTTGTTGCGGGCAGCAGGCTTGCCGTCGGCTGCCTTGAAATTCGTCAGTTGCTTGTAGAGGTATTCCTCGCCCTGGCCAGCCAGGTGCGGGTTGGCAGACGCAGCGCTGTTGCCGTCGGCGCCATGGCAGGCGACACAGACGGTTTCGGCGATGATTTTGCCCTTGGCAGGATCAGCCTTGCCCTTGGCTTCTTCAGATGCATGAGCGATGAAACTGGTGGCGAGAAGAACTGCCAGTGCCGAGGTGCGAATCATTTTCGAGCTCCTTGTACGCGTTTGTGGGCGCTTTGGCCGGAACGGAGGTTTCAAACCTGCTATTCTATATCAGTTCGTCGCCCGCTTGGCGGCTCTCCCGGGTTTTTTATGCCTTTGTTCCAGAAGGCGGTTTTTCTGACGACCGTCGCCCATCTTCGTGACCTGCCACAGGATGCCGTCCGCGAAATTGCCTTCGCTGGCCGCTCGAATGCCGGGAAGTCTTCCGCGATCAATACCCTCGCCAACCATGTGCGCCTAGCCTACGTGAGCAAAACCCCGGGGCGGACGCAGCATCTGAATTATTTCACGCTGGGCGAAGGTAAATATTTTGTCGACTTGCCCGGCTACGGTTACGCCAAGGCGCCTGAGGCAATCCGCTCGCAGTGGGAAGGGCTGATCGGCCCCTATCTCGGCAAGCGCGAGCAACTGGTCGGGCTGGTGGTGATCATGGACATCCGGCGTCCGCTGACCGATCTCGACTTGCGCCTGATCGACTGGTTCCGTCCCACCGGACGTCCGATTCATATCCTGCTATCCAAGGCAGACAAGTTGAGCCGTCAGGAACAGATGAAAACGCTGCGTTCGGTCCAGGGCGAGATTGCCACGTGGGGCGATGCGGCGCTCTATTCGGTACAGTTGTTTTCCAGCCTGAAAAAGACGGGTGTCGAGGAAGCCGAAGGGGTGCTGGCCGGCTGGCTGGGTATCGAATTCAAGAAGCAGGAAAACAAAGGGCCCCCGGATAAGGGGGGTCCGGGGGCCAAAATGCCTTAACGTGGTCAAGGCACCCGCTCAGGGAGGTGAAGCGGGAGACAGCGCGTGCCATCTGGTGGGTGTGACGTGCGTCAAAACAAAAAGTTCCACGCTGGTACAGAATCCTTGTCTCGAATTGATTGAGGTTGAAGCATGAGTATTTACGGACAGTTTCCCGAAACCCGCATGCGGCGGATGCGGCGCGATGATTTCTCGCGGCGTCTGATGCGCGAATCGGTGCTTACGGTCGACGACTTTATTTACCCGGTTTTTGTCCTCGATGGCGCCGGACGCGTCGAAAAAGTCGCTTCGATGCCGGGTGTCGAACGGCAGTCGCTGGATGTCTTGCTGAAAACTGCCGAACGTGCGGTCAAACTCGGCATTCCGGCGCTGGCACTTTTCCCCGTGGTCGATGTTTCGCTGAAGTCGCTGGGAGCGGAAGAGGCATTCAACGACAACGGACTGGTGCCGCGCGTGGTGCGGGCGCTGAAGCGCGAGTTCCCGGAACTCGGCGTGATCACAGACGTTGCGCTCGACCCGTACACCAGTCATGGTCAGGATGGCCTGATCGATGAAACCGGCTATGTGCTCAACGATGAAACCTTGGAGGTGCTGGCAAAGCAGGCACTCAGCCATGCTGCCGCCGGCGCGGACGTGGTCGCGCCTTCGGACATGATGGATGGCCGCATCGGTCGCATCCGGGCCGACCTGAACGGGGCCGGTCAGATCTACACGCGGATTCTGGCCTATTCGGCCAAGTATGCCTCGAGTTTCTACGGGCCTTTCCGCGATGCGGTGGGCTCGGCCGGCAATCTCGGCAAGGGCAATAAATACACCTATCAGATGGACCCGGCCAACACCGACGAGGCCTTGAAGGAGGTGGCGCTCGATCTGGCGGAGGGTGCCGATATGGTCATGGTCAAGCCCGGCATGCCCTATCTGGATATCGTCCGCCGGGTGAAGGACGAATTCAAGGTGCCGACCTACGCCTATCAGGTGAGTGGCGAGTACGCCATGCTCAAGGCTGCGGCGCAGAACGGCTGGCTGAACGAGGAGGCCTGTGTACTGGAGAGCCTGCTGGCGTTCAAGCGTGCCGGAGCCGATGGCATCCTGACTTATTTTGCGCTGGATGCGGCGGCGTATCTGCAGCGCTGAACCACGTGGTCATGCCTCCGCAGATGCGGATTGCGACAGGCAGGCGAAATAGAGCATGGGCCATTGCTGCGGCCATTGTGCCAGCGGTTCGCGGACGAAGCCGCTGCGCGCGTATTGTTCCCAGCGGCCGACCGTGTAGCAGCGCAAAAGGTTGGCCAGGGCGCCGAAATCGGCATCGGCCTGGAAATTTTGCTGAGTCGCAGCAATGCGCAGCGCCTGCTTCAGGGCAGCCTCGACTTTGTCGAGGAGGCCGCTGATCCTGTTCTGCAGGCGCTCGTTTTCATTGACCAGCGCATCGCCGATCAGCACCCGGGTCATGCCGCGATTCTTCTGTGCGAAGCGCAGCAGCAGGCCGATAATCAGTTCGAGTTGCTTGAAACCCTGACGCTCTTCCGTGGTGATCTGGTTGATCACGCCGAACAGGCTCTGCTCGATGAACTCGATCAGGCCTTCGAACATCTGGGCCTTGCTGGCGAAGTGGCGGTAAAGCGCGGCTTCGGAGCAATCGAGTCGGGCAGCCAGCGCCGCCGTGGTGATTTTTTCGCCCTTGGGTGTTTCAAGCATTTGCGCCAGGGTCTGCAGAATCTGCAGGCGGCGTTCGCCGGGTATTGTCGCCATCATTGCCCTCTCTCGATTTTTTGAATTTTGTCGCGAAAATTATAGTCGACCGCAGCGTGCCGGTAATTCGAGAACCGAGCTGATTTTGGCGTTTACGCTGGGCGACTGGCGACAGCCAGTGCTTACCCACACGGTCTTCATTCCCAGCTTTTTCGCAGCAATCAGGTTGGGCAGGCTGTCCTCGACCATGATGCACCTGCGCGGGTCGAGCCGTTCGGCATGGAGCAGGGCGCGAAAGCCGGCAAGCATCGGCTTGGGCTGATAACAGACGTTTTCGACCGAGTAGACCGCATCAAAGCAATTGACGAGGCCGGTGATATCAAGGATGGCCTCGGTGTAATGGCGCGGCGCATTGGAGAAAATGATCTTGCGACCGGGCAGGCGGCGTAAAGCGTGGATGACGGGTTTCTCGAAGACGACCAGGCGCTTGAGGTCGGAAAACTGGTGTGTTTCCCACAGGAAATGGTCGGGATCGGTGCCGTGGTGACGCATCAGGCCTAGCAGCGTTGCCCCGTAGCGCACCCAGTAGTCCTGACGAATGCGGGTTGCCGTGTCCTCATCCACACCGAGATGGTGCTCGATGTACTGGCGCATCGAGCGGTTGATGTGGGGAAAAATGTGCGGCGTGGCGTGGTGCAGGGTGTTGTCGAGATCGAACAGCCAGACCCGCCCTGCCTTCATTTAGTGCGACTTGATCATCGTGCCGACGCCGTGGTCGGTCAGGATTTCCAGCAGCAACGCGTGCTCGACGCGGCCATCGATGATATGCACACCCTTGACGCCGTTGCGCGCGGCATCGAGGGCCGAGCCGATCTTCGGCAGCATGCCGCCGGATAGCGTACCGTCCTCGACCATTTCGTCGATCTGCTTGGGGGTGATGCCGGTGATCAATTCGCCCTTCTGGTCGAGCACGCCCGGCGTGTTGGTCAGCAGGACGAGCTTTTCGGCCTTGAGGACTTCAGCAATCTTGCCGGCGACGACGTCGGCGTTGATGTTGTAGGTTTCACCATCCTTGCCGACACCGATCGGCGCGATGACCGGGATGAAGGCGCCCTTGTCGAGATGGTCGATCAGCGATGGGTCGATCTGCGTGATCTGCCCGACCTGGCCGACGTCGATCAGGTCGCCCGGGTTATCCTTGTCTTCCAGCATCAGCTTTTTGGCGCGGATGAAATTGCCATCCTTGCCGGTCAGGCCGACGGCCTTGCCGCCATGTTGGTTGATCAGGTTGACGATGTCCTTGTTAACCTGGCCGCCCAGCACCATTTCAACCACTTCCATGGTTTCGGCGTCGGTAACGCGCATGCCCTGGATGAATTCGCCCTTTTTGCCGACGCGGGCGAGCAGATTTTCAATCTGCGGGCCACCACCATGGACGACGACAATGTTGAAGCCAACCAGTTCGAGCAGCACGACATCGCGGGCGAAGCAGCTTTTGAGGTGCTCGTCGGTCATGGCGTTGCCACCGTATTTGACGACGATGGTCTTGCCGTGGAAGCGCTTGATGTAGGGCAGGGCTTCGGCCAGAACGGCGGCCTTGATGCCGGGGGAGAGGTCTTCGATGCTCATGGCGGGCTCCAGATGGAATCGCCGCGGATTGTACAAAGAAAAAGGCCGGAACGGGGTCCGGCCTTCATGGTTGAAATATTGACGATCTACTCGATTGCCAGTCGCTTGTTGGGGGCGGCACTGCGCTTGGGCAGCGTCAATTCGAGTACGCCGTCATTGAACTTGGCAACCGCCTTGGTATCGTCGATCTCCGATCCCAGTTGGAACGAACGCGACACCTTGCCAAAGTAGCGCTCCGAGCGCAGCACGCGCTCGCCATCCTTCACTTCCTTTTCCTGCTTTACTTCGGCGGAAATGGCGACCTGGTTGCCATCCACGATGACGTGGATATCCTCTTTCCTGACCCCAGGCAACTCGGCATGCACGAGATAGTCGTCGCCTTGTTCCTTGACGTCCATCTTGATCGACGGCGGTTGTTGCGTGCTGCCATTGAAGTCGACGGGACGGACGAAAAAGCCACGGAACAGGTCGTCCAGAGGGTCGAAACGGGTGATGTTTGCCATGATTGCTCTCCTGTGGTTTGAACTGGGTAATCCGGATATGGAGTCGCGTGCGGAGATTTCAAGTCTCAATCATGATGGGCGAGGCGTTGGGGCAGCGCCAGGATTGCGTCGCGGTTGCTTGTCGAGAAGCAGCGCCGGGCGGACTCCTGCCAGGGGCGCCATTCCCAGGCGCGGTGTTCGCCAGCGGCTAAGCGAACCGGCAGGATGGTCGGGACTTCCAGCGAAAATACATGCTCGGTGTTGCGGGTGACGCCGGGCGCGTAGCGATGCCGCCATTCCGGGAAAATTTCGTAGGTGTTGGTCTGTTGCCAGTCGGACAGCCGGAACAGACCGGTATCGAGCCCGGTTTCCTCGAATACCTCACGCTGCGCGGTGGCGATCAGGGGTTCGTCGTCTTCCTGGCTGCCGGTGACCGATTGCCAGTAGCCCGGGTGCGCGGCACGTTCAAGCAACAGGATGTCGAGCGCGATGGTATGGATGACGACCAGCACAGACACCGGCCGCTTGAAGGCAGTCATGCGGCCGGCAGGGCAACGATGCCGACTACATTTCCGGTCAGCAGTATCCAAAACGGAAGCCCTTCCGCAGAGCGGGTTTCTGCAGCCGAACGGAGAACATCGATCAGGGTTGAGATGTTATCCGGATTCTTGACGTGGACTGATTCGAGGCCGGAAATCAGGAGGACGATGCCCTTGCCTTGTTGCCAGTCCGGCTCGGTCAGGCAATCATGCAGGGCGTCCAGGTTGGCGCCATACCAGTCGGGAAAGTCGAGATCCTTGCCCAGCTTGCTCAGTACCGCGGGGACGTCAGCACAGCCGCCGATCTCGGCCGTCAGCAGCACGAGGCCCGCCCTGGCAGCCTGCCCCCGCAGATGACGTTGGCGCGCAGCTGGCAGAAGGTAGAGGCCGGCGCGCGCGGCGTCGTTGAACGGGTTCGGTTTCATCGGCTACTCGCGAATCCGGCGAAAAGTCCGGTAATGATCATCGGTGTAATAGAATTCGCCGCGCTCGCCGGCGACAATGCGCCGCGGCCCACGATCACGCCGGCCGGGCGTCTTGACCGTATATTCCTGATAGTAGCCGCGCGGATGAAGTGGCAGGCGCTTTTCAAAATTGCCGAAGACGATTCCGTCACGCTTGTACGGAAAAGGCCCACCACTCTTGATCAGCGTCAGCGTCTGCCTCGCCTCGTAGGGCAATTCGGCCAGTGAAATGCTGTCGACCGCAGCGGTGCTGCCGACAAAGCCGAATGCGCTTCCCGTCGCCAGCCAAAGGACGAGGAGGAGGCGCAGCCAGATTTTCATCCCGGATCAGGCCTTGTCGACTTCCACCTGGGTTTCGACCTTCTGGCGCAGGCGAATGTGCAGTTCACGCAACTGCTTTTCGTCCACACCGGATGGTGCGTCGGTCAGCAGGCACTGGGCGCGCTGGGTCTTCGGGAAGGCGATCACGTCCCGGATCGACTCGGCACCGGTCATCATGGTGACGATGCGATCCAGGCCGAAGGCCAGACCGCCGTGCGGCGGGGCGCCATACTTCAGGGCGTCGAGCAGGAAGCCGAACTTGGCTTGTTGTTCTTCCGGCCCGATGTTGAGGGCCGAGAACACCTTTTCCTGGACGTCGGCGCGATGGATACGCACCGAGCCGCCACCCAGTTCCCAGCCGTTGAGGGCCAGGTCGTAGGCCTTGGCCAGGCACTTGCCGGGATCACTGACCAGCAGGTCGAGATGCTCGTCCTTCGGGCTGGTAAACGGATGATGGCAGGCTGACCAGCGCTTGTTTTCGTCGTCGTACTCGAACATCGGGAAATCGATGACCCACAGCGGCGCCCACTTGGCGCCGGTGACAAAGCCTTTTTCATGGCCGATCTTGATGCGCAGCGCACCGAGAGCGTCGTTGACGATCTTGGCCTTGTCGGCGCCAAAGAAGATCAGGTCGCCGGTTTGGGCGCCGGTGCGTTCGATGACGGCACGCAGCGAAGCTTCGGAAAGATTTTTGACGATCGGCGACTGCAGGCCGGTTTCATTGATCTGCGTGACGTCATTGACCTTGATGTAAGCCAGGCCGCGGGCGCCGTAGATGCCGACGAACTGGGTGTAGGCATCGATCTCGCCGCGGGTCAGCGTGGCGCCGCCCGGGATGCGCATGGCGGCGATACGGCCACCTTCGCTGTTGGCAACGCCGGCAAAGACCTTGAAGGCGACATCCTTGAAGGCATCGGTAACTTCCGTCAGCTCGAGTGTGACGCGCAGGTCCGGCTTGTCCGAACCGAAGCGGTGCATGGCTTCGGCGTAGGTCATGCGCGGGAAGTCCGGCAGGTCGACGTCGATCGCCTCCTTGAAGACGGTACGGATCAGCTTTTCCATGAGGGCGGTAATTTCGGCCTCACTCATGAACGAGGTCTCGATATCGACTTGGGTGAATTCCGGTTGGCGGTCAGCGCGCAGGTCTTCGTCGCGGAAGCACTTAACGATCTGGTAGTAGCGGTCGTAACCGGCCACCATCAGCAGTTGCTTGAAGAGCTGTGGCGACTGCGGCAGGGCGAAGAACTGGCCCGGATGGACGCGCGACGGGACGAGGTAGTCACGCGCACCTTCCGGGGTGGACTTGGTCAGCATCGGTGTTTCAATATCGATGAAGCCGTTGTCGTCAAGGAAGCGGCGGAAAGCGCGAGCCGTCTTGTAGCGCAGCATCAGGTTGTTCTGCATCTGCGGGCGACGCAGGTCAATAACGCGATGCAGGAGACGAACGTTCTCGGAGAGGTTGTCTTCGTCGAGCTGGAACGGCGGGGTGACCGACGGATTCAGAACCTCGATCTCGTGACAGAGGATTTCGATCTCGCCGGATGCCAGGTTGGCATTGGTCGTGCCGGCCGGGCGCGGACGAACCTTGCCGGTGATCTTCAGGCAGAATTCGCTGCGGACCGATTCGGCAATCTTGAAGGTCTCAGCCCGATCCGGGTCACAGACCACCTGGGCCAGGCCTTCGCGATCGCGCAGGTCGATGAAGATGACGCCGCCGTGGTCGCGCCGGCGATGGGCCCAGCCGCACAGGGTGACGACTTGCCCGTCGAGGGCGGCATTGAGTTGTCCGCAATAATGGGTACGCATGAAGCTTTCCGGTGGATTCAGGTATTTGTGATGACTCGGTGGTGGGGCTGGGGAGCCACAACACCCATCGAGATGATGTATTTCAGGGCTTCGTCAACGGTCATTTCGAGTTCCACCACATCCTTGGCCGGCATCATCAGGAAGAATCCCGACGTTGGATTGGGGGTGGTCGGAACATAAACACTGACGTATTCGCCTTGCAGGTGGTTGAGCACGTCGCCGCCCGGCTTTCCGGTCAGAAAGGCGATGGTCCAGCTGCCCTGGCGCGGGTACTGAACGAGCAGGGCCTTGCGGAAGGCGTTTCCGGACGACGAAAAGAGCGTATCGGATACCTGTTTGACGCTGTGGTAAACCGAGTTGACGACGGGAATTCGGGCGACAATCTTTTCAGACCAGAGCACGAGTTTTTGACCGATGAAGTTGGTCGCGAGCAACCCGGTCAAAAGGATCATCAGCAGGGTCAGCAGGGCGCCGACACCGGGAATCGGAAACCCGACCAGGGTTCTCGGATGCACCGACGTCGGAAGTAGCTGCAACGACTGGTCAAGCGTGCTGACGATAATCGACAACACCCAGACGGTGATGACCAGAGGCACCCAGATCAGGAGCCCGGTGAGAAAGTAGCGTTTGATCAGTTGGCCGCGCACGGGGTACAGGCTCCGGAACCCCCTTGGCACGGGGGAGGACTTTCGGTTTTCTTTGTTGCAGGCGGAACTCCACTACCCTTGAAGTCAGTCGCATACCAGCCGCTGCCTTTCAGGTGAAAGCCTGCCGCACTAAGGAGCTTGCCGTAGCTATCCGCGCCGCACTCAGGACAGGTGGAAAGCGGTGCATCGCTCATCTTTTGCAGATGTTCCTTCTGAAACCCGCAGGAGTCACAACGATACTCGTAAATTGGCATGGGGATCCTCCAAAACCTTGAATTATAACTGACGGCGACGCCCCATTATGTGGGGAGGCGCAGCGCAAATTCAAGCCATCAGTCCAAGGTAGCCGCGGGTAATCTGTGCGCCCCACAGCAGCGCGATGATTCCGGCGGCGGCCAGATAGGGGCCGAAGGGAATCGGTACGTGACGCCCACGTCGTGCGATCACGATCAGGCCGATGCCGACCACGGCGCCGACAACCGAAGACAGCAGAATGATTGCCGGCAACATTTGCCACCCCAGCCAGGCGCCGAGGGCGGCGAGCAGCTTGAAATCGCCATAGCCCATACCTTCCTTGCCGGTGGCGAGTTTGAACGCCCAGAAGACCAGCCAAAGGCAGAGATAGCCGATCATCGCGCCGAGCACCGCGGATGACAGGTCGGTGTACGTGTTTGCCAGGTTGAATGCCAACCCGATCCAGAGCAGCGGCAGGGTAATGGAATCCGGAAGCAGTTGGGTGTCGAAATCGATTGTAGTCAGGGCGATCAGTGCCCAGACCAGCAACAGGGCGCCGGCGGCCTGGAGCGTCGGTCCGAAATGCCAGGCAATGTAGGCCGAAAGCAGTCCGGTTGCCGCTTCAATCAGCGGGTAACGCAGCGAGATCGGTGCGGAGCATCCCGAACATTTTCCGCGCAGCAGCAGGTAGCTGACAATCGGGATGTTCTCCAGGGCATTGATCTGGTGGCCACAGGCGGGGCAGCGCGAGCGTGGTTTGGCCAGCGTTAGCGTTGCTGATCCTGCACTCCCTGCGGTTGCGGTCGACGGCGATTCTCCGCGCAATTCCGCGCATTGCATTTCCCACTCCCGCTCCATCATTTTGGGGAGACGGTGGATGACGACGTTGAGAAAGCTGCCAATGCATACACCGAGCAGCCCGGCCACGGCAACCAGGCCGCCCAGCGAATCGAAAGGCATCAGACGACGGCACCCAGCTTGAAGATTGGCAGGTACATGGCGACCACCATGCCGCCAATCAGTGAGCCGAGAACTACCATGATGATCGGCTCCATCAAGCTGGACATGGCCTCGACGGCATCGTCGACCTCCTGTTCGAAAAAGTCGGCAACTTTGGCCAGCATCGAATCCAGAGCGCCGGACTCTTCGCCAATAGCCACCATCTGGGTCACCATGTTGGGGAAAAGATTGACGTTCTGCATGGAAGTCGTGAGGCTCGTACCGGTAGAGACTTCGCCTTGTATCTGTCGCGTGGCGACCTTGTAGACATAGTTACCGGCAGCGCCCCCAACGGATTCCAGCGACTCGACCAAAGGCACGCCGGCGGCGAACATTGTCGAGAGCGTGCGTGTCCAGCGCGCGATCACCGCCTTGCGAATGATGTCGCCGAAGATCGGCAGGCGGAGCAGGAGCCGATCCATGGCCATCTGGACTTTTTCCGAACGCTTCCAGGCCTCGAAGAAAGCAAAGAAGCCACCGAAAATGATCCCGAAAATGGCCCACCAGTAGGCGACAAAGAAATCGGAGATGGCGATGACGATCAGTGTCGGCGCGGGAAGGTCGGCGCCGAAGCTCTTGAATACGTCCTTGAACGCCGGGATCACAAAAATCATGATGACACAGGTGATGATGAAGGCGACGACAATGACGGCAATCGGATAGAAGAGTGCCGCCTTGATCTTGCCCTTGATCGCGAGGATCTTTTCCTTGTAGGTCGCCAGACGCTCGAGCAGCGTGTCCAGAATGCCCGCCTGTTCGCCGGCTGCCACCAGGTTGCAGTAGAGTGAATCGAAATACAACGGATATTTACGGAATGCCTGGGACAGTGAACTGCCGGTTTCCACGTCTGCCTTGATGTCGAGGAGGAGTTTCGAAACGGCGGCATTGGCGTGGCCGCGGCCGACAATGTCGAAAGCCTGAAGCAGGGGAACGCCTGATTTCATCATGGTCGCAAGCTGGCGCGTGAATAGCGCGAGATCCTTTTCGGTGACCTTGCCGCCTAGCTTGAAGCGCTGCTTCTTGACCTTGGCGTTCATTACCCCCTGGCGGCGCAGGCTGGTCTGAACCACAGCTTCGCTGGCGGCACGCATCTCCCCGCGCACGACCTTGCCTTCGCGATTCTTGCCTTCCCAGAGAAACAAGGCGTCCTTCACCCTCAGGGCCCTAGCTTGTGCGGCGGTAGCCATCCGTATTCCTTCCCCGTTATACGTTTGTGGTAGTCAGGACTTCATCGAGCGAGGTCATTCCCTGCTTGACCTTGAGTAGCCCCGATTCGCGCAGATTCTTCACGCCCTCGCGTTTTGCCTGTTCGGCCAGATCCATTTCACCCGCGCCACTCATGATCAGGCGCTGCATGGTTTCCGAAATCGGCATGACCTGATAGATACCGACTCGCCCCTTGAAGCCGGTGCCTTTGCAGCGCTCGCACCCCCCGGGGCCGAAAAGAGTCCAGGAGCCGTCGAGATCGGCCTCTGTGAATCCCGCGTCGAGCAGAGCCTGTTGCGGCACATCGATCGGCTTCTTGCAGTTGCATAGCCGGCGCGCCAGGCGCTGAGCAGTGATCAGCAAAATGCTGGAAGCGATGTTGAAGGTGGGCACCCCCATGTTCATCAGGCGGGTCAGCGTTGCCGGCGCATCATTGGTGTGCAGCGTCGACATGACCATATGGCCGGTTTGCGCAGCCTTGATGGCGATTTCGGCGGTTTCCAGGTCACGGATTTCGCCGACCATGATGATATCCGGATCCTGGCGCAGGAAGGCCTTGAGGGCGACGGGAAAGGTCAGGCCGGCCCGATCGTCCACGTTGACCTGGTTGATCCCGGCCAGATTGATTTCCGCGGGGTCTTCCGCAGTGGATATATTGACCCCATCCTTGTTCAGTATGTTGAGGCAGGTGTAGAGCGAAACCGTTTTACCGGAACCAGTCGGCCCGGTGACCAGTACCATACCGTAGGGGCGATTGATTGCATTGAGCAGCACTTCCCTTTGTTCCGGCTCATAACCCAGCGCATCAATCCCAAGGGTTGCCTGGGTCGGGTCGAGGATACGCAGCACGATCTTCTCGCCCTGCAGTGTCGGAAGCGTGCTGACCCGGAAGTCGATGGCGCGGTTCTTGGAAAGAATGAGCTTCATCCGCCCATCCTGAGGGACGCGTTTCTCGGCAATATTCAAGCGGGAAATGACCTTTATCCGCGACGCGATTTTTTCCTTGATGGCCAATGGCGGGGTGGCGATTTCATGCAGGACGCCATCGATGCGGAAGCGGATGCGGTAATACTTTTCGTACGGTTCGAAGTGGATATCCGAGGCGCCGTCATTGATGGCGTCCAGCATCATCTTCTGGATGAAGCGGACGACCGGCGCATCGTCGATCTCCTGGGCTGCCGTATCATCAGTCTTGCCGGCCGAGTCATCGTCGAGGAAGTCGAGATTGATGTCGTCAGCAGTCAGGCTCCTCAGGGTGTCTTCCGCCGATTCGGCATACTTGGCCACCAGCGGGATCAGCTTCTGGTGTTCGACGACGATGGGGTCGACGCCCAAGCCGGTCTGGAAGCGAATTTCATCCAGCGCCCGCAGATTGGTGGGGTCGGCAATGGCCACCGACAGGCGGTTTCCGCGCTTGTTGAGCGGAATGACCCGATGGCTTGCGATCAACTTGCGATCGATTGCATTGGTCGGAATGTGGGTCTCGTCGAAAACGGCCAGATCAAGCAACGGGTAGCCGAAGGTATCGGCCACAAAACGGGCCAGATCAAGCGGGGATATCTTGTTGCTGGCGATGATTTGTTCCACCAGCGAATGCTTCTCATGGCTTGCCTGGGTGCTGAGCTGCTCAGCCTCCACTTCCTTGAGCCGTCCCGCCTGAACCAAGGCGCGGGCGAGGCCGCTGAGTGGGCTTGCTTGAGGTGTGGCTGCCATTGTGTGCGCGTCAGATGCCGTTTAGATTAAAGGATGATGCTACGTAGGCTGGGGTTTGTAAAGACTGCGATTGCCTCGTTCACCGCTGGCTCGGCCGGAACAGGCGCGCGGTGACGACGCTGCGGTCCTGGGTTTGCAGGACCTCGATGGCAATTCCGGTGAGCTTGATGCTGACACCGGCTTCCGGAATGTCCTGGAAATGTTCCAGTATCAGTCCGTTGAGTGTTTTCGGGCCATCAAGAGGGAACTGTAGGTCAAGCATGCGGTTGATGTCACGCAAGGCCCGGGAGCCCTCGACGATTGCGCTTCCATCGGCTTCCCACTTCAGTGAGTTCCCGAGGCCGGGCAGGGAGGTGGTGAATTCGCCGACGAATTCTTCGATGATGTCTTCGAGTGTCAGCAGTCCGAGAATCTCCCCGTATTCGTCCACCACGAAGCCGATCCGCTGGCGGTTTTCCTGAAAGAACGCGAGTTGCGAGAAAGCGGCAGTTCCCGCCGGAATGTAGTACGGGGGTTGAATCAGTGTCAGAAGTTCCGCTTCATCGAGTCCGCTGTCCTGTATGCTGCCTAGCAGTCGCCGGACCGGCAGCATCCCGAGCAACTGATCCAGCGATTCGCGACACACGGGCAAACGGCTGTGGTGGCTTGTCGCGAGTTGAGCGAGAACGTCTTCCCATGCTTGATCGATGTCGAGGATTTCGATACTGCCGCGCGGCGTCATCAGGTCTTCCACCGTAATGGTGTTGAGATCGAACAGGCGTGACAGTATCGTCTGGTGCTTTTTCGGAATCAGGTGTGCGGACTCAAGAACCATGCTGCGCAGTTCTTCCGGTGAGAGCTTGTGTTCCGCGCCGTCTGCCTTGGGCGAGAGTCGCATGAGGTGGAGCAGGGCACTGGAAAACAGGTTGATGAACCAGATGACGGGGTAGGCCAGGCGGAGCAAGGGTGTCAGGACATAGCCCAACAATAGCGCGAGGCGGTCGGCATGCGTGGCGCCGATGATCTTGGGGGTGATTTCGGAAAAGACCAGAATGGCGAACGTAACAGCAAGGGTGCCGGCGCCCAGGGCCCATTTGTCCTCCCCGAACAACTCGATCGCAATTACGCTAACCAGCGTAGCTGCAGCAGCGTTGATCAGATTATTGCCGAGCAGGATGACGCCGAGCATCTTGTCGGTGCGGTCAAGCAGGGCAATCGCCTTTTGCGCCCCGTGGTGGCCGGATTGGGCGAGATGGCGAAGACGAAAGCGGTTCGATGCCATCATTGCCGTCTCGCTAAGCGAGAAAAAACCTGACAAGGCGAGCAGGACGACCAGCGTCAACAAAAGCGCTGAAAGCGGAATGTCATCCACGAATCAGCTATGCCCGAGTATTACTTCGGCAACGAAGCGGCTGCCCACATAGGCCAGCAACAACAGGGCGAATCCGGCCAGCGTCCAGCGCAGTGCGCGACGCCCGCGCCAGCCCCAGGCATGGCGCCCGACCAGCAAGGTGGCGAAGATGCCCCAGGAAGCGAAGGCGAACAGTGTCTTGTGATCTATCGACAGCGGCTTGCCAAAGAGCGCCTCGGAAAACAGGACGCCGCTGCCGACAGTCAAGGTGAGCAGGACAAAGCCGAGCAACAGCATGCGGAAAAGCAGGGACTCCATCGCCAGCAGCGGCGGTAGACTGGTCAGGCTTCGACTGAGGGAGCGCTTGTGCAGCGCATTTTCGGTGAAACCCATGAAAATTGCATGCAGGGCGGAGAGCGTCAGCAGGCTGTAGGCCATCATGGCCGCAAGAAAATGCAGTTTGAAGCCGGTCGCGTTGGCGTGCGCCACCACGTGTACATTCGGGAAAAAGACCGGCAGCACGGTGCATGCGGCTGCCAAGGGTAGAACCATGGGCTGCATGCCCTCCATGCGCGCCATGAAGCTTTCCAGCCAGTAAATCAACACCGCAAGCCACATCATCAGGGAGAGTGCAAAACTGAAAGAAAAGCGCATGCCGGCTTCCGAGAACAGCGCGGCATAGAGGCCGTAGGCATGAATCAGCAGGGCGAAGGCAATGGCGCAGCGTTCCCAGGTTTGCATCGGGCAAGCGACGCACTGGTTCTCGTTTTCGCGCCACCGGCTGTTCCAGAAATGATAGCCGAGCGCCCCGTAGAGAACGGCGGCGAGGATGTGGGGCAGAAGCTGAATTACAATGTCGGCCATTTGTTAATTCTACTAGAAGCCCAACTCACATGCTCGATAACCTGACCAACCGCCTTGCCCGTGTCATGAAGTCGCTCAAGGGCGAAGCACGGCTGACCGAATCCAATATCTCCGAGGCTCTGCGCGAAGTGCGCATGGCGCTGCTCGAGGCTGATGTGGCGCTACCCGTGGTCAAGGACTTTGTCGCGGCGGTTAAAGAAAAGGCGGTCGGCGAAGAGGTGATTGGCTCGCTCAGCCCGGGGCAGGCCCTGGTTGGTGTGGTCCACAAGGAATTAACCAGAATCATGGGCGATGCCCATGAGGGCATCAGCTTCAATACTCAGCCGCCGGCCATTGTTCTGATGGCCGGTTTGCAGGGGGCGGGCAAGACGACCACAGTCGGCAAGCTGGGTAAGTTCCTGAAAGAGAACCATAAAAAGAAAGTGCTGGTGGTTTCCTGCGACATCTACCGGCCGGCAGCAATCGAACAGTTGAAATCGGTGGCAGCGCAGGCGGGTATTGATTTCTTCCCCTCGGCGCTTGGCGAAAAACCGGAGGCGATTGCGCTGTCGGCGGTCGATTGGGCGAAGCGCCACTATCACGATGTGGTGCTCGTCGATACCGCTGGTCGTCTAGCGGTCGACGAAGAAATGATGTCAGAAATCAAGCGCTTGCATTTGACGCTCAATCCGATCGAGACCTTGTTCGTGGTCGATGCCATGCTCGGCCAGGATGCGGTCAATACCGCCAAGGCGTTCAACGAAGCGCTGCCGCTGACCGGCGTGGTGCTGACAAAACTGGATGGGGATGCACGCGGCGGGGCGGCACTGTCGGTTCGTCACGTCACGGGCAAGCCGATCAAGTTTGCCGGTGTCGGTGAAAAGCTCTCCGGGCTGGAGGCTTTCCATCCGGAGCGGATGGCTTCGCGCATTCTCGGCATGGGCGACGTGTTGTCGTTGATCGAAGAGGCCAGGAAGGGAATCGATGAAGAGAAGGCGGTCGCCTTTGCTAAGAAGCTGAAATCCGGCAAGGGATTCGATCTGAACGACTTCAAGGAGCAGATCGCCCAGATGCGCAACATGGGCGGGTTGTCAGCGTTGATGGACAAGATGCCGGCGCAGATTGCGCAGGCGGCAGGTCAGTTGCCGGCTGGTGCCGAGAACAAGATGGTTGGCCGTGTTGAAGGCATCATCAATTCGATGACGCCTGCCGAGCGGGCCAAGCCGGACCTGATCAAGGCCAGTCGCAAGCGCCGGATTGCGCTGGGTGCCGGCGTTCAGGTGCAGGAGGTCAATCGCCTGCTGAATCAGTTCGAGCAGTCCCAGAAAATGATGAAAATGATGTCCAAGGGCGGCATGGGCAAGCTGATGCGCGGCATGAAGGGCATGTTGCCCGGCATGGGGCGCTGATCGGCTATTTTTCGGCTTGCGCCAGACGGGCGGGTCTTTCGTAGCCCCACTGCGCCTGCCAGGCTGCGCGCACCATGTTCGGATATTCCGCCTTGCCCAGGCTGCCGTTGTAGCGGCCAAGCGCACGGTAGAGGTCGCCCTTTTCGATATCCAGATAGTGGCGCAGGATGGTGCAGCCGTAACGCAGGTTGGTACGCAGGTCGAACAGGCTGTCGTCCGGCCGGCCGATCAGTTTGACCCAGAATGGCATGACCTGCATGTAACCCCGGGCGCCGGCCGACGAGACGGCATATTTCCGGAAGCCGGATTCGACCTGCATCAGCCCGAGCACCAATTGTGGATCGAGGCCGGCACGCGTCGCTTCGTAATGTACGCTGCGCAGCAGATCGATACGGTATTCATGGTTTGGAATCCGCTTTTCCAGCCGGCGGGACATTTCGCTCAGCCAGTCTGCTGCTTCGAGTGAACTGCGGAAGGAACTGGTCGGCGGACGCGCATCGGAGACCGCTTTGTGCAACGCCGCCTGGGCGCTGGCGGCCAGCGGTTCGTATAGTTGCGCGCCGGCGTAAGCCGCCGTGGTGCAACACAAGCAGAGCGCTGCAATCAGCCGGCGCACAGCTTTCCCTTAAGAAAATTGACGATTTCAGATCTTGCCAGCATGCTTGCCTCGCTGTCGAGCCGTCCCTTGTATTCGACCTGACCCGCGTTCAGCCCCCGCTCCCCAATCACCACGCGGTGCGGGATGCCGATCAGTTCCATGTCGGCAAACATGACGCCCGGGCGCTCATTGCGATCGTCCATGATTACGTCAATGCCGCTTGACCGGAGTTCGGCATGCAACTGGTCCGTGGCGATCTTGACGGCCTCGCTCTTATGATAGCCCATCGGCACGATACAGACTTCAAACGGGGCGATGGTCGCAGGCAGGACGATGCCCCTTTCGTCATTGCCCTGTTCTATGGCGGCGCCGACGATGCGCGAAACGCCGATGCCGTAGCAGCCCATCTCCATGATCTGACTCTTGCCGTTCTCGTCGAGGTATGCACAGGCGAGCGCTTCGGCATATTTCTGGCGCAACTGGAAAATATGACCGACTTCGATGCCGCGGCGAATCTCCAGAAGTCCCTTGCCGTCGGGGGAAGGGTCGCCGGCGACTACATTGCGCAGGTCGGCAATAGCCGGCTCTGGCAGGTCGCGGCCGAAGTTGACGCCGCGCAAGTGGTAATCGGCTTCGTTGGCGCCGCAGATGAAATCATGCATAGCCACAACCGAACGGTCAGCAAAAATGGCCACCTTTTTGCTGTCGACCGCAACCGGACCGATATAGCCTGGCTTGCAGCCAAGATGTTTTTCCACCTCGTCTTCGGATGCGAAGCGGAAAGGGTTGAGCGCGGGAATCTTGGCGGCCTTGATTTCGTTGAGCTCATGGTCGCCGCGCAGCAACAAGAGTGCAAACGTCGTGCTGCCATCATCCTTCTCGCTGACGACGGCAATCGATTTGACAATGTTCTCAAGGTCGACCGCGAGAAAGCCGGCGACATCGACGCAGGCTGTCGTGCCCGGTGTCGCAACCCGCTCCATAACCATCGTCGCGGCGCTGCGCGGTGTCGCCGGGGCCAACGCTTCGGCGAGTTCGACATTGGCGGCGTAGCCGGAATTCGGGCAGAAGGCGATGTTGTCTTCGCCGGACTCGGCCAGGACGTGAAATTCGTGCGACCCAGTGCCGCCGATCGAGCCCGTGTCGGCTGCAACAGCCCGGAAATGCAGACCGAGCCGCGAAAAAATGCGGCTGTAGGTGGCGTACATGTTCTGGTATTCGCGTTCGAGGTCGGCAAACGATGTATGGAACGAGTAGCCGTCCTTCATCAGGAACTCGCGGCCGCGCATGACCCCGAAGCGGGGACGAATTTCGTCGCGGAACTTGGTCTGGATCTGGTAAAAATGGATGGGCAACTGACGGTAGCTCTTCACGTCGCGGCGAACGACGTCGGTGATGACTTCCTCGTGCGTCGGCCCGATCACGAAGTCGCGTTGATGCCGATCCTTGAAACGCAGCAGTTCCGGCCCGTACTGTTCGCCGCGGCCGGATTCCTGCCACAGTTCAAAGGGTTGCACAGCCGGCATGAGCAGTTCGAGCGCACCGGCGTTGTTCATTTCTTCCCGGACAATGTTTTCCACCTTGCGCAGCACGCGCAGACCAAGGGGCATCCAGGTATAGATGCCGGCCGCTGCGCGCTTGATAAACCCGGCGCGCAGCATCAGCTTCTGGCTGACAACCTCCGCGTCGGCGGGGGCTTCCTTTAATGTGGTGAAAAAGAATTGCGAAGTGCGCATGGAATGCTCTTGAAATTGTTATAACAGGTCGATTTTACACGCAGGCGCTCCTTTGCATGCAGGCCCCCTTTGTGAAAGAATCGGGTCAACTTTTAATTTTTGCAGGATTCCTATGCTCGACCGTGAAGGCTATCGCCCGAACGTCGGCATCATCCTCTGTAACGCGAAGAACGAGGTTTTCTGGGGCAAGCGCATTCGGGAGCATTCCTGGCAGTTTCCGCAAGGTGGCATCAAGCGTGGAGAAACGCCTGAGCAAGCCATGTACCGTGAACTGTTCGAGGAAGTCGGGCTGCAACCCGAACATGTGCGCATCCTGGGTCGAACCAAGGGCTGGTTGCGTTATGAGGTGCCGACACACTGGATCAAGCGCGAGTGGCGTGGCTCGTACAAGGGCCAGAAGCAGATCTGGTTTTTGCTGCGCCTCGTCGGGCGCGACAATGACGTCAGCTTGCGTGCCTCCAGCAAGCCCGAGTTCGACGCCTGGCGCTGGAATGAGTACTGGGTGCCGCTCGATGCGGTCATCGAATTCAAGCGCAGTGTCTATGAGCAGGCGCTCAGCGAGCTGGTGCGCTTTCTCGAACATGACCGTCGCGGCCGTTCTTCGCGCCAAGGGGGCGCGCCGGAAACAGCCGGCGGATCAGCTAAGGGGTGAGGCTTTTGTTCTCCAGAAGGTTTTGTGCATCGTTTCTTGTGGTCTTCGCCCTGCCTTTTTTTGCGGGATTCCCGGTCGCCCATGGTGCCAATGGTGCCGACGAGGAAGAGGGGGTCGGGAAGTGGCGGGAGTCGGCCGTGGAGTTCCCGGCGCCTCCGCTCAATGAGAATCTGTTGCAGTTCTATGTCAGCGCCGCCACCGATAATCGGTTTTTCATCGACGGATCAACGCTGGCTGTGGGTAGCGACGGTGTCGTTCGCTATGTGGTGGTTATCGAAACCTCGGGTGGTGCGAGAAATGTCACGTTCGAAGGTTTGCGTTGTGCGACCAGGGAGCGACGCCTTTATGCCTCGGGAAGGGCAGATGGAAGCTGGTCCCGGTCGCGTAACGACCAGTGGAGCAAGATTCAAACATCGGCGGCGAATCGTTATCACGCCGCGCTGTATCTCGACTACTTTTGTCCTGACGACATCATCGTGCGCAGCGCAGAGGTGGCGCGCGATGCACTTCGCCGGGGCGAAAAGTCCGGCCAGATAGACATTCTTCGCAGGTGACCATGTCTTCCGAAAAGCTGATTCTGGAGTTCGATCGTGCCCTTCGTTCTGTCTTTGCCGCAGCGCGTAGCCAGCGCCCGACGCCCGGTGCGTTACTCCCTGAAGCTGAGATGAGCGATCAGGAAATGGCGCATGCGGGCGCGCTCATGCGGGTCAATCATGTGGGCGAGATATGTGCCCAGGCTTTGTATCAGGGGCAGGCGCTCACCTCGCGTGACCCTGCCTTGCGCGAAGCGCTACGTGGCGCGGCGGATGAAGAAACCGAGCATCTAGCATGGACCGAGCGGCGTATTGCCGAGTTGGGCGGGCGCAAAAGCCTGCTCAATCCGTTGTGGTATCTCGGGGCGCTGTCCCTGGGCTTGTTGGCCGGTCGCTGCGGAGATCGCTGGAATCTGGGTTTTCTTGCTGAAACGGAACGTCAGGTCGAAGCTCATCTGGACAGCCACCTTAAATCCCTGCCAGTTAATGATGCGCGCTCAAGGGAAATCGTGGATCAGATGCGTGTCGACGAAATTCGCCATGCAGAAACGGCTGTAGGTCTTGGCGCAGCCGAGTTGCCGGGGCCCGTCAAGACGGCCATGAAGCTCGCTGCCAGGGTGATGACGGGGACGGCCTACCGCATCTGATGGCGCGCAGGGCCTGACCTATGACTCTTCGACGATTTCGAAGTCGTGGGTGATTTCGGCAGTCTTGCCCATCATGATCGAAGCTGAGCAATATTTGTCTTTCGACAGTTCGATCGCGCGGGAAACTGTTTCTGGCTTGAGGTGCTTGCCACGCACCTTGAAATGGAAATGGATGTGAGTGAATACCTTGGGGTCCGTTGCGGCGCGTTCCGCATGGAGGGTTACCTCACACCCGCTGACGGCTTGCCGGCCCTTCTTCAGAATCAGGACGACGTCGAAGGCGCTGCATCCACCCGTGCCAGCCAGCACCATCTCCATCGGGCGCAAACCCATGTTGCGCCCACCGGCATCGGGTGCCCCGTCCATGACCACGGCGTGCCCGCTGCCGCTTTCAGCCACAAAGGCCATGCCCGCGTCATTACCCATCCATCTCACTGTGCAATCCATGCATATCTCCCTCTGGTGAGTGCAATTGTAGCGGAGTTCAGCATATTCATGCCCTTCACGCGGCAATGCTGCGTCGCACAATGAGCGGCGTCAATTGAGCTCGACAATGCCGCTTTGTTTTTGTTAAACATTGTATTTAATTATGTTTTGTATATGTATATACACATATATATCAGTAAGTTGCAATAGATAAATAATACAAAATTATCAATAGAAAATAAATTGCTGCATCGCGCAAAATATTCTTGCAAGCTGGGTTTCATTTAGGCATAATTTTAAGCGTACGAACTGTGGCAGCTGGTCAACGACGGTGGCGGCAGTTCAGATTTGTCTCCTCCACCCTCCTCCTTTGGTGTGGATTTAGCGCGGCTCAGCGAGCCGCGCTTTTTTTGTCCGCTCAATCTCCGTAAGTCGCGGATACCATTTGACAGTTAAGCCAATAGTCGATTAGAATCCGCGGCTTTCTCCAATCTGCGCCCATTTTTCAGGACGGCACACACATGAAAACGTTTTCCGCCAAGCCACATGAGGTGAAGCGCGAGTGGTTTGTGGTAGACGCCACAGACAAGGTGCTCGGCCGCCTCGCCACCGAAATTGCCCGCCGTCTGCGTGGCAAGCACAAGGCCATTTATACCCCGCACGTTGATACCGGCGATTTCATCGTCGTTACCAACGTGGACAAGATCGCCGTGACCGGCAACAAGGCAGAAGACAAGAAATACTTCCGCCATTCCGGGTACCCCGGCGGCATCTACGAAACCAACTTCAAGAAAATGCAACAGCGTTTCCCGGGCCGCGCTCTGGAAACGGCCGTCAAGGGCATGCTGCCCAAGGGGCCGCTGGGTTACGCAATGCTCAAGAAGCTGAAGTGCTACGCTGGCGAACAGCATCCTCATACCGCCCAGCAGCCCAAGGCGCTGGAAATCTAAGGGATCATCATGGCTGAAAGTTATTTCTATGGTACCGGGCGTCGCAAGAGCGCCGTTGCGCGGGTCTTCATGAAACGCGGTTCTGGTGCGATTATCGTCAATGGCAAGTCCATCGATCAGTTTTTCTCCCGTGAGACGGGCCGCATGATCGTCCGTCAGCCGCTCGAACTCGTCGAGCAATTGAAAGGTTTCGATATCAAGGTCAATGTGACGGGTGGGGGTGAGTCCGGTCAAGCCGGGGCCGTTCGTCATGGTATTACCCGTGCCCTGATCGAATATGATGCTGCTTTGAAGCCTGCGCTGTCCAAGGCTGGCTTTGTTACCCGTGATGCCCGCGAGGTTGAGCGCAAGAAAGTCGGCTTCCACAAGGCCCGTCGCCGCAAACAGTTCTCGAAGCGCTAAGCGCGCCCGGACTTGCACCAAAAAGCCGCCAATTGGCGGCTTTTGCGTTTCTGGGGTGCGGAGTACTATTGATTTTTTCTTTGGGGGTATCCTGAAGTTTGAGATTTTTGGTGATGCAAGAGTTGCTTGGGCAGAACCTTTGCTCCCATCGGACGGGGGGGGCTGGTCGTACTTTCAGTCAATCATGATCTGGTCAAGATATCTGCAGGCCCGGGTGCAGCTCATGAATCCTATGTTTGATCTACATGAGATGAGAGGGTTATGCCAACCCCCGCAATTAGTCTGAAACTGAGGAAGTTCCGACGTCGTTTCGGAGTTTCGGCACCCCGGGTTGTGGTGCGAACGCATGTCTCATGGCGGTGGTACGCTGTTGGTGGCATCCTGACCCTGATTCTCGCCTTCTTGGTTTTTTCATTATTTGTTCAGCGGGGAGAGGTCGGTGCCAGGGATGGCGAAATATCAACGCTGCAAGACCGCATTCGGGGTCTTGAGGATGAGTTGTTGAAAATGCGGGCGGGTGCCGGCACGGAGCAGAGTTTGGTTCAGATGGAGCGCTCAGCTCAGTTGTCGCTAATGAATAGACTGAAGGTGCTGGAAGTCGAGAATGGTGCATTGAAGGAAGATATTCTTCTTTTTGAGCGCTTGGTTCCGCCCTCTGGCGAAAAGGGGGTCGTGCGTTTGGACAGCTTCGCGGTTTTCCCTGATGAAGAGCGGCATTTCCGCTATCGCCTTGTGCTGGCTTTTCAGCCTGGCAGGCAGGTTTCCGAATTTCGTGGTCGACTCCAGTTTCTGGTTGTGTTTTCGCAAGATGGGAAGCGTCAGGAATTGGTGATGCCGACGCAACATGAAAACTCCCCCGAGTACCAGGTGGAAATCAGGCATTTCCTGCGCAAGGAGGGCGGGTTCGAGTTGCCGTCCGGTACTCGTCTGGTGTCGGTGGAGGCGCGATTGTTCCAGGGTGATACACTGAAGGCCAAGCGGTTGGCACAATTTTAGGGGGTTAGATGTTCGGAAAGAAAGCTGACAACAAGCCCCAAGGGCGCATCGACAGTCTGATCGGTGCAGGCACCCGAGTCGAGGGCAATATCCGGTTTGCCGGTGGGTTACGTATCGATGGCGAGGTGCATGGCGATGTCGAGGCAGCCGAGGGGGCTGCTTCATCGATACTGGTTCTTAGCGAGCAGGCGCGCGTTGAAGGTGCAGTGCGGGTGGCGCATCTGGTAACCAGCGGCACAATCGTGGGAGCGGTTACGGTAACGGAGTCATTGGAAATGCAACCGCGCGCCAAAATCATAGGCGATGTCGACTATGCGTTGATCGAGATTCATCAGGGAGCAGTCATCGAGGGGCGACTTGTCCTGCACGCCAACAACTCGGTGGAACTAAAGTTTGCTGCACCAAACTAACACCGTTGACCGGAGTCTTGACGGCTCGGATAATCTACGACAATTTTTCAGGAGCACCCAAAATGAACGCAGTGACCGAAATGGTTTCCCCTCTTGTTTTTACTGATAGCGCTGCCAGCAAGGTAAAGGAACTGATCGAGGAGGAGGGCAACCCGGGGCTGAAGTTGCGTGTATTCGTCACAGGGGGCGGTTGCTCGGGGTTTCAGTACGGTTTCACGTTTGATGAAGAGGTCAACGATGACGATACGACCTTGGACAAGAATGGTGTGACGCTGCTGATTGATCCGATGAGTTATCAGTACCTGGTTGGTGCGGAAATTGATTATTCGGAAGGTCTGGAGGGTTCGCAATTCGTGATTCGTAACCCGAACGCCACGTCAACCTGCGGTTGTGGCTCTTCCTTTTCCGCTTGACCCGGAACGCGTCTATTCGGGGCGGCTGAAGCCGCCCTTTTTCGTTGACCAAGTCTGTCGATTTCTGACTAGTCGTTGTCGTGTAGCGGATTTTACCCAGCCGGGTAGGCGTTCTTGAGCGGACTTGTGAAAAGGGCGGGCAAGGACAACTGCGTGCGGTAATCATCAAGTCATTGATAGGCTGACGAACGTATTTATCGAAAAGTTTGATCTGATACTTGACCGCCATTCGGGCTTCTATATAATGCGCACCTCCTCTGCAGTGCCGCGGGTTTTCGTGGGGTGTGGGGTTTAAAAGTAAGCGAAGTTTTTCACAAGAAGTGTTGACGGCAAGTTGGAAGTGCTTCATAATTTCGCTTCTCTGCTGCTGACGGAAGTGATGGCGCGGCAGGTGATCTTTAACAATTTGGACAACCGATAGGTGTGGGTGTCTTGATGCGA
>Ga0209202_1000607_pt1 | contig 27120 bp, 22 predicted proteins | sample AD_UKC032_MetaG_FD_184416 | JGI IMG/M metagenome (GOLD analysis project Ga0209202, IMG submission 184416) | Active sludge microbial communities of municipal wastewater-treating anaerobic digesters from USA - AD_UKC032_MetaG (SPAdes) (version 2) | ecosystem: Engineered > Bioreactor > Anaerobic >... | reverse complement strand
TGAGCGGGCGCAGCGCCGTCGTCAACGAAGGTGCCGATCCGATCTTCACCACCAAGCTGCTGCGCTGGTTCGGCGACATGTACCTGAGCGAACCCGAGCTTTATACGAACCCGCTGGTTTCGCCGTTGACCGGCGACTTCACAGGATTGCCGCCGCTCCTCTTCCAGGTCGGGACGAAGGAAATGCTGCTCGACGATTCGACGCGTGCGGCTGCAAAGGCGTATGCCTCGGGCGTTACCGTTCAGCTCGACGTTTTCGCGGGCATGCCACACGTTTTTCAGGCGATTCCGCAGTACGCGGAAACGAAGATTGCCGATGCGAACGTCTTTGAATTCATCGCCAGGCATGCGGACTGGGGGCTGGGCGACGGCGCCTGACCGGCCATTTCCCGAACGTTCGCGGTCGACCGCAAAAAACACCCGAAAATCAGTTTTGCCAGCCCGCTTGACGCTCGACGAAGCGGACGATGCTGTCGAGCGCCGCTCCCGACTGCGGCAGTTTGCTCATGGCCTGAAAGACATGTGGCATGTCCTGCCACAATTCGACCTCAACCAGGCCCCCTTGCGCGTGGATGCGCTCGGCGACGCGCAGCGCTTCATCGCGCAGCATCTCCGTGTTGCTGGCTTGCAGGAAAACCGGTGGCATCCCCGTGAAATCGCCGAAGAGCGGCGAAGCGTCGTGTTTGAGCATCTGCTCGGGACGCAGGTAATAGGGACGCAGCGCCTGGCAGGCCGCCAGCGTGAACATCGGGTCACGCTGCTGGTTGATGATCAGGCTGCGGCTGCTCAACGTAAAGTCGACTAACGGCGACAGCGCGACGGCACAGGCCGGCAGCGGCAGTCCGGCCGCCTTCAGCCGGTGCAGTGTGGCGAGCGTCAGGTTGCCGCCGGCGGAGTCGCCGGCGATCACCACATTCCGCGCGTTGACGCCCTGCGCCAGCAACCACGCGTAAGCCGCAAGACAATCGTCCGGGCCGGCCGGATACGGGTGCTCCGGCGCCAGGCGATAATCGACCATCAGGGCGCGCGCCCCCAGCCGGTGGCACCAGCGGGCGACCATCGTCCCATGGATCAGCGGAAAGCGGAACATCCATGCGCCGCCGTGCAGATAGAAAATTACGCGATCGGGGCGTGACTCGGGCAGGTCGATCCATTCGGCGGTGACCCCATTGCAGGTCACCGGGGTCCGCCGCATTGCCGGGTCGGGCCGGGCCAGGCGTTTATCCATCCTGGCCTGCATGGCACGCAACTGGCCGATGTCGGCGTCCATCGTGAACGAACGCTTGACCGCAAGACGAAACACCAGGTTGAGCCAGGCGCGGCGCAACGGTGCGCCCCGATGGCTGATCAATCGGGCATAAGACGGCAGGCCTTCGCCATCGGGAACAGGATGATTCATTGCAGGATCGCCAGAGTGGGTATCGGCATTCGTAAGCCGGCGAAACATCCGTCCTCAACAAAGAGGGCTCGGAAATGAAAAATGGGCACTTTCTTGGAGAAAGTGCCCAGCTTCATATCTGAATGGCGCGCCCGGAGCGATTCGAACGCCCGACCCTCTGGTTCGTAGCCAGATACTCTATCCAACTGAGCTACGGGCGCGCTGTCAGAGCCGCGCATTATACGGATGGAGGCGTAGAATGCAAGCCCCCGCATTTCATTTGCCGCGATGACCACCACGACCATTCACATGCCGAGGTACCCGGAATGCTGGACCTCATGCGGTTCGTGTGCCAGCGGGCGGGTGTTCATCCTCGAATTGCTGGTCAAGGTGGGTGACGTCATCGAGCGGGACGAGAACATCCTGTCGCTGGAAACCGGCAAGGTCGCGCTGGATATCCCTTCCCCCGAGGCCGGCCGGGTCGTGGCAATTCATGTCACAGAGGGCGATACGGTTGATGAAGGGGCGCCCCTGGTAACGCTGGAATCAGCCTGACCAAACCGCTGTCAATGCAAGTTGCGCCGGTGATTGCCGCAGGCGGACCGCCCTTCGCGGGATCGCCCATGGCAGACTGACCACGCTGCCAGGAGTGCAGTCCGGGTCCGGAAAGCAATGCGCCAGCAAGGACGAGTCCGGGCAAAAGGTAACGCTGGTTCATTGAAGACTCCTTTGATGAGCGAACCAAACGTCCATTGCGAGGATCGTGCCAGAAAGCCTTTGCACATACGAATCAGGACGTTACCGAGCACCCGGCCGGCCGGGATGGCCCTGGAGGTCGCCCTCCGGCGACACCCGGTTGTGGTCGACCGGAAAAACACCCTGATTTCAGTGCAGGCTGGGCGTCATCGTTCGCCGGTGACGTTGCCATCGCTGCGGAACATCGCTGGCGTCAGGTCGTATTTCTGCAGCAGGCGGTAGAACTCGGTCCGGTTGCGCTCGGCGAGACGCGCCGCGTCGGCGACGCTGCCGTCGGTCAGCTTGAGCAACTGGACCAGGTAATTGCGCTCGAAACGCTGCTTGGCTTCGCTGTAGCTGAGCGCCTCCATGGTCGGCACGCGCAGGGCGCGCTGGACAAGCGCCAGGGGAATCAACGGAGTTGAAGTCAAGGCGCAGCTTTGTTCGACGACATTGTAGAGCTGGCGCACATTGCCCGGCCATGCAGCCGTCGCCAGCGCTTCCAGCGCCTCCGGCGCAAAGCCGCTGATCGGCTTGCCGTATTTGTCGGCTACCAACTGGACAAAATGGGCAGCGAGCACGGGAATGTCCTCGCGCCGCTCGTCGAGCCGGGGCAGCATCAGCGAGACGACATCCAGCCGGTAGTAGAGATCTTCCCGGAACAGGCCCTGCGCCATAGCTGCCTCGAGGTCGCGATGGGTCGCTGAAATGAGTCGGACGTCGACCGGCTCGGCGCGGGTTGCACCGACCGGCCGCACAACGCGCTCCTGAAGCACGCGCAACAACTTGACCTGCAGCGCCAGCGGCATGTCGCCGATTTCATCGAGAAACAGCGTGCCGCCGTTGGCCGCCTGAACCAGTCCGACACGCGCATTTCCGGCCCCGGTAAAGGCGCCCTTGACATGGCCGAACAGCTCGGATTCCAGCAGTTGTTCGGGAATGGCACCGCAATTGATGGCAACAAAGGGGCCTTTGGCGCGCGGACTGGCGCGATGGATGCCCCGCGCCAGCACCTCCTTGCCCGTACCGCTCTCGCCGCGGATCAGGATGCTCGCGTCGGAAGCGGCCACCATGCCGGCCTCGGCCACGAGTTCAGCCATGCGGCTGCTGCGAAAGACCATGTCTGACCAGGCTGATCCAGCGCTATCGATCGCACTGCCCGCAGCCTCATCCGCGGCGCTGCCCGCCGAGAGCTGCAGCGCCTGATCGATTTTTTCGAGCAGAACCTGACTGTCGAAGGGTTTGGTCAGGTAACCGAAAACGCCTCTGGATGTGGCGTCGACCGCATCGGGAATATTGCCGTGGGCGGTCAGCAGGATCACCGGCAAGGTTGGCCGCGTCGTGCGGATTTCCTCGAACAGGGCCAGCCCGTCACGGCCGGGCAAGCGTACATCGCTGACTACAACGCGCGGCGGGTCAACCGCTATACGCGCCAGCCCCTCTTCGGCCGACGCGGCCTGCGTGATACGAAAACCGCGCGCCCGCAGGCGCATGGTCAGGAGACGAAGGATGTCGGGATCGTCATCGACCACGAGGACATGGGCACCGGCGCTGGCTGATTCGGTAATCATCGTCCGCCACCCGGAGCGTGCGGGCGTCCGGCACCGGGCCGCTGCGGCAAGGTGCGCTCGATATCCGCCAGGCTGTCGAGCTTGCCCTGCAACTCAGCCGCTTTGCTCTCCAACTCCGCAGCCTTGCCCTGCAATTCAAGCGCCCTGCGCTGCGCCTCCTTGAGCTGCTGTCCCTGGCGGTCGAGCTGCATGTGGAGTTTCTGGCGCTCAGCATAATTGTCGAGCAACAGGTACGCAAGCGGGTGCAGGCTGACAGCAGCGGGATCGGACGATTTGAGGACGGCGTCCAGCATGGTTATGGCACGGCTTAGGTCCTGCGGTCCGCGCGGGTATCCGAGCAGCATTGCGAGACGGATCTGGGTTTCAGGCGTCACTGGTTGGGCCATGAGTTGCTGGCGCTCGCGGCCCATTTCCTGAGGTGTCATCCGATGCAAGGCCTGGCTGTAGGCTGCGGTTTCCTGCAAATCGACCGCCCGCAAAACCACTCCGTCACCAGGCGGCAGGGACGCACATGCCGACAGGAGGAGCGCACAACCAATTGGAAAAAGGCGCACCATGAGCCTGCCGGAATATCCGCGACCGATCTGCTTATTTCGCATCCGGCATATCCACAAGAAAATGGGCGCCACGCGTGCCGGGCAGTAGCTTGACTCGCCCGCGCATGGCGCGCACCAGCTCGCGCACAATGGACAGTCCCACGCCGCTCCCCTGGCGTGGCGCCGGTGCGGCGCGCCGCCCCTGAACAAACGGTTCGAAAATACGTTCGGCATCCTCGCTGGCGACGCCCGGACCCTGATCCAGGCACTCCAGCGTAAAGCGACCTTGACCATGCGTTGCCCGCAGGAAAATCACCCCCCCCTCCGGGCTGAAATCGATCGCATTGGACAGCAGGTTATCGGCAACCACTGCCATCTTTTCTAAGTCGAGCATGATGAATTCCTTGCCTGCCTCGATCCGGACCTCAAGTTGTCGAGCCTGGATCTGCAGTTCGCGCCGGCGAACTACAACATCGAGCAACTCGCGCAGGGCCACCGGTTGCAGTTGGAGTTTCCGGGCACCGGAAGCCGCCGCGTTGAGACTGAGCAGACCTTCGATCTGGCGCTGCAAACTGACGACATTATGCTGCAGTATCTCGACCACCTCGCGCTGAGCTTCTTCCAGGGGGCCGGGAACCTCCTCATGCAACAGCGCAACACCTTCGCGCAACGCGGTCAGCGGAGTCTTGAGTTCATGCGATACGTGGCGCAAAGCGCGCTCACGGTCGCTCTCTAGTTCGGCCAGCCGCTGGCGTAGCCAATCAAGGCGTCGGCCTAGCTGACGGAGGTCGTCCGGTCCATTGACAGCGACCACCTCTTCAAAGCGTTTTTCGCCAAGGCGGGTGATGGCCTGCTCCAGCTGGCGAATCGGGCGCACCAACCACCACCCCATCGCCATGGCTACCAGCAGGGAGCCGGCAAAGGCGATGAATATCTGCATACCGAGCCGCAGACGATAGACCTCCAGCTGATCGATGAGCAGACTGTTCTGCACCTTGATCCAATCCTGCCCCGAGCGCCTGACTTCATCGTTGAGCTCACCAAGGCGCGCCAGACGTACCGTCAACTCGTCCCTGATCACCTTTTTCTCAACACCTTCGCGCAGCGATTCGGCAACGTCATGCCAAGCACCGAGCATCGGCTGTAGTGGTGCAATGGTGAAGGCATTGAGGCGACCGACCACAGTCAGGGCAAGCGCCAGATTCTCATCGAAACGTTCACGGAAAGCGGGCTCCTCCAGAACCAGCGACTGGCGGGCACTACGTTCCACATCCACGGTCCGTTCCGCCAATTCCTGGATCAACGCCGCAACCTGCAAGGCCGTTTCGCCGCGCTGGCGACTCTGCTCTACCAACCCTTCGATGACCAGCCAACTTCGCACTGCTGCCCCGCCGAGCAGCAGTACGATCAGGATGAAGCCGCAAAGCATTCCCTGACGGAACGAAAAACGAATCATGCTTCTGAATTGTCGAGAAAACGGGAGTGTACAACGCATTAGCACGAACGACGCATTGTGCCTTGATCCGGACAGGCGCAATTTAAGCGGCAATTGAAGAAATATTTATTTGTTAACTCAACCAATTAGAACATTTGTCTCTTTTTGGCGACAAGTCATTATTGTGGATATTCAGCACTTAAAGCACGAAGCCATAATTAGGTGTCGCCAAAACGCGACATTCTGCGTTTAATTCCCTCAAAATATTCGCATGGCGAATTATTATCATCATGATTTAAATAACTTATTTTATCCATGGCACGCTTATCGCTTTGGTTGGGTTATGTTTTTCGATTCACTACTCAACAGAAGGAAATTTCATGTTCAACAAACCCAGCTTTCCGCCCCGCAACGAAGCAATTCAGCGCAAGGATGCGCGCAACATCCTCAACCCGTCACCCATCAGCCCTTCGCTGGCGAGCGATCATCCCAGCGTTGCCCAGACTCCTGCCTTGCAGGCAGTGACCCCGCCCGCCCCTGAAGCCGTGTCGAACGAAGCGGTATCGGGGTCACGGCTGATCGTCGGACCGGATGTCAAGCTGAAAGGCGCAGAAATTCTCGATTGCGACACGCTGGTCGTCGAAGGACGCGTCGAAGCCACCATGGACAGCCGCGTAATCCGAATTGCCGATCAGGGCGCCTACTCTGGAACCGTCAGCATTGACATCGCAGAAATCCATGGCAGTTTCGACGGCGAGCTGACTGCCCGCTCGCAACTGATCATCCACTCCACCGGCCGGGTCAGCGGCAAGATTCGCTATGGCAAATTGGTTATCGATGAAGGCGGGGAATTGCGGGGTGACGTCAACACGCTGAATTCGGACAATGCATCCCACTCCAAATCGCGTATCGAATCGACGCCTGCTCTTGCTAAAATTGCAGGATAATCAACTAATTCCAAACATTTATTGCTTCCAAGATTCGCCCATGCATCAGACTGCCACCCGAACCCATGTCGAACAACCCGTGCGCACTCCTTCTCCCGCCAAGGCTGCGAGGAGCGTGCGACATCTCGGAAAGGTTCCCGTTGATCTTGCCGACCTGGCGATCATGCCGGCAGTAACTCACCAGCAGCGTATGGCATCCATCAACCTGGTGCGCCGGATGTATGCCCGGCGCGGATACCAGACCGGGTTCACCGACAACCCGCTGGACGACTCAAACCGGATCGCCCTGATCGCCTGGCAGGACGCCCGGCCGGTGGCAACCCTTGCCCTCGGCCGTGATTCCCACACCGGGCTTCTCGCCGAAATGCTCTATCCGGAGGAAATCGCCCGGTTGCGCCAGCCGAATCGGGTCATTTGCGAACTTTCGCGGCTTGCCGTGGACCCCGACTACAGTTCTCTTGAATTGTTAAGAACACTGTTCGACAAGGCCCACGGTTACGGCCGGACTTTTTTTGGGGCCACGGACGTCGTAGTCGAAGTCAACCCGCGCCATGCCAGATACTATGTTCGCGAATGCGGCTTCAGACAAATAGGCGGTATTCGCCAATGCCCGCGGGTCGAAGCCCCGGCGGTACTGCTACATCGCAGCCTGAGAGTCTTTCCCGCACCCCACTCAGGCGTACCACCGGTTCATTAGGGAGCCTCTGGGTCATTTCCGGTATCGGATGAGACTGGTCAAGCGACGTGAAGCCTCGTACACTTGTGCTTTTAGTCCACCGGAAGACCCCCATGAATATCCGCGTCCCACGGGCCATCGGCATCGCTGCACTGACACTTGCCGCATTGCTGGCGAGCACCTCCGCGCTGGCCGACAAGGGCGACAAGGATGACAAGGGCGGCAAACATGGCCACGGCAACAAGCATGAACAGCGCGACGACGACAGGCGCCACGATGACAGCCGCTACGACAGTCGCTATGACCGCAACTATGACCGCCGTTACGACGATCGGCGCGACGACGTCTCGATCCAGCTCTATTTCGGCAACAACGACCGCCGGATCGTCAGCGAATACTACGCGCCGGAATTTCGCGCCGGCCATTGCCCGCCGGGGCTGGCCAAGAAGGGGAACGGCTGCATGCCGCCCGGTCAGGCCAAGAAATGGCACAAGGGCCGCCCGTTGCCGCAGGGCATCGCCTATTACGATCTGCCACCCGATCTGGTTTATCGCATGCCGCCCCCGCCGCGCGGGCATCGCTACGTCCGCGTCGGTTCCGACATCCTGCTGCTGTCGATCGGTTCCGGCATCGTCGTCGATGCGATGATCAACATCGGCGGCTACTGATCTCCGACTTTCACCACAAAACCCACAGTTACAGGCAGGCTCAATGGCTCAATATGTAATGTCGATGCTGCGCGTCAGCAAGATCGTGCCGCCCAAGCGGCAGATCATCAAGGATATTTCCCTTTCCTTCTTCCCCGGCGCCAAGATCGGCCTGCTCGGCCTGAACGGCTCGGGCAAATCGACCGTGCTCAAGATCATGGCCGGCGTGGACAAGGAATACGACGGCGAGGTGCAGCACCTGGCCGGCGTATCGATCGGCTACCTGCCGCAGGAACCGCAGCTTGATGCCGCCAAGACCGTGCGCGAGGAAGTCGAATCGGCGCTCGGCGAAGTCATGCAGGCCCAGGCCAAGCTTGACGAGGTTTACGCCGCCTACGCCGACCCGGAAGCCGATTTCGACAAGCTGGCCGAGGAACAGGCTCGCCTGGAGGCGATCATCGCCTCCGCCGGCGCCGACACCGAAGCCCAGATGGAACTGGCCGCCGACGCGCTACGCCTGCCGCCATGGGAAGCGAAAATCGGCAATCTCTCCGGCGGTGAAAAGCGCCGTGTCGCGCTGTGCAAGCTGCTGCTCGCCCGGCCGGACATGCTGTTGCTCGACGAGCCGACCAACCACCTCGACGCCGAATCGGTCGAATGGCTGGAACAATTCCTCGTCCGCTTCCCGGGCACCGTCGTCGCCGTCACCCACGACCGCTACTTCCTCGACAATGCCGCCGAATGGATTCTCGAACTCGACCGCGGCCACGGCATTCCGTGGAAGGGCAATTACTCCAGTTGGCTGGAACAGAAGGAAGCCCGTCTGGAAACCGAATCGAAGCAGATCGACGCCCACATGAAGGCGATGAAGCAGGAACTGGAGTGGGTGCGCAGCAACCCCAAGGCCCGCCAGGCCAAATCCAAGTCCCGTCTGGCCCGCTTCGAGGAAATGTCTAGCGTCGAATACCAGAAGCGCAACGAGACGCAGGAAATCTTCATTCCGGTCGGTGAGCGCCTGGGCGACAAGGTCATCGAGTTCAACGGCGTCACCAAGTCCTTCGGCGACAAGCTGCTGATGGACAACCTGAGTTTCAACGTTCCGGCCGGCGCCATCGTCGGCATCATCGGCCCCAACGGTGCCGGCAAATCGACCCTATTCAAGATGATCACCGGCCAGCAGCAGCCGGATTCCGGCGAAGTCATCATCGGTCCGACGGTCAAGATGGCCTACGTCGACCAGTCGCGCGACTGCCTCGATGGCAGCAAGACGGTGTTCGAGGAACTGGCCCAGGGCAGCGATGTGCTGCAGATCGGCAAGTTTGAAATGCCTTCGCGCGCCTACATCGGCCGCTTCAACTTCAAGGGCGCCGACCAGGGCAAGCAGGTCGGCAATCTTTCCGGCGGTGAACGTGGGCGGCTCCACCTAGCCAAGACACTGATGGCCGGCGGCAACGTGCTGCTGCTCGACGAACCGTCGAACGACCTCGACGTCGAGACCCTGCGCGCGCTGGAAGATGCCCTGCTCGAATTTCCCGGCTGCGCGCTGGTCATCTCGCATGACCGCTGGTTCCTCGACCGGATCTGTACCCATATCCTCGCCGCCGAAGGTGATTCGCAGTGGAATTTCTTTACCGGCAACTTCCAGGAGTACGAGGAAGACAAGAAGAAGCGCCTGGGTGAGGAAGGCGCCAAGCCGAAGCGGATTCGCTACAAGCCGATCACCCGCTGATTTTTGGCCACTTTTTGCGGTCGACCGCGACAGGCCATGCAAAACGGGCGCCGTTGCGGCGCCCGTTCTTCTTTTGCGCCCCGCCGATGCGAGGCACTAAAACATTGATCAGTGCTTCAGGTTGGCGGAGAAGACAGCCTTGGTCTTTTCGGAAAACTGGAATTCGTTGAAGGCGCGGCTGATTTCGGCTTCGTTGCGACCGTCGGAATGGTCTTCGAAGTTGATACCGATGACCTTGCCGTTGGCGGCCAGTGTCTGGAAGGCATAACGCCAGCGTTGTGCTTCAGCCAGCCGCTCGCGCAACTCGGCTTCGTTGGAAATTGTGATGCCTGCCTTTTTCAGGGAATCCAGGAATTGTTCGAAGGATTCGTTGCTCAAGCTACCCATTTGTCTCTCCGTATGTTGTGCGGTGTTGGATCACCATGAGCCTAATAACGACACACGATGGATTCGGTTGACACGAAAGTTGCGGTCCGTGAAATGCGATAATCGCGGCCTATGAAAAAGCAGAACCCACCCGCCGCGATCCCGGAAATCCGTCCCGGGCAGTCCATCCAACTGCTCAAGGAACTGCATATCCTGACCCGCGACGGCAAGCTCAACCAGGACACCCGGCGCAAGCTCAAACAGGTCTATCACCTCTACCAGTTCATCGAACCGCTGCTGGACGGCGCCGAGACGCTGGTCGACCACGGGGCCGGCAAGTCCTATCTCGGTTTCATCCTCTACGATCTTTATTTCAAGGAGCGTGCCAGCGGCGAGATTATCGGAATCGAAACGCGCGCCGAACTCGTCGAAAAATCGCGCGAACTGGCCGCCCGGCTTGGCTTTGAGCGCATGCGCTTCCTCGCCTGCACGGTCGAGGATTCGCTGACTGCGGCAGAGTTGCCAGCCCAGGTCGATGTCGTGACAGCGCTACACGCCTGCAACACCGCCACCGACGATGCCATCCGTTTCGCCCTGACCAAGAATGCCCACCATATCGTCCTCGTCCCTTGCTGTCAGGCCGAAGTCGCCACCACGATGCGTGCCAGAAAGAACGAGTCACTGGGCAAGACCCCGCTGTCCGAACTTTGGCGACACCCGATCCACACCCGCGAGCTCGGCAGCCACCTGACCAACGTCCTGCGCTGCCTGCTGCTCGAGTCACACGGCTACGACGTCACGGTCACCGAACTGGTCGGCTGGGAACATTCGATGAAAAACGAGCTGATCATCGCTTCGAAGCGCGGCAATCCCCGCAAAAATGCCCGCGAACGCGCCGAAGCCATCCTGCGCGAGTTCAATCTCGACGAACTTGCCCCGCGTTTCACGTACTAAGGCGCCATGACCCGCATTCAACACCCTCTCGAACTGCTCGCGCCGGCCAAGAACGCCGATTTCGGCATTGAAGCCATCAAGCACGGCGCCGACGCCGTCTACATCGGAGGCTCGGCTTTTGGTGCCCGTTACGGCGCCGGCAACGATGTCGGCGAAATCAAACGCCTCTGCGATTTTGCCCATCGCTACCGGGCCAAGGTCTTTGTCGCGCTCAACACCATCCTGCGCGACGACGAGCTTGAAGACAGCCGCCAACTCGCCTGGCAGCTTTACGAAGCCGGCGCCGACGCGCTGATTATCCAGGACATGGGTTTGCTCGAACTGGACCTGCCGCCCATCCAACTCCACGCCAGCACGCAAACCGACAATCGCAACGCCGACAAGGTGAAGTTTCTCGAAGATATTGGCTTCTCGCAGGTCGTTCTGGCGCGCGAATGCAGCTTAAACGAAATTATCAAGATTGCTTCGCAAACAAATGTTTCATTGGAATATTTTGTTCACGGCGCGCTCTGTGTTGCGTTCAGCGGCCAGTGCTACATCAGCCAGGCCCACACCGGCCGTAGCGCCAATCGCGGCGAGTGTTCGCAGGCCTGCCGCCTGCCCTACACGCTGGTCGACGACAAGGGCAAGACGATCACCGAGAACCAGCACCTGTTGTCGATGAAGGACAACAACCAGACCGACAATATGCTCGAACTGGCCCGGGCCGGCGTCTCCTCCTTCAAGATTGAGGGACGACTCAAGGATCTCAGCTACGTCAAGAACATCACGGCGCACTACCGCCAACTGCTCGACGACATCATCGCCGCCAACCCCGAATTCAGCCGCGCCTCCAGCGGCCGCAGCACGTTCACCTTCGTTCCGCAGCCGGACAAGACCTTCAACCGCGGCTACACCGACTATTTCGCTAACGACCGTCAGGACGACATCGGCGCCTTCGATTCGCCGGCCTTCGTCGGCGAGTTGATCGGCGAGGTGGCTGAAATCGGCGACAGCTGGCTCGTGGTCAATACCGACCAGACCTTCCATAACGGCGACGGCGTCTGCTTCCACGACGCGCACGGCGAAGTCGCCGGCATGCGCATCAACCGCGTCGAAGGCAACAAATTCTTTCCCGCCGAGATGCCGGAAGACCTCACCGAAGGCGCCACCCTCTTCCGCAACCGCGACCAGGAATTCGAACGCTCTTTGAAAAAGGAATCGGCCGACCGCCGCGTTTCGGTCAAGCCGGTGCTGACCGAAACCGAAGACGGCTTCGCGCTGACCCTCACCGACGAGGATGGCGTGACTGTTACGGTCAACCGGAAAAATGGGCCAAAATCGGAATGGCAACTGGCCCAGAATCCCGAGCCGGCGATGGCCAAACTCAAGGAAAACCTCGGCAAATTCGGCAACACCATGTTCGTCGCCGAGCCGGTTGAGTTGAAACTGATCCAACCATGGTTCATGCCGGTCAGCGCCATCAATGCCCTGCGTCGCGAGGCCACTGAAGCGCTTGAAGCCGCCCGTATCGCCAGCCACCCGCGCCCGCCGCGCGCCACGCCGGCCGCCAACCCGGTGCCCTACCCGCAGGAAGAACTGACCTACCTCGGCAACGTCTTCAACGCCAAGGCCCGCCAGTTCTACGAGAAACACGGCGTCAAGCTGATCGAGGAAGCCTACGAGGCCGGCAATGAAAAAGGCATGGTCTCGCTCATGATCACCCGCCACTGCCTGCGTTACAGCTTCAATCTGTGCCCGAAAGAGGTCAAACACCTGAAGCCGGACCCGATGACGCTGGTCAACGGCAACGAAAAGCTGATCCTCAAATTCGACTGCAAGGCCTGCGAAATGCACGTCGTCGGGAAGATGAAGAAAGGCGTGAAACTGAATTTGGGGATGGCCAGGCCGGGGGCTGGCTGCTAAACCAGCTTCCAACGCGGTGAAAGTCCACATCCAGTTTCCGTCAATGCGTATTCACGACCCGTTGCCGTCATTCGCTGTCGCCGTAGGTCAAGGGCAGGTTTCTGAGTCGAGCAGTCGCACAGTATCCCAAGTCACCGACACTTGGTCGGCCTTTGCCGCCGTTGGCTGATCGTTCAATGACAGTCAGCAGTTTGGCAGTAAGCTGCCGTCGGGGCACACCTCACGGCGACCGGCGGCTATCTACTCCCGCAAATACGTGCTCGCGACCCCGAGCGGCCCTTGCTGACTCGCCTCGCTACGGCCCCAATCGCCTTGCTGCTGTCTTTCCTTACCTCAGTTTCCGAACGGTAGGTAACGAGTTGGAGCTGACTCTTTGTAGAACTGGTACGTGGAGCTAAGGAGCAACTGATCAACGAGGCGGGCGTATGCAATTCGCGAATCCACGGTTGCACTCGTGTCGAATAGCGGGTAGGTTCCCGGACGTCCAGTTCATCGCAGCGCCGTGAGGTGAAAAGCATTTACGGACAAATCGCGATAATTTCCCGGAGCCCGCACCTATTTCCATCTGGCGGTCCCGGCGTACCGGTTGAGACCATGCAGTGAGTACCAAGAAAATAGACCGAGTCCGGTCCCAAGCCAGCTCGCCGCCCGAAGGCGAACTTGGCCGACGCCGGCCTAAGCTTCTACTGGTCGGCCTCGCGCTCGCCACCCTCACCGCCATTGCCCTGTTCGCCATCTTGCGCCCCGCGCCACCGGCGGTCGGCAACGGTGGCGCCGTAACACACAGAGCAGCCCCTGCCGTTGCATACGTGGCCGACGCCACCTGCGTCGGCTGCCATGCGCAAGCCGGCGAGCGCTGGCGCGGCTCCCACCACGACCAGGCCATGGCGCATGTCGGCCCGGACAGCGTGCGCGGTGACTTCGCCGACGCCGTGATGCGCCAGGGCAAGCAGCGCTGGCGCTTCCACCGGGCCGACGGGCGCTATTACGTCGACGCCCCCGGCGAAAACGGCAGTTCCCGTCAGTACGAAATCAAATACACCTTCGGCGTCGACCCGCTCCAGCAATACCTCGTCGAATTTCCCGGCGGCCGCCTGCAGGCCCTGCCGGTGGCCTGGGATACCCGCCGCCAGCGCTGGTTTCACCTCTATCCCGATAGCCGCGCCGGCACCGGCGACCCAATGCACTGGACGGGCCGCTACCAGAACTGGAACCTGATGTGCGCGGAATGCCACAGCACCAACCTGCGCAAGGGCTACGATGCCACCGCCGACACCTACGCCACGCGCTGGGATGAAATCAACGTCGGCTGCCAGTCCTGCCACGGCCCAGGCGCTGCCCACCAGTCCTGGGCGGATGCAAAACGCGACGGCAAGCCAGCGCCTTCAGGTGCTGAAAAGGCCTATGGCCTCGTCGTCGATTTCCGCGCTGGCGATTCCCGCTTCCAGGTGGACCAGTGCGGTGCCTGCCATTCCCGCCGCCAACGCCTCTCCGACGGCGGCCAGCTCGGCGCCCATTTCCTCGACAACTTCCGCCCCGAACTCCTGCGTGCCGGGCTCTACCACCCCGATGGCCAACAACTCGACGAGGTCTATGTTTACGGCTCCATGCTGCAGAGCCGGATGTACCAGCAGGGCGTGCGCTGCACCGACTGCCACGACGCCCACAGCCTCAAGCTCAAGGCCGAAGGCAACGGCGTCTGCCTGCAATGCCACAACCCGGCCGGCAACCCGCGCTTTCCGACACTCAGGAAAGCGGACTACGACACGCCAGCCCACCACCACCACGCCGCCGGCAGCACCGGCGCCGAATGCAAAACCTGCCATATGCCGGAAAAGAACTACATGGTCGTCCACGCCCGGCCCGACCACAGCTTCCGCATTCCGCGCCCGGACCTCTCGCAAAAGCTCGGCACCCCCAACGCGTGTAACCAGTGCCACGCCAACAAAAGTCCGGCCTGGGCGGCGGAAGCCGTTGCCCGCTGGTACGGCCCGGAACGGCGCCAGGAGCCGGGCTTCGCGGCCACCTTCGCAGCCGCCCGCGCCGGGCGCCGCGAAGCCTTGCCCGGCCTGCTCGCCCTGCTGCGCGATCCGGCACAGCCGGCCATCGTCCGCGCCACTGCCACCGAGCACCTGCCCCCCACGCAACCTGAGGCCCGCATCGCACTGAGCGAAGCACTCAACGACAGCGATGCCCTGGTCCGCGCCTATGCCGTCCTCGCCCTTGCCGAGCTGCCGCCGGCCGAACGAGCGCCGCTCCTCGTCCCGTGTCTGCGCGACCCGATCCGCCTCGTGCGCATCAACGCCGCCCAGGCGCTCGCCGCGCTCCCCCCCGGCACGCTCGCCGGCGCCGACCAGACCGCCTTCGACCGGGCCTACCGCGAATATCTCGATGCCCAGGCCGCGATGGCCGACATGCCCGCCACCCAACTCAACCTGGCCGGCGTCCATGCCCAGCGCGGCGACGACCCCGCCGCCCGCGAGGCCTATGCACGCGCCCTGCGCATGGACCCCGACTTCGGCGCCGGACGCAACGCTTACGCCGGCTACCTGGCTACGCGGGGCGACACTGCCGCCGCCGAAGCCACCCTGCGCGCCGGCCTGGAGCGCAATCCCGGCGACGCCGAGCTGCGCTACAGCCTGGCGCTGCTGCTCGCCGAGTCCGGCCAGTTGCCCGCCGCCATTCGCGAACTGCATGAGGCCGCCCGACGCGCGCCGGACAATCCGCGCATCGCCTACAACCTCGGCCTCGCCCTGATGCAGGCCGGCCGTCTGCGTGACGCCGAAGCCCCGCTCGCCAAGGCAGCGCGCCTCGACACGCAGGAAGGCGCCTACGCCTATGCCCTGGCGCTGCTGCTGTTCCAGCAGCAACGGCCCAAGGCCGCCCTTCCGCACGCCGAACGCGCGCTTGCCCTCAACCCCGACGACCGTGCGGCACAACAGTTGCTGCTGGCCATTCGCCGCGGTCGACCGTGAAAAATGGCCGAATTCCAGATCCCGATCGTCCATCCTTCCCGAACTCCGATGCCGTGGCTCGCGTCATCGTGAGTCCGGTATCGGCCGGGCACGGAGTGCCGGCGCCATGAGCCCCTGGATCGAGTCGTCCATCCCTTTCGTGGCCATCTTCGTCATGCTGATCGTCGGCACGGATCTGCGTCTCGCAGATTTTCAGCGCGTTCGCCGTTACCCGGTGCTCGTCCCCGGTATTGTCTGCATGCAGTGGGTGTTGCTGATCGGCATCGCCGGACTCGTCGGGCGCCTGCTCGACCTGCCACCCGGCATGACCGGCGGCGCCATCCTGCTTGCCGCAGCGCCGGTGGCAGCCATGTCCGGCTTCTACACCCAACTGGCCGGCGGGCACCTGGCGCTGGCGGTCACGGTAGCGGCAGTGTCGAATCTGCTGGCGCCGATCGTCACGCCCGTCGCCGCTTCGCTTGGCTTCTGGCTCTTCCTCGACAGCGACAAGGCAATGGAACTCCCCATGCTCAAGGTCGCGTTGCAAGCCATCGTCGGCTTGCTGTTGCCGTTGCTGGCCGGGATGCTGCTCCGCCACTGCGCACCGCGCTGGGTCGCGCGCTGGCGCGGTTCGCTGCAGGGGATAGCCATTGGCGCGGTGATCGCACTGCTGGGGGCGGTCATCATTGACCAGCGCGAAGCGATTCGTGAGCAATTCGTGCTTCTGTTCGGCGTCTCGCTGCTGTTCACGCTGGCGACGCTAGCCGCAGGATGGGCTGTCCTCAGACTGCCGGCCTGTTCCACCGAGGACCGGCACGGGCTGCTCTGGGGATTCCCGGCACGCAACGTAGCCGTCGCCACCCTCGCGGCAACTTCGGTTCTGGGAAAGGCGGCCGTCGTGACCTTCATCGCCGTCCTGTTCGCCACGCAACTGACGTTGCTGTTGTCGCTTGCGCTGTGGCTCCGCAAGCGTGCCAGATCTTCATCCGGCAGCGTTTGAGCCGTCACCGGACCATCGACGGCCAATTTCCGATCAGCCGCCGGGTGACCCTGGCTGACCTGAACGGGCGCAGTGTTCCGCGATTGTCGCTTCCATCGGCACGACGACCTCGGCTTCGACTGCACGGATCTCGCTCATGAAGGCCAGCGTAGCGGGGGCGAGCGAGCGATTTTTCAGGTACAGGAAGCCGTAGTTGGCCTGAAAATGCGGGCCAGTCATTGGCAGAATCGAGATCCGGTCGGCCAGAAGGTCGACATCGAACATCTTCAACGTCCCCACGGCCAGCGCGTCGCTGCTAACCAAAAGTTCGGGAACATGCATCGACACATCGAGGTTGACCGCCGGCACGAAGTCGCCATTGGCCGGATCGATCGAACCGGCGGCGTCGACCGGTCCCGGGAAATGGTTCGCAATGCGCGCCGGTATCCGTGTCCCGACCCAGGGGAACGCCAATGCCTGGGCCCACGATGCCGGCCCGCGCCCCATCAGCGGATGATCGGTACGGCAGAACAGATAGCCGCGATGCCGGCCGACCGGTTCGGTCGTCAATGCCTCTTCATCCGCGAGATCGCCGATTTCTGCAATGCCCAGGTCTACGGTGCGGGAGAGCACCTGCTGAGCGACCTCGCGCCACCCGGCGACATGCACCGTGACACGGAGCTTCGGATACCTGGCGGACAGGCGGGCAATGGCGAGGCCGCCCGAGATGATGCTCGGATAGGGGCCGAGCGCGACCTTGAGCGAACCGCCGCCGCATCCGGCCAGCAGGTCGATCTCGCGCCGCATATCCTCTTCCACGGTGAGCAGCTGGTTGCTTCGTTCCAGCACAATCTCGCCGAAAGGCGTCAGGATGATCGCCCCGCGGTTCCGTTCGAGGAGCGCCACGCCCAGTTCCCCCTCCAGCGCCTGGATGCTCTTGCTCAGCGCCGGTTGCGAGATGCTCAGAGCACTAGCGGCACGGCCGAAATTGCCATGCTCGACCAGTGTGCGTAAATGGAGAAGACGGCGGGGCGTGATCATAACCAAAAGGTTTTCATGAAATGAAAATTCATCATTATCATTTTATTTTTATCCCTCCTAGAATGCTATTGTTCTGTTCCTAAGGGCACCCCGCATCCGGCAAGCCGCTCGCGGTATCAGGAACGGTTACCTGCCTGGCCGGGCGGCCATTGCAGGTTTCAATATTGTAGGACTACTTCATTTTGCGAGGGGACATATGAATCGTTCACACCCTATCGTCCGTATGCTCGGCATCGCGCTGGCATCTTCGGCTCTGGCGGCTGCAGGAATCTCGTCGGCACAGGCGCAAGCCAGCCAGACGCCCAAGCAACCCAACATCATCCTGATTCTGTCCGACGATTTCGGCTATGGAGACGCCGGGGCCTATGGCGGTGGTGCAGGGCGCGGCATGCCGACCCCGAGCCTTGATCGGCTCTCCAAGGAAGGGATGACCTTCTACTCGTTCTACGCACAACCGAGCTGCACGCCGGGCCGAGCCGCCGTTCAGACGGGGCGCATCCCGAACCGCAGCGGCATGACCACCGTGGCCTTCCAGGGTCAGGGCGGCGGGCTGCCCAAGGCGGAATGGACGCTGGCTTCCGTGCTCAAGCAAGGGGGCTACCAAACCTTCTTCACCGGGAAGTGGCACTTGGGTGAAGCCGATTACGCCTTGCCCACGGCGCAGGGCTACGACGAAATGAAATATGTCGGGCTCTACCATCTGAATGCTTACACCTACGCTGACCCGACCTGGTTCCCCGACATGGATCCGAAGTTGCGTGCCATGTTCCAGCAAGTCACGAAGGGCGCATTGTCCGGCACGGCGGGCGGCAAGGTGACCGAAGACTTCAAGATCAACGGTCAGTACGTCAACACCCCGGACAAGGGCGTGGTCGGCATTCCGTACTTCGACGAATATGTCGAGAAGGCGGCTGTGGAGTATCTGGACAAGGCGGCCAAATCGAGCAAACCGTTCTTCATGAGCGTGAATTTCATGAAGGTGCATCAGCCGAACATGCCGCACCCGGACTTCCAGCACAAATCGATGTCTAAGAGCAAGTATGCCGATTCCATCGTCGAGAACGACACCCGGATCGGCCGCGTCATCGAAAAGGTCCGCCAGCTCGGCCTCGACAAGAACACGTACATCTTCTGGACCACGGACAACGGCGCCTGGCAGGACGTCTATCCGGATGCCGGTTACACCCCGTTCCGTGGCACCAAGGGAACGGTACGCGAAGGGGGCAACCGCGTGCCCGCGATCGCCGTCGGGCCGAACATCAAGCCGGGGAGCGTGAATCACGAGATCGTCGGCGGGCTGGATTACATGGCCACGTTCGCCGCCCTCGCCGGGGTCAAGCTCCCGCAGAACGACCGTGAAGGCAAGCCGATCATTTTCGACAGCTACGACCTCAGCCCGGTACTCTTCGGCACCGGCAAGTCGCCGCGCAACGAGTGGTTCTACTTCACCGAGAATGAACTCACGCCAGGCGCCGCACGAGTCGGCAACTACAAGGCCGTGTTCAATCTGCGTGGCGACAACGGCCAGCCTACGGGTGGCTTGGCAGTCGACAGCAACCTGGGATGGAAGGGAGCGCAAAAATATGTGGCCACCGTTCCCCAAGTGTTCGATCTCTGGCAGGACCCGCAGGAACGCTACGACATCTTCATGAACAACTACACCGAGCGTACCTGGACCCTGGTCACCATCAGCAAGGCGATCGAAGACCTGATGAAGACTTATGTCAAATATCCGCCACGCAAGCTGCAAAGTGAGGGTTATGACGGACCGGTCGAGTTGTCCAAGTACGAAAAGTTCAAATACATCCGCGAGCAACTCATGAAGGATGGCGTCCATATCGGCTTGCCGAACGGGAACTGAGACGTTCCAGCCAACTGAGTTGTAACCCGATGGCGGGGCCATCTGTAGAGATGTGCCTCGCCATTTTCATGATTCACTAAGGAAACCGACATGCGGAATCTGTTCGTCAAGACACTGCTCGCAGTGCTGTTGCTCGCAAATTCGGCCTTTGCCGCCGATCCCCTGCCCTCCTGGAACGATGGCAAGGCCAAGCAATCCATAGTCAACTTCGTCACCAAGGTTACAAAGGCAGGTTCGCCGGATTTTGTGCCGGCGCCGCAACGCATCGCCACCTTCGATAACGATGGCACGCTGTGGGCCGAACAACCGGTGTATTTCCAGCTGCTTTTCGCGATTGACCGCGTCAAGGCGCTGGCACCGCAGCATCCGGAATGGCAGACGCAGGAGCCGTTCGCGTCGCTGCTCAAGGGCGACCTGAAGGGCGTCATGGCCGGCGGCGAAAAGGCGCTGCTGGAAATCGTCATGGCCACGCACGCCGGCATGACGACTGAAGAGTTCGAGAAAACCGTCAAGGACTGGCTTGCGATGGCCCGGCATCCCAAGACCGGCAAGCTCTATACGGAAATGGTCTATCAGCCCATGCTGGAAGTGCTGACCTACCTGCGCGCCAACGGATTCAAGACCTTCATCGTTTCCGGCGGGGGCATCGAGTTCATGCGCCCGTGGACGGAAAAAGTCTATGGCGTTCCGCCCGAACAGGTCATCGGCAGCAGCATCAAGACCCAGTGGGAAGTCCGTTCTGGCAAGCCGGCGCTCGTTCGCCTGCCAGAAGTCAACTTCATCGACGACAAGACGGGCAAGCCCGTCGGCATCAACGCGCATATCGGCCGCCGGCCGATCGCCGCCTTTGGCAACTCCGATGGCGACCAGCAGATGCTCGAATGGACCCAGGCCGGCAACGGCGCGCGCCTGATGATGCTGGTTCACCACGACGATGCGAAACGCGAATGGGCTTACGGGCCGGAATCGAAGATCGGCACGTTCAGCGATGCGCTGATGGCGGAAGCCAAGCAGCAGGGTTGGACCGTGATCAGCATGAAAAACGACTGGAAGAAGGTGTTTGCCTTTGACAACTGATTCCGCGCAGTTTGACTTACACGAAACATTTGCTTGAAGCCGCTAAAAGCTCAATCAAACCAACCTATTTATAAAGGAATTAATCATGAGACTCCATCAACTATTTACGATCGCTGCAGTTTCAATGTCTTTTATGACTGGTAGCGCTATCGCTCAAGACGACAAGGCCAACAAACAGGCAGAGATACGCAAGGTGACACAGGCGAGCCTGGAGAAATTTTACAAGGTAGAACCCAAGATCAAGGGCGAAGTCAGTAAAGCCCCAGGCTACGCTGTCTTCACTACCTACGGCCTGAGCTTCCTGATAGGCGGTGCAGGCGGGAAGGGCTTGGTGCATGACCGCTCGACGAAAAAAGATGTATTTATGGAAATGGCCCAAGCAAATATCGGAGCACAAGTTGGTGCCTCCGAGAGTGAGACACTGATCATCTTCGAGACAGCGAAAGGGATGAACGAATTCGTCGCCAAAGGTTGGGAATTTGGCGGCGGCGGCGGGATTGGTGCCGGCGCTGCGGGCAAGACCGCTGGTGGGCAAAGCGGTGGAAATGCCATCCCTAAAGCCAAGTACTACACGCTGACGAAGAACGGTCTCCAGATTGGTGGCGCGGTAGCCGGAACGAAGTTTTGGAAGGACGACACATTGAACTGAATGCTTAGGCAAGTCTCGACATTGCAAGGAACAACAATTTCAATCCAGTAATCAATATTGAGGAAATAAATGTATTCCTTCACTCGATTGTTACCAGCGATCGTCGCTTCTCTGACACTTGCACAGACCATTCAGTTGGCAAATGCGCAAGAACAACCCAAGCAAGCCACTGATTCAACAAAAGCGGCGAATGCACGCCTCCTTAACGAATTGCCTTTCTCAGACAAGACATCATTCGATTTGGCGCACAAAGGTTTCATTGCGCCTTTGCCTCAGGACATGCTCAAGGGTGCAGCCGGGAATCCAGTCTGGAATCCGAAGCAATACGACTTCATCAAGGAAGGTTCAGCCGCCCCCGATACGGTCAACCCGAGCCTGTGGCGACAATCGCAACTGATCAACGTTTCAGGCCTCTTCGAAGTAGTCCCCGGCATCTATCAGGTCCGCAATCAGGACCTTTCCAATATGACGATCGTCGAGGGCAAATCGGGCATCACCATTTTCGACCCGTTGATCTCGACGGAAACCGCAAAGCGGGCGCTTGAGCTTTACTACCAACACCGGCCGAACAAGCCGGTCGTCGCTGTTGTTTATACCCATAGCCACGTCGATCATTATGGCGGGGTACGGGGCGTTGTTGACGAAGCAGCGGTCAAGTCAGGCAAAGTCAAAATCTATGCACCCGTGGGTTTTCTTGAGGCAGCGGTGGCCGAGAATGTTATGGCCGGAAACGCAATGAGCCGGCGAGCCAGCTACATGTATGGCAACCTCCTGCCCCCAAGCACGACCGGCCAGGTGGGTGCTGGTCTGGGTACGACAACGTCTGCGGGTACCGTCACACTGATTCCCCCGACAGATATCATCTCCAAGACTGGCGAAACCCGCATCATTGACGGGTTGACCTATGAGTTTCTGTTTGCCCCGAATACCGAAGCCCCCTCCGAGATGCTCTTCTACATCAAGGAGAAAAAGGCGATCAACGCAGCAGAAGATGCGACCCATACGCTGCACAACACGTACTCGCTGCGTGGCGCCAAAATACGCGATCCGCTTGCATGGTCGAAGTATCTGAATGAAGCGCTGGGAATGTGGGGCAATAAGGCAGAAGTCGTCTTCTCCATGCACCACTGGCCGGTGTGGGGCCAAAAGGCACTCGTGGAGCACATTGGGCTTCAGCGAGACATGTATCGTTATATCAACGACCAGACGCTGCGATTAGCCAACCACGGGGAAACGATGGTTGAAATTGCGGAGCAAATCCAGTTGCCCAAGGCTGTCGGAACACGCTTCTCGAATCGCGGCTACTACGGATCGTTGAATCACGACGTAAAAGCTACGTATGTTCTTTACCTGGGTTGGTTTATCGGCAACCCGGCCACCTTGCACGTGCTGCCGCCAGTCGAATCTTCCAAGCGCTATGTGGAGATGATGGGCGGTGCAGATGCATTGCTGAAGAAGGCAAAGACGTACTATGACAAAGGCGATTACCGCTGGGTAGCGGAGGTGGTGAACCATGCCGTCTTTGCCGACCCCACCAACAAGGCAGCGAAGGAACTCCAGGCGGATGCACTGGAACAGCTTGGCTACCAAGCCGAGAGCGGGCCGTGGCGCAACTTCTATCTCACCGGAGCCAAAGAGCTACGCGAAGGTGTGGCGAAGCTCCCGGCACCGAATACATCAAGCCCCGACACCTTACGGGCAATGAGTCTGGACCTGTTTTTCGATTACCTGGCCATGCGTCTGAACGGACCCAAAGCCGATGGTAAGCGGATCGTCCTCAACTTTGATTTCACCGACGTCAAAGAGCGGTACGTTCTTGAAATGGTCAATGGCGTTTTGAACCATACGCCAGGTGTGCAGGCGAAGGATGTAGATGCAACCCTGACACTTTCTCGGGAAGCGCTCAACCAGATCATGCTTAAGCAGACCTCGCTCAAGAGCGCAATGTCATCGGGCAGCGTGAAGCTCTCGGGTAGCGAAGCCAAGCTCGACGAACTGCTGTCCTACCTCGACAACTTCGAGTTCTGGTTCAACATCGTTACTCCATAAGCGGGCAACGTAAGGAAATCATCATGTGCACCATGTCGTTGATCACATGGCATGCGGACTGATGGATGGGGGTGCAACGCTTCCCATCCATCCGCCTACAAGGAGAATCAAGTGACACTAACGAAACCCGCTTTAGCGCTGATTGCGCTTGCTCTGACCGCGCCGGCCCTGCAAGCGCAGACTGGACAACCCGTAAGCGCTGGCAAAGCGGCGGTTGTTGCCGTCGATCCGACTGCGATGCAGGCCCTTAAGGAAATGGGTAACGAACTGCAGGCCCTGAAGCGCTTCAAGGTCGCCACCGAACTCACCGGGGAGCGCGTTCTGGCCGATGGGCAAAAATTGCAGCATTCGGCCTCGGCTGTGGTGTATGCCGACCGACCAAACAAAATGCGCGCAAGGATGATCAGTGCGCGGAACGAGCGCGAACTGGTATATGACGGCACAACTGTGACGCTCTACGCGCCCGCCCAGAAATCGTATTCGACAACCACTTTTTCCGGGACGCTGGACGAACTCGTCAACCGCCTGGAGCAACGCTATGGTATTGACGTGCCGCTGTCCGACCTCTTTTCCTGGGGTACGCCGCTTGCACCGCTCGACAAGATCGAATCCGCCATGAATGCCGGGCAGGACTTCATCGGTGACGATCTCTGCGATCACTACGCTTTCCGTCAGGGCAACATCGACTGGCAGGTGTGGATTTCTGTCGGCCCCAAGAAGCTGCCGCGCAAACTGGTCATTACCAACCGGGCCGATGAGGCACGCCCGCAGTCGATTTCCTTGATCGATTGGCAACTCAAGCCGAACTTCACCGCATCGACGTTCAAACTCACCCCGCCCAAGGGCAGCACGGCGGTCGAACTCCGCGTGCTCGATCAGAAATAAAGGAGCGCCAACATGAGCAAATCATACAAAAAGCTGTTTGCTGCACCGCTGGCGGCGCTTGTGCTTTCCAGTTTCGTCATGGCACCCACGGCCGAAGCTCGGGGTGGCGGCATGGGCGGCGGCCATGCCGCCCGCGCGGGTGGCGGCGAGCGCCAGATCGACAACAGCCGGCGCGATGTGCGTACAAACAACGTTCGCAGCACCAGCGTTACCAACGTCAATCGGAACGTCAATGTGAACCGAAACGTTAACGTCGATGTGGACCGTCATGGCGGATGCTGCGGCGGTTGGGACAACGGTTATTATCACCCGGTGGCGACGGCGGCAGCAGTGACCGCGACGGCTGTGGTGACCGCCGCCGTGGTCGGTTCCATCGTCCGGACCATCCCAGCCAACTGCGTGCCAGTGAACTACGGTGGAATCATTTACCAGCAATGTGGCACCACCTGGTACCAGCCTCAGGGTGGTCAGTATATCGTCATTAATCCGCCATACTGAGCTTCCGGCTCGTCGGTTCGCCAACCCGGCCGCCGACGATCCTATTTTTGCCAGTTTTCCCGGGTTGACCGCGACAAAGGGGTGAGTAATAAAACGCCTCAACCATTTTGAGTATTTCGTAAATCAAGAAACACCAAGCGCAAGTTGGCTTACGGGCCGCAGTCGAAGACCTGACCTTCAGCGACGCGCTCATGGCGGAAGCCAACCAGCGCGGCTGGACCGTGATCAGCATGAAGAACGACTGGAAGAAGGTATTCGCCTCCCAAAGCAGGAACCCGCGATGAATGCCAATGGCACTTTCAAAGCATCTGTTGCAGCAATCGACAAGGAAACCACCATGAATACTCATTCGGACGGACCGGCCACTGCGCGTTCCCGCCTATTCCCTGCCAGAGCAATTGCCTGCGCCTTGCTCAGCCTCGGCATGCTAGCGCCGGCCCATGCCGAAATGAGCGCCGAGGAACTGGCCAAGCTGGCCCAGAACCCGGTCGGAAACCTGATCAGCGTACCGTTCCAGAACAATACCAACCTCAACTTCGGGCCTGAGAAGAAAACGCAGAACATCCTCAACATCCAGCCGGTCATCCCGATCTCGGTCAATGACGACTGGAACATCATCACGCGCACCATCGTTCCGGTGATCTCGATGCCCGGGCTTTACCCGGGTGACGACCGCACCAACGGCATCGGCGACACGGTGCTGACCGCCTTTGTTTCGCCGTCCAAGCCCGGGAGCTGGATCTGGGGGGTCGGGCCGGTTGCGCAGATCCCTACCAACACCGACAACGAACTCGGCAACAAGAACTGGGGCCTCGGTCCGTCAGTCGTCGTCTTGCACCTCGAAAAGGGGAGCCCGTGGGTCTATGGCACACTGGTCAACAACATCTGGTCGCTATCCGGCGACAAGCAGGGCGGCTCGTACAACAACGGGATGATCCAGCCTTTCGTTAACTACAACTTCCCGGGGGGCTTCTATCTGGTCAGCGCCCCGATCATCACGGCTAACTGGAGGGCGGAGGACAGCCAACGGTGGACAGTGCCTGTGGGCGGTGGCGTAGGGAAGATATTCCACCTTGGAAAATTGCCGGTGAATGCGCAGCTGTCGGCCTACTACAACGTGGTTACCCCGGACGATGGGGCGAACTGGCAAATTCGGGCGCAGGTACAGTTCATGTTTCCCAAATAGGTGTGCACGCCCCCCCCATGGTGGTGGAACGGCGAACCGGCCAAGTTTGGCCGGTTTGAAGTCAGGATTTGCGCCGCTCGGCCAAAGCAACGTTTTTGCATCCGGGCTTTCCTGGGAAGCCGGCGCCGCAGGCAAGACCATTGGTGGGCAAAGCGGTGGAAATGCCATTCCTCACGCGAAGTACTACACGCTGACAAAGAATGGCCTCCAGATTGGTGGCGCTGTGGCGGGAGCGAAGTTTTGGAAGGACGAAGCGCTCAACTGAAGTTTCCACAGCCTGGGTCGGGAGTTCGCGTTCGCCCGATAGGAAAGCTGCCGTTCGTTGTCGTTTGCGGTTGAACGGCAGTTAACCAACTCTTTCCTGCCCGACACCACGCCCCAGGCCAACGGCGGCATTGGCCGAGCAGTGTGATTCGGCCCAACGACAGGTTAAGAAGTGCCGTAGCCATCCAAGTGGCCAGTTTTGGGGAGTGACGAGCGGCAGCAGTTGGCCGGCAGCCCGCGCACAACCTGAGGCCAAAAAGCGGCCGCACGGAAGAACCACTCGCACAGCCGCGAAACTCCGGCTAGATTTCAGTCTGCTCCGAAATCTCTAGGGCATCGTCCACCTCGATGCCGAGGTAGCGAACGGTGCTTTCCAGTTTGGAATGACCAAGTAGAAGCTGGACTGCCCTCAGGTTCTTCGTCCGCTTGTAGATCAGGGTTGCCTTTGTTCTCCGCATGGAATGCGTCCCGTAGGCAGATGAGTCAAGACCGGCAGCCTCGACCCAGTGATGCACTATCCGCGCATATTGGCGTGTCGAGACATGAGGCGATTTAACCACCCTGCTCGGGAACAGGAACTGATCGCTTCGCAGATGTGACTTCTCCAGCCAGGCCGACACTGCAGCCCTCGTCGGTTCCGTCAGCTCGAACTGCACTGGCCGCTGCGTTTTTCGCTGGATCACCATGGCGCGGGATAGCACCTGGTTTCCGTGGGTGATGTCGCGCACTCGCAGGCTGACGAGATCGCAGCCCCGTAGCTTGCTGTCGATGGCCAGGTTGAACATGGCCAGGTCGCGGA
>Ga0209202_1000605_pt1 | contig 27251 bp, 23 predicted proteins | sample AD_UKC032_MetaG_FD_184416 | JGI IMG/M metagenome (GOLD analysis project Ga0209202, IMG submission 184416) | Active sludge microbial communities of municipal wastewater-treating anaerobic digesters from USA - AD_UKC032_MetaG (SPAdes) (version 2) | ecosystem: Engineered > Bioreactor > Anaerobic >... | reverse complement strand
GGCTCGCGGCTAAAATGACCACCGACTTTCCCACCGCGCCGTCCGCCTACGGTCTGAATGGACCTTCGGCAGCCGTCACCGTGGAAAAGTCTACTCACGCCTCACACACAGAAATTCTGACAACCCCGTGAAAAGACGCAATGACCACAACTATATTCGCAAACGTCTTGGCTGGCATTCTTCTCGTCTCGAGTTGCCTCGTCCAGGCACAAGCCGAGACACTGCCGTCGATACAAGTTGGTCTTGTCTCCTGGCCACTGGACAAGACACGCTCAGAAAGCGCCCTAGGCAGCGATATCGAGGATTGCCTCGTTTCGCGTATTCACGAAGTCGCGCCCGAAATTGTCTTGATTTCTCAGCGAGCGATTCGTGACGCACTGTTTCCCTTGCTAGAACCTGCGACGGCCCCGGAAACAGAAGCGGAATTCGCCGCCCTTCTCTCTCGCGAGGATGTCCGCAAACGACTCGCAAGTCACGGGTTGAGCTATCTGGTTGCTTATGCTGGAGGGACCATGCGTCCTGATTGGAAAGGAGGCATCCTCTGCGGTGCGGGATATGGGGGTGGAGGTTGTTTGGGTTTTGCCTGGCAAGACGAAACCACGGCACTTAGCGCCGCACTCTGGTCACTTGATGATGCCAATGTCACCCGCCGTGAAGATGCGAAAGCGGAAGGAACCTCGGTCGTACCTGCGTTCGTATTGCCTGTGCCCATCTTTGCTCGTACCAGGCAAAGTGCCTGCAATGAACTTGGGGCCCGTATCGCGCTGGCAATTCGAAAGACCCTTTCGGACAACCCAACCAGGCAGTAGCGACAGAAGCGACCAAGCAACCCCTAGCGGTGCTGCTTCAGCAAATCGCTCAGCGCCCGTTCCGCCTCAACACTGAAGCTCGACACAGCCTCCATCGTCACTCGCTGAATCAGCGTTTCTGACGGCCAAACATATGTCCGCTCAGTCGCCAAAATCGAAACGGTTCGATCCTGCTTCCTGGCACGCAAGATGATTTCGATCTTGGCGTTGATATCCCAATACAAGAGGGTCGCGGGTGTCGTAATGTCGAAAGCGCGAATACCGCAATACACGGTCAGTTGATCGTCAGAAACCTCGCCGGCCAGCACCGTATACATTTTCGCTTCTATCACCTGCCGTACGATATCGGTCACCGCTGGTGTGAGCGCAATTTTCCCCATGCTCATCCCGCCAATAGTGGTGCGTTCCAGATTCGATTCTCGCCGCAGATCAATCACCACGAGTTTTGCACGTCTTGTTTCCCCCTGGACTTCAAGCCCAGCCTGAGCCATATCGATTGACACGACCATATCAGAAGCGAAGGCGAAACCGCCAAGCAACATCCAGCAGGCCACCAAGAAAAATTTGGTGATTTTGTCTGTTTTCATCGCCTTCCCAGTACGCCGTGAATTCATAAAGATATTCTCGGTCCGAAAGATTCGAGTAACTCGAATTTAGCCCCCCCATCGCGGACGGGGACAAGCCAACCACCAGATAATTTAGGTCGGCAGAGCAAAGCCCTTGAGTTTGCGGTACATGTCGACCGCGTAGGAGTCGGTCATCCCGGCCACGAAATCTGCCACCTGCAGCAGGCGAGCATAAGGGTCGGGATCCGGTTCGCCGGCGTGACCGAGAAACTGGTCGGGCAGCAGTTTGAGCAGCATCTGCTCGCGGGTGGTCAGGCGGCCATGCCCGGCGCCGGCTTCGACGGCATCGGTGAACAAGCCGAGCAAGGCACCCAGCACTTCGAAGCCGGCGGTCTCGATTTCCAGCGCCGGGCGGGCGTTGTAGATCGTGCCCTTGGCCAGCTTGAGAATGGCTTGCAGGGGGACGCCAACCGGTGACTTTTCGAGCAGCTCGTCATCGAATTCGCCCTTGAGGATGGCCGCTTCGTTTTCCAGAAAGACCGCTGCGGCGCTTTCCAGCAGGCGGCCGATCGCCTTGGCACGCAGGTATTCGAGGCGTTCCTTGGGGTCGTGCAGGCGGTCGAGGCGGCGGCCACTGACCGCGTTGCCGGCAAGATCGGCGAGCAGACACTCGGCATCGCGATAACTCACGAAACCCAGGCGTGCGGCATCTTCCAGGTCGACGATCAGGTAACAGGTGTCGTCCGCGACTTCGACCAGGAAAGCCAGCGGATGGCGGCGCCAGGCGGTATCTGGAATTCGCTCGATTAATCCGGTTGACCGTGCAACTTGCCCAAAAGCCTCGGCATCCTGCTGGAAAAAACCGAATTTCTTGCCGCTCTTGCCGTCGAGTTCCGTTGCGAGATGCGATGGCCGGGGATACTTGGTAAAGGTTGCCAGTACCGCGCTGGTCAACTGCAACCCGGGGTTGGCAGGATTCTGCAAGCGGGTGAGGATACGAAACCCTTGGGCATTGCCTTCGTAGCGCTCGAAATCCGCGCGCTGGGCCGGCGTGAAGGGATGACGCTCGAGCAGGCCGGACTGCCGGAACCACTCGCGGATGGCATCCTCTCCGGCATGGCCGAATGGCGGATTGCCGATATCGTGGGCGAGACAGGCGGCGGCGACGATCGCCCCGAAATCGCCGGATTCGACGTTTTTCAGGCCATGTCGCGCGATGATCTCGCGCCCGACAACGGCACCCAGCGAGCGCCCGACGCAACTGGCCTCAAGACTGTGCGTCAGGCGGGTGCGCACGTAGTCGCTCTTGGACAGCGGAAAGACCTGTGTCTTGTCCTTCATCCGGCGGAAGGCGGAAGTAAAGACGATGCGGTCGTAATCCTGCTGGAAGGCGGTGCGTTCCGGCGTGCCCGGTGCCTTGCCGGCGCCAAGCCGGTCGGCGGAAAGAGATTTTTCCCAGGTTTTTCGTTGGCTCATGGCCGCGAGTTTACCCGAGCTTCACTCCGCTTCGACCAGCGCCCGAACATGCTCGGGCAACGGCACTGATTTTCCGGTCTGCGTATCCATCCACACCACCTTGGCGGCGCCCTCGGCATGGATGCGCTCGTCGCCGACGAGGCGCATTTCGACGTGGGTCGGAATGCTGGAGCGGCCGGGATGGCCGGCGTAGGTACGCACCTCGACCGTTCCCGGGTAATTCATCGGAATCAGGAAGGTACAGCTGGCATTGACGATGACCGGCCCGGCCCCGCCGGGACGAACCGGCACGTTCATGCCCTCGCTCCACTCGACGCGCGCCTGCTCCATGAAGCGGAAATAGACCGTGTTATTAACGTGACCGTAGGCATCCACGTCGCCCCAGCGAATCGGGATCTGCGTGACGTGTACAAGTTTCTTCCTGTGTTCCATGAAACCACTCTTTTCGGGGGGTTGATCCAATCGTTTCCATACTGTACCGTATTGTCTGCGGTGTAACAATAAAACAGGAGACAGCATGCAGCGCGAAGCCATGGAATTTGACGTCGTCATTGTCGGCGGCGGCCCGGCCGGATTGGCCTCGGCCATTCGTCTGAAGCAACTGGCGGCAGAAAAGGGCACGGACATCGGTGTCTGCCTGATCGAGAAAGGCGCCGAAATCGGTGCCCACATTCTCTCCGGCGCTGTCATGGACCCGCGCGCCCTGACCGAGTTGTTGCCGAACTGGAAGGAGGACGGCGCGCCGCTCAACGCCCCGGTTTCCGAAGACCGTTTTTTCATTCTCTCCGAATCCGGTGCGACCCGCGTGCCGAACAGCCTGCTGCCCAAGTGCTTCCACAACGAGGGTAACTATGTCATTTCGCTGGGCAACGTCTGCCGCTGGCTGGGTGAACAGGCCGAGGCGCTGGGGGTCGAGATCTATCCGGGTTTCGCCGGCGCCGAAGTGCTGTTCGACGAAAACGGCGCGGTCAAGGGCGTCGCCACGGGCGACATGGGCCGCCTGCGCGACGGCACGGAAGGCCCGAACTTCCAGCCGGGCATGGAACTGCACGGCAAGTACACCTTCTTTGCCGAAGGCTGCCGCGGCCATCTCGGCAAGCAACTGATCGCGCAGTTCAACCTGAATGACGGCGCCGATCCGCAAACCTATGGCATCGGCCTCAAGGAACTGTGGGAAATCACTCCCGACAAGCATCAACTCGGCCTCGTCGTGCACAGCGGTGGCTGGCCGATGCAGCCGGACACCTACGGCGGCGGCTTCCTTTATCACCTGGAGAACAACCAGGTCGCCGTCGGCTTCGTGGTCGGCCTGGGCTACAGCAACCCGCACCTGTCGCCTTACGAAGAATTCCAGCGTTTCAAGACCCATCCGGAAATCCGCAAGTTCCTCGAAGGTGGCAAGCGCATTTCCTACGGGGCACGCGCGCTGACCGCCGGCGGACTGCAGTCCCTCCCCAAGGTCACTTTTCCGGGCGGCGTGCTGGTCGGCGACGATGCCGGTTTCCTCAATGCGGCCCGCATCAAGGGTTCGCACTGCGCCATCAAGACCGGCGCACTGGCCGCCGAAGCCTGTTTCGCTGCCCTGGTGGCCGAACGCCAGCGCGACGAACTGGTCGCCTACCCGGAAGCCTTCAGGCAAAGCTGGCTGTACGAAGAATTGCACCAGGCACGCAATTTCAAGCCATGGATGAACAAGGGCCTGAAATACGGCTCGCTGATGTTCGGCATCGACCAGATCGTCTTCGGCGGCAAGGCGCCGTGGACCCTGCACAATACCAAGGCGGACCACGCCAAGCTGAAGCCGGCGGCGGAATGCCCGAAGATAGAGTATCCGAAGCCGGATGGCGTGATCACCTTCGACCGCCTGTCGTCGGTCTTTCTCTCCAGCACGAACCACGAGGAAGATCAGCCCTGCCATCTGCAACTGAAGGATGCGGGGGTGCCGATCAGCGTCAATCTGGCGCAGTACGACGCGCCGGAACAGCGCTTCTGCCCGGCCGGCGTCTATGAAATCCTGCGCGACGAACAGGGCAACAACCCGCGCCTGCAGATCAACGCGCAGAACTGCGTGCATTGCAAGACCTGCGACATCAAGGACCCGACCCAGAACATCAACTGGGTAACCCCGCAAGGCGGTGAAGGGCCAACCTATCCGAACATGTGATGCTTTATAATTCGGCGGCTAAACCCCCTAGGGAGAACATCAAATGGGCTTTCTCGCCGACAAGAAGATTTTGATCACCGGGCTGCTTTCCAAGCACTCCATCGCCTACGGCATCGCCAAGGCCTGCCACCGCGAAGGTGCGCAACTTGCCTTCACCTACCAGACCGAGCGCTTCGAGGACCGGATCAAGAAGTTCGCTGCCGAATTCGGCAGCGACATCACCATTCCGCTCGACGTCAGCAGCGACGAACAGATCGACAACGTGTTCGTCGAACTGGCCAAGCGCTGGGATGGCCTGGACGGCCTCGTGCATTCCATCGCCTACGCGCCGACCGAAGCGATCGAGGGTGACTTCCTCAACGGCATCTCGCGCGAAGCGTTCCGCATCGCCCACGACATCTCGTCGTACAGCTACGCCGCGCTGGCCAAGGGTGCCCGCCCGCTGATGCAGGGCCGCAAGGCCTCGCTGCTCGCCCTCTCCTACCTCGGTGCCGAACGCACCATGCCCAACTACAACACCATGGGCCTGGCCAAGGCCAGCCTCGAAGCAGCCACCCGCTACCTGGCCTTCTCCCTCGGCCCCGAAGGCATTCGCGCCAACGCCATCTCGGCCGGCCCGATCAAGACCCTGGCCGCTTCCGGCATCGGCAACTTCGGCAAGCTGCTTTCCTACAACGCGCACCACGCGCCGCTACGCCGCAACGTGACCATCGACGAAGTCGGCAACGCCGCCGCCTTCCTGCTCTCCGACCTGGCCAGCGGCATCACCGGTGAAATCATGTACGTCGATGGCGGCATGAACACCACGGCACTGGGCAACGCAGACCCGCTGCCCGCCTGAGCGACTGATAGCGCCAGGCGCGGTCGACCCGGAAAATGGCATGAAAAACGCCGGCTGGTTATGAACCAGCCGGCGTTTTTCATTGGGCGACCATCAGCACGAGCCGCTGCCGGCCCGACTGATCACATCACTTGTCCTTCGATTCCAGTGCAGATTTGTTGATCTCCACCTTGTAACGGCTGCGCAGGGCGGCAAGGTAGCTCTGCACGTCCTGCTGCATCTCGAACTGCGCCAACTGGCTCACCAGGGCTTGCTTGCGGGCCTCATCCAGCGCCTCGCCAGCCGCCAGTTTGTTCAGCCGGAACAGGGTGTAACCGCCCCCCGGCAATTCCACGCCGGCATACGCGGGCAGCTTCGCGGCATCCATCCGGAAGACAGTCAGCGCTGCCGCTGGCGGGAGCGCCCCGGGATCGATCCGGGAAACAGCCTTCACCGGCCCCCAGCCGAGGCTGTCCTCGCCTTTCTTCAAGGCATCCAGACGGGCTTCGCCGTCCTTTTTGGCCAGCGCCTGGGCCTCCTGGCGAACCAGCAGGGCCTCAATGCCGGCCTTGAGGCTGTCGAACGGCTGCAATGCGGCCGGTTTGTGTTCGATGATGCGTGCGGCAACCAGGGTGTTCGGCGCAATCTCGACGGCTTCGGTATTGCGCCGGTTCTTGACTGAATCCTCGGAGAACAGCGCAGCCAGCAGCTTTTCGTTGGCCAGCGGGCCATTGGCCGGGTTGGCCTGACGGCCCAGCCAGCCGGTCTGGCTGACCGTCAGCGCAAACTTCTCGGCTGCCGGCTTGAGGCTGTCGGCCTGCTCATAGACGATGTTGCTGAAGCTCTCGGCCGCCTCGGCAAACTTGCGCGATGCAGCCGACTTCTTCAGCTCCGCCTCGATTTCACCCCGGACTTCGGCCAGCGATTTCTCCTTGGCGGCATGCACACCGGTCAGTTTGATGATGTGAAAACCGAAATCGGATTCGACCACACCGGAGATTTCGCCGTCCTTCAACTGGTAAGTCGCATCCTCGAACGGCTTGACCATCATGCCGCGCCCGAAGAAGCCGAGGTCGCCGCCCTTGGCAGCTGAACCCGGATCGTCCGAGTGCTTCCTGGCCAGATCGGCAAACGCAGCCGGATTCTTGCGAATTTCCTTGAGCAATTCTTCCGCCCTGGCTTGTGCCTTGTCCTTGCCGATCTTGTCCGACGCAATCAGGATATGGCTAGCGCGGCGCTCCTCCGGCTGCTGGAAGCGATCCTTGTGGCCATCGAACCAGGCCTTGATCTCGGCATCGCTCACCTTCAGCTGCGTGCCGATGGTTTCCATCGACAAAACGACAAATTCAGCCCTGAGCTGTTCCGGCGTTTCGAAGCGCTTGCTGTTCTCGTCGTAAAATTTCTGTGCGGCGCCGTCCGCCAGCTTGACCTTGCCCAGATAGGCGTCGAGGGGAATGCGGAACTCCTGGACTTCACGCTTTTCGGTCTGCATGGCGAGAACCCGGTCGCTGACCGAATGGGCAACCATGCCGGACTGACCGACCGCCGCCGCCAGCTGCTGCAGGGTCAGATCCTGGCGCAACTGCGCTTCGAAGCCGGCCGGCGTCATCCCCTGTGCACGGAGCGCGGCTTCATAGCGTTCCGGCGAGAACTTCCCATCCACCTTGAAGGCATCGATTGCGCCAATCGTCCGCCGGATGGCCTCATCGCCAACAAGCATCCTGCTCCGGGACGCTTCAAGCATCAGCAGACGCTGGTCGACAAGATCGGTCAGAATTGCCTGACGCGCTTCCGGGGTATCCAGCAACTTCGGGTCGAACTGCGCCCCCAGCTGCGTGCGCAACCTTTCCTGCTGGTCACGCAGCGCCTGCTGGAACTGCTGCTGCGTAATCTTGACATCGCCGATCTTGGCCACATCCTGGCCCGGACCCGCGTTGCGCACGTAGGAATCGACGCCGAAAAAGGCGAAGGGGAGCATGATCAGCGCCAGAAAGACCTGGACGATTCTTTTGTTGTTGCGGACTGCGTCGAACATGAGGAGAAAAATCCTTCAAAGTCGTTCAAAAGGGCGAGGCTCGGCCCGCCCGAAAAGGTGGAATGATACCGTAATTTGCCCAGCCCCAATTTGATGCAGTCAGGCCCGGGATACGACCGCGCCCAGCCGACGCACCGCGTCCTCGATTTCCGGGGTGTGCGGATTGCCGCAATTGAGGCGCAGGCAGTTGCGATACATGCCGCTGGCCGAAAACAGCTCGCCCGGCACGTAGGCCAGATTCTGCGCAAGCGCCCGTTCGTAAATCTGCGTCGTATCGAACGCTTCCGGCAGTTCCACCCACAGCACATAGCCGCCCTGCGGCTGCGCAATGCGCGTCTCTGCGGGAAAGTAACGGCCGACCGCCGCCCGCATGCTCTCCACCTGGCGCTCATAACTGCGCCGCAACGACCGCAAGTGGCGTTCGAAGGCGCTCGATTCGAGATATTCGGCGAGCACATGCTGGGTGATCGGGTTGGTACTGCCGCTGGTGATCGTCTTCTGCAGGGCGACGGCCGGGCGGTAGCGGCCGGCAGCGACAAAGCCGATGCGCAGCGCCGGCGACAGGCTTTTCGAGAACGACGTACAGAGCATGACATTGCCGGCAGTATCGAAAGCCTTGATCGGCCACGGTCGTTGCAGGCCGAAATGCAGGTCGCCGTATATGTCGTCCTCGATCACCGCCACCCCTCTGGCTGCGGTCAACGCCGCAAACTGGCGCTTTTTTTCGTCCGGCATCACGCTGCCCAGCGGATTGCTCGCGTTCGGCACCAGCAGGCAGGCGGCAACCCGGCCCGCGCGCGTCGCCAGGTCGAGCGCCTCGACCGAAATCCCGGTGCGCGGATCGGTCGGGATTTCCAGCGCCTTCAAGCCCAGCGTCTCGAGTAGTTGCAGCATCAGGTAATAGGCCGGCGACTCGACCGCCACCGTATCGCCCGGCCGGGTCACGGCCCTCAGGCAGAGGCCGAGCGCCTCGGTACACGAATTGGTGATGACGATTTCGTCGCCGGCCAGCGGCCCGCCCCAGGCCAACGAACGGCGCACCAGCTGGCGAACCAGTGCCGGCTCGTCCAGGTTGGTGTGGCTGCCGCCCTCAAGCAATTTCGGATGACGCCTGGCGACGCCGGCGTAGAGGCGCTGCAGCGCCGCCACCGGCAACAGCGTGGGCGCCGGCAAGGCCGCTGCCAGCGGGGCGATGAGTGGCTTGCAACCCGTCTGCAGGACACGCAGCAGCCGTTGCGTCACATCAACCGGTACCGCCATCTCCGGCGTCGAGCGCTGGGCCGGCTCGGCCCGCACCGGTCCCGGCCGGCGCACGAAATAGCCGGATTGCGGCCGTGCCTCGACCAGACCACGATCTTCAAGCTGGCGGAAGGCCTGCACCACGGTCGATACCGACAAGCGGCGCTCCCGGGACAGGCGTCTCAGCGATGGCAAACGATCGCCGTGACGCAGCATGCCCCCCGCGATCATCCCCTCGAGGTCGGAAGCCAGTTTTTCGTAGCGCAACAATTCTGCAGTCATGGATCACCAATACAGTTCGCGACGACCGCAACCAGCACAGTTTCGATCAACCAAACCTGTACTGGTTACAATTTCATAAGATTGAAACTGTACCACCACGACGGGCAGATTTAAGCTCTTCCCACAACAGATGCGGGAGGGTGCCATGAAGATCGATCTCGGCTCCGGTCAGATCCAGCTTGCGGAAGGCCATCCGCTCAGCATGCGCGGCGCCTGCGGCCTGCGTATCGAATGCACTACAGGCAAGGTCTGGATCACGGTTGCCGGCCAATTTGCCGACATTTTCCTGAGCGCCGGGCAGAGCCATCAGGTGCAGGGCAACGGACTGACGCTGATCGAAAGTATCGGCACCGGCAGCATCCGGATCGGCAAACCGGCAGCCATTCCCTGGTTCAGGCGCCGCCTGATGAACCTGCCGGGAATGCCGCGGTCCTGGCTCGACTCGGCTCTGCTGATCCCCTGAGCGCAGCGCCGCCGGCGGTCCGACTATACCGCGTTGCAGTGCGGCGCGGCCGCCCGCAGGGCGCGGCCGAGCACCAGGTCAAAATTGGCCACATGGGATTCGAAACTGCGCTCCATAAAAACCATGAGCGCCGGAACGTTGCACTGGCCGTTCCTGATTTCCGCAATCTTGCCGCGCACGAATCCCGCAATCCGCGCATGCTCCCTGGCATGCCCTTCGAACGGTATGCCATGCGCCCTGGCCGCCTCATTCTCCCAGGCGAAATGCCGATCAAGATCCTCGGCCAGCCGTGAAAGGAGCAGCAAGCCATCCTCGTCGACATCGGACCGCGCCAGCAGGGCATTCTTGACCTGCTGCATTTCGAAGAACAACTGGTCGTGCTGGCCGTCCATCTCGGCGACGCCGGTCAATAACACAGTCGGAACGAGCCTGTCGGTCATATCACCCCAGCCATGTGGCGAATGTCGTTTCCGAGAGCCTAGCCGCGGCGGGGCCGATTGTCCACCATTCCCCGGCAGCCCGCCCATTTCCCGATTACTCCATCTTGGCACAGGAACGGATAATCCCGAGGCGACACCCTACCCGTCGCGCGAAACATGAAAAACACGCAGCGCTCCTGCGGCATAATTCACCCATCGGCAAGTCCGCCGCCCGAGCCGCCGGCCACCCACTTTTCGGAGACCCAGTCCATGAAGCGTATCGACATCGACAGCGCCATACGCTTGCATACCCAGTGGCGACGCCAGTTCCTCAACGCTTTTGCCGGCGGTGCCTACGTGGACATGCCGCTTTCCGAACACCGTGGCTGCACACTCGCTCAAGCGCTGAATGCCGCCCGGGCGTCCTGCGCCGATGCCGCCGACTTCAAGCAACTGATTGCCATGCACGAGCGCTTCCATGCGCTGGCCAACGATATCGTCGACCTCAGCAATAATGGCCTTGGCGAATCCGCTGACCTGCTGCTGCCGGAACTCAACGAAGCATCGCACCAACTGGTGGCCGAACTGGACAAGCTACGGGAAAGCCGCGACGCCTGATCGCCTGACCTGTTGCGGTCGACTGCAAGAAACACTCAAAAAAGGCGCCGGCAGACACGGCGCTTTTTTTGCCGATGCCGGAGTGGTCAGCAAAACTCAGCGGAACCCCACTCCTGGCTGGCGGCTGAATCGATCAGCCGGCCTAGGGCATCCGGTGAGCCACAAGTTCGAACACGTCCTTTTCACTTTCGCTGCTGGCCACTGTCGAAATGCGGCGTTGCATCCGAACGTAGCGTTTGATCTCGGGGGCATACCAGATGAGGTAGTTAACCCGCACTGGCTCGATCTGGGCTTCGGCCTGCGAACCCGTCCGATGGCGATTGCTCCAGACCTCCAGTTTGAAAGCGTTGAACGTACCGGCGGGAACACTTACCGATTCCCGGCCGAGGACCTCGGCCTTGGAATACCAATTCGTCCATTGCGGGTGCAAGTCAGGCGTGGGCAAGCCGTCGAGCGGGCCCTGCCGCGCGAGTTCAACAAAGGCGCCCAGGTAGGGACTGAACTCCGGCCCGATCGCATCCCAGACGATGAAATCAGGCTTGTTGCCGCGCGCTCGACGCACCTCGACGCCACCCTCCGGCTCGATCAAGCGCAATTCATCGGTGACAACGTTGTCCGCGACCGACTGCGCCACGATCTCGAAACGCCGTTTCGGGCTGGTCGGCCACTTGCCCGATGAACGATAGACCCAGCGCTCCCCTTTCACCGGCTGGCTCGCGGACGCAATCGCTTCCGGGGCGGAAGCCGGACTGGTGGGCACTGCCGCAGGAGCCGCGGCTTTTGCCGGCGCTTCAGCCGGGCTGGGTGCCACCGCCAGTGTCTTGCGCGTGGTGGCACTGGCGTTGCGGGCGGTCAGCGTGAAGGTCGTGGCGGCATCGACCTTGACCTCGATGCAGTCACTCGCGGCGTTGTCCAACTCACCTGGGCGCGGCGACAAGGTCAGGCTGTCGGCATTGCTGACCCGGTAGCACAGGCGGGTACGCGCGGCACTCACGTCGGCCTTGAATTCGCGGATGACGGGCGGCACGGGTGCCGGCGCAGCCACTGCTGGCTTGGCTGGCGGCTGGGCAACGGTTGCGGATTCGACTTTTTCGGGGGCTGCAGGTTTGGCCGGGGCAACGCTGGCGGGGGCAGATGGTGCCACGGCCGGCGTGACATCTTTCGGGCCGGGTGGCACCGCGACTGCGGGTGCCTCGACCGCCTTGCCGACCGGCTTCTTCTCGGCATCGGCCCCGGTATTGCGATCACCCGGAATCATCCACAAGCCGGCGGCGACCAGCGCCACTGCGGCCACAACCACCGGCAATGTCCAGCGCCGGGAATTGCCATGGGTCGCCGCCGCATTGCCGGCCATGCTGGCGGCTGAAGTACCGATATTTGCAGCGTTCGGATCAGCTGATGGCTGCTTGCTTGCCGCTGCAGCAGCCGGTGATGTTTTAAGAATGCCTTCCAGTGTGCGGATCAGTTCGCCGGTGGAAGCCTCCCATTGTTTGTGGTTGATTTCGATGGCCTGGCGCCGGGTGAGCGCTTTCAGCTCCTCGGGCAATTCGGTAGCGAGCGGCATGAGCGCACCCCCGACCAGTACCGGCACCACGCGAATCCCGCGCTTGAGGGCGGCGCCGGTTTCCAGGCGGATGAAGTCGTTGGGATCGTCCAGGCGGCGCCTGCCGGCCGCATCTACCGAGCTCGTCCATTCGTCGCCGATAACGGCGATCAGCACCCGGCATGAACTCACCGCTTCTTCGATGGCATCCACGAAATCGAGGCCGGGTTCGATCCCTTCGACATCCATGAACACCCGTTCGGCACCGAAATGGGCGGCCAGGCGGTCGTATAGACGACCGGCGTACCCCGCCGAATCGTCGCGTCGATAGCTGATGAAGATGCCGTCCATACCAGACTGCCCCCTGTCATCACAGGCTGCCGATATCCGCTACAGGTTGCAGCGGTAGTACCTGGCGGCCATCATGAAACAGCGCCAGTCACGGCGCAAGCTGATGACCTCTGTACAGAGGACGGCAATGCGACTCGGAAGTTCCCGCCGGCTTATGCAAATGGCGTCTGGCCGATCACCCCACCCAGCGCCGGGCGTTGCGGAACATGCGCATCCACGGGCTGTCCTCACCCCAGTTTTCCGGGTGCCAGGACATCTGCACGGTGCGGAAGACGCGTTCCGGGTGCGGCATCATGATCGTGAAGCGACCGTCAGCCGTGGTCACTGCCGTCAAACCACCCGGCGAACCGTTCGGGTTGTACGGATAGACCTCGGTCGGCTCGCCCTTGTTGTCGACGTAGCGCACGGCCGACAAGCACTTGGCCTGGTCGTCGGCATTGGCAAAGACCGCCCTGCCCTCGCCGTGCGAGACGACGATGGGCACCTGCAAGCCTTCCATGCCAGCGAAGAAGATCGACGGCGAATCGAGGATTTCGGTCATCACGAAGCGCGCTTCGAACTGCTCGACCTTGTTGCGACGGAACGCCGGCCAGTGCTCGGCACCCGGGATGATCGACTTCAGGGCGCTCATCATCTGGCAGCCGTTGCAGACGCCCAGTGCAAAGGTGTCCTTGCGGTTGAAGAAGGCGGCGAATTCGTCGCGGCAGCCGTCGTGCATGAGGATGGTCCGCGCCCAGCCCAGGCCGGCGCCGAGCACGTCACCGTACGAGAAGCCGCCGCAGGCGACGAGGCCCTTGAAATCCTTGAGGCTGACGCGGCCGGCCAGGATGTCGCTCATATGCACGTCGACCGAGGCGAAACCGGCGCGATCGAATGCGGCGGCCATTTCGTAATGGCTGTTGACGCCCTGCTCGCGCAGGATGGCGACGCGCGGACGACCGCTGATGTCCTGATAGACCTTGGTGAAATCGTCCTGCGGATCGAAAGTCAGCTTCGGCGTCAGGCCGGGATCGGCGACGTCGAGGATGCGGTCGAACTCCTGCTGCGCGCAGCTCGGGTTATCGCGCATGGCCTGCATCTGGTAGCTGGTCTCGGACCAGGCACGTTGCAGGTCAACGCGCTTTTCACGCAGCACACGCTTGGCGTTGCGGGTGACGCGGATTTCGTCCCACTCGTTCATGGTGCCGACGAAGTGGTACGGCACACCGCAGGCACGCAGGATGGGCGTAACCTTTTCGCGGTCGGCACGGCGGATCTGGATCAGGGCGCCGAGTTCTTCATTGAACAGGGCGCGCACGATGTTCTCGAAATCGCGGCCGGCCAGCATGTCCGGGCGCTTCTCGGCGCCATCGATATCCAGCGCCTGCGCATCGAAGCACAGGCTGTCGAGATCGAGCGACACGCCGCGACGGCTGGCGAAGGCCATTTCGCAGGCGGCGACGAACAGGCCACCGTCGGAACGGTCGTGGTAGGCAAGCAGCAGGTCATCGCTGTTGAGCTTCTGCACGGCGTCGAACAGGCCCTTGAGCTTGGCCGGGTCGTCGACATCCGGCGCGTCGCTGCCGGTGGCGTTGTACACCTGGGCCAGTGCCGAGCCGCCGAGGCGATTCTTGCCGAGATCGAGCAACAACAGTTCGGTTTCGCCCTGATCGACGGCCAGTTGCGGCGTCTTCGTCTTGCGCACGTCGCCGACGGCGGCAAACGAGGTGACGATCAGCGACAGCGGCGAGACGACCTGCTTCTTGACGCCGCCCTCGTCCCAGGCCGTGCGCATGGACAGGGAGTCCTTGCCGACCGGGATCGACACGCCGATCTGCTTGCACAGCTCGGAAATGCCTTCGACCGTGTCGTACAGGCGGGCATCCTCGCCCGGCACGCCGCACGGCGCCATCCAGTTGGCCGACAGCTTGACCTTGTCGAGGCTGCCGACATCGGCGGCGGCCAGATTGGTCAGCGCCTCGCCGATGGCCATGCGGCCGGATGCCGGGGCATCGAGAACGGCGAGCGGCGTGCGCTCGCCCATGGCGAAGGCTTCGCCCAAATAACCTTGATAGCCCATCGTCGTCACTGCAACGTCGGCCACCGGCACCTGCCACGGGCCGACCATCTGGTCGCGTGCGGTCATGCCGCCAACGGAACGGTCGCCGATCGAGATCAGGAAGGTCTTGTCGGCGATGGTCGGCAGACGCATCAGGCGATAGGCTGCTTCCTTGAGTTCGATGGCCGTGGCGTCGAAGGAGACGAAGGTTACCGGCTCATGCTTGACGTCGCGGGTCATGCGCGGTGGTTTGCCGAGCAGCGCTTCCATTTCCATATCGACCGGGTTGACGCCGAAATGGGCGTCGGTGACGGTCAGGTGGCCGTCGCCTGTCGCTTCCCCGACCACGGCAAACGGGCAGCGCTCGCGCTCGCACATCGCCTGGAATTCGGCGATACGGTTCGGCGGAATGGCCAGGACGTAGCGTTCCTGCGATTCGTTGGACCAGATTTCAGCCGGCGACATGCCCGGCTCTTCGGTCGGCACCTTGCGCAGGTCGAAGACGGCGCCGACGCCGCCCGAGTGGGCGAGTTCCGGCAGGGCGTTGGAGACGCCGCCGGCGCCGACGTCATGCACGGAAAGAATCGGATTGTTGGCGCCCATCTGCCAGCAACGGTCGATGACTTCCTGCGCGCGGCGCTGGATTTCCGGGTTGCCGCGCTGGACCGAGGCAAAGTCGAGGTCTTCGGCATTGACACCGGCCGTCATCGACGAGGCGGCGCCGCCACCGAGGCCGATCAGCATGCCCGGGCCGCCCAGTTGCACGAACAGCGTGCCGACCGGGAAGGTTTCTTCCTTGAACGACTGCTGCGCCTGGATGGAACCGAGGCCGCCGGCGATCATGATCGGCTTGTGGTAGCCGCGGACCGTACCGGCCACGTCCTGCTCATAGGTGCGGAAGTAGCCGGTCAGGTTCGGGCGGCCGAATTCGTTGTTGAAGGCAGCGGCACCGATCGGACCTTCGAGCATGATGTCGAGCGCCGAGGCGATGCGCGACGGGCGGCCATAGGCCTTTTCCCAAGGCTGAACGGAATCCGGCAGATTCAGGTTGGAAACAGAGAAACCGCAGAGGCCGGCCTTGGGCTTGGAACCCTTGCCGGTGGCGCCTTCGTCGCGGATTTCGCCGCCGGAGCCGGTGGAAGCGCCGGGGAACGGCGAAATGGCCGTCGGGTGGTTGTGCGTTTCAACCTTGGTCAGGATGTGGGTCAGCTCTTCCTTGTAGCTGTAGCCACGGTCGGCATCCGGATAGAAACGCTGGATGGTCGCACCTTCGATGATCGAGGCGTTGTCGGCATAGGCCATGACCGTGCTTTGCGGATTGGCCTGGTGCGTTTCGCGGATCATGCCGAACAGCGTCTTGTCCTTGGCCTGGCCGTCGATGACCCAGGACGCGTTGAAGATCTTGTGGCGGCAGTGTTCGGAATTGGCCTGGGCGAACATCATGAGCTCGACGTCGGTCGGGTTGCGGCCGGCCGTCGTGAAGATGTTGAGCAGGTAGTCGATTTCGTCATCGGACAGCGCCAGACCGAGCGAACCATTGGCGTCGACCAGCGCGGCCTTGCCGCCGGCCAGCACATCGACGGTGGACAGCGGCTTCGGTTCGAAATGGCGGAACAGTTCTCCGGCGGATTCGAAACCGGGCAGCACCGATTCGGTCATGCGGTCGTGCAGCAGGCCGGCGACAGTCTTCTTTTCCTCGGCGCTCAGCGCCCGGCCACCCTTGAGCACGACGTGGAAGGCGATGACGCGCTCGATGCGCTCGATGGCGTCGAGGTCGCAGTTCCAGGCGATGTCGGTGGCTTTCGACGACCACGGCGAAATGGTGCCGATGCGCGGGGCGACGAGGAACAGTTCGCCTGCATCGCTGCCCGCCGCCTGCTCTTCCAGCAGCGTCGCCAGCTTGGCGCGCTCGTCGGCGTTCAGGGCGCGCTTTTGCGCCACGACGTGCCAGTAATCGGCGGCCACCGATTCGATGTCCCCCACGGCCGCGACCAGGCGGGCTTGCAGGCGTTGCAGACGGAAGGCGGAAAAGGCGGCGTCGCCCTTGAGGCAAAGAATGTCGGCCATGAGGTGTGGGGTAAACGGGGTTTGCGGAGAGGGCGCGATTATACCGCAGCGCAGCACGCCGACCGGCGACAGTGGTATCCTGACCCCATCATTTCCGTTCCGCAAATGAGCGACTGATGACTGTCAGGATTGCCCTGAGAAGTGCCGTGTTTGCGCTGTCCGACGCGCTGGATCTGGTCGGGGTCAACGACTTCCAGCACGGCAAGCGCGTGGCCATGATCGCCCGCGAGACCGCCACCCTGCTCGGCCTCACGGAAATCCGGCTCGACAACCTGGTGTTCGCCTGCCTGCTGCATGACCTCGGTGTTTCGTCTACCGCCGAACACCGCCGCCTGGTACTCGATGCCGACTGCGACAACCGCGACGCGCATTGCCTCCGGGCCTATTCGCTGCTGCAGCCTTTCGCTCACCTGTCGCTGGTCGCCAACGCCATCCGCTACCATCATACGGCCTGGAAAGCGCTGCCCGCCGACCTCGGCGAGGCCGATGCGCTCGACAGCAACCTGATTCTGCTCGCTGATCGCGTCGACGCGCTCATGCTCCGCCATGGCCTCGACAACCCCCTGGTGCATACCGAGGCCATCCGCCAGGAGATCGGCAAGCTCTCCGGCCACGTTCTCGCACCGGAAGTCGTCAATGCCTTTCTCGCCGCCTCGGCGCGCGAGGCATTCTGGATCGCCCTCGTCCCGCGTCATGTGCAAACCTATCTGGCCGACCTGACGCTGGCGGAGTGGAACATATCGATCGATTTCCCCCAGTTCCGCCACGTCGCCCGGCTCGTCTCCAGCATTGTCGACGCCAAAAGCCACTTCACCGCCGCCCATTCGATCGGGGTGGCCCAGCTCTCGCGGCATCTCGGCGAAGGCATGGGGTTCGCGCCGGATTCGCTGGCCGAGATGGAAATTGCCGGCCTGATGCACGATATCGGCAAGCTCTGCGTACCCGACGAAATCGTCGAAAAGCCGGGGCGCCTGACTTTCGCCGAGTTCTCGATGATGGAGCGCCACAGCTTCGAAACCTATCAGATCCTGCGTCACGTCCCGGGGCTGGAAAAAATTGCCGAATGGGCCGCTTTTCACCATGAAGCCCTGAACGGCCAGGGCTACCCCTTCCGCCGCTCCGCCGACACCCTGACCTGGGAAGCGCGCATCGTCGCCGTTGCCGATGTCTTCCAGGCGCTGGCGCAGACCCGCCCCTACCGGGGGGCGCAGAGTCTTGAGGAAATCTCGCGCATCCTTGACGAATACGCCACCCGTGGCGTCCTTGATCCCGATATCGTGGCTATCGCCCGGGATGACCTCGACGGCAGCCTGCGCGCCGCGACGCAGGTGCTCTAGCGCGTGCCGATGCCCGACCGCCCGCTCGCCTTTGTCGATCTCGAGACCACCGGCGCCACCGCCACCAGCGACCGCATCACCGAAATCGGCATCATCGAGGTCGATGCCGACGGAATGGTGCGCGAATGGCAGCAACTGGTCAATCCCGGCACCCGCATCCCGCCCTTCATCGAACAACTGACCGGCATCAGCAACGCCATGGTGGCCGACGCCCCGACCTTCGCGGACGTTGCCGGAGAAACCCTGCGCCGGCTCGAGGGGCGCTTGTTCATCGCCCACAACGCGCGCTTCGACTATGGCTTCCTGAAGAACGAGTTCAAGCGTCTCGGCGTCACTTTCCGCGCGCCCGTGCTGTGTACGGTCAAGCTGTCGCGCGCGCTCTTCCCGGAACACAAGCGGCACAACCTGGATTCTCTGATCGAGCGCCACGACCTGCGGGCGGATGCCCGCCACCGCGCACTGGCCGACGCGCAGCTGATTCACCAATTCTGGCAAAAAATCCACGTTGACCGCAGCAGCGAAGAAATCGCAGCCGTGCTCAAGAAACTCAACGCCCGCCCCAGCCTGCCGCCGCATCTCGACGCCACGCTGGTCGACGATCTGCCTGAGACGCCGGGCGTTTACCTCTTCTACGGCGAAAAGACGGACAGCGGCGACCTGCCGCTCTACGTCGGCAAGGCCAAGGACATACGCAAGCGCGTACTGGCGCATTTCGCCGCCGATCACAGTTCGGCAAAGGAAATGGCACTCGCCCAGCAGGTCAGGCGTATCGACTGGATCGAAACGGCCGGCGAAATCGGCGCCTTGCTGAAGGAAGCCGCGCTGGTCAAGCAACTGCAGCCGACGCACAACCGGCAACTGCGCAGGAACGACGAGGCATGCACGTGGACGCTGGTCGATGAAGGCGAAGGCTGGCTGCGCCCGCAACTGGCCTCGGCGCACGACCTCGACCTCGACGTGCGTGCCGCCTGCTATGGCCTGTTCAAGACGAGCAGGGAAGCGACCGAAGTGCTGCGCACGCTGGCCACCGAACACAAACTGTGCGACGCGCTGCTCGGACTCGAGAAACCCGCCCCCGGCAAGCCCTGCTTCGGCCACCAGATCAAGCGCTGCGCGGGTGCCTGTGTCGGCAACGAAGCCTACGCCCGCCACACGCTGCGCCTGGTTTCCGCGCTGACCCGGCTCAAGTTGCTCACCTGGCCGTTCGCCGGCGCGGCGTTGATCCGCGAAGGCGACGAGGCGCATCTGATCGTCGGCTGGCGCTATGCGGGAACTGCGCGGAGCGATGAAGAACTCCTCGCCCTGCGCGAAAGCCCTTGTCCGTCATTCGACCGTGACACCTACAAGATACTGACGAAGTACGCGGGCAGGATGATTCCGCTATCATCCAAGAATCCCGCCCACACCGACTGACCCCATGCAACGCCTCGCCCCCCTGCTTCTCGCCGCCCTCAGCCTGCCGGTCGCCGCCGACGAAATCGGCTGCGCCACCACGACCTGGAAACTGGTCGGCGCCAACCACCGCGTCTGCGTCTATGCTTTCGACGATCCCAAGATTCAGGGGGTTACCTGCCATGTCAGCCAGGCGCGTACCGGCGGCGTCAAGGGCAGTTTCGGGCTGGCTGAAGATCCGTCGCAGTTCTCGCTGGCCTGCCGCCAGATCGGCCCGATCGTCCTGCCGGCAAAGATGCCGAAGGACGAAACAGTATTCAGCGACGATACCTCGCTGATCTTCAAGGAAACCAAGATCACCCGCTTCTTCGACGAAAAACGCAATGTACTGGTCTATCTGGCAATCAGCCGCAAGATCATCGAGGGCGCGCCGGCCAATGCCATTTCGACGGTGCCGATCCAGCCCTGGGGTGGCAGATGAAGGCAACGCTGCCGCGCAGTGTTCAAACAAACGTCGCGGCATGTCAACGGAATCGTCCATAGTGCGTTAAGGGAATATCCATAGTCACATTTGCAGGAAAATCGAAGTGCGTCGTTTAGTCATTGCAGCCGTCATTGCGCTTACCCCCTGGCTGGTCAACGCCAATGATTTTTTTGGCGAGGCATCGCCGGCCAGCGTCGAAATTGCCCAGTTTGACGAGGCTCCGACGGTCATCGTGACCCCGATTCCGACGCCGGCCGCAGTGACCGAGTTGCTGACACCAATGGCGGCCAAAGCGCCGACCCGTCCGGCCAAGAAGCTGAAAGTGGCCAAGGCGCAGCCACGGCCCACCATCCTGCTGTCGCGCACCGAACGCCACCAGATGGCGCTGCTGGCGCCCAAGCCCAAGGCCGGTGACCCGCCACTACCCAAATACTTCAACGATGAGGACGGCGAGTCGATTTATGACAGCCTGCCCCTGCATCGCTCCTTCAACCGTCCCAAGGTTTTCAAGGACCCCGGCGAGGATGAGGATGAAGAAGCGATCGGCGGCATATCGGATGCCGTCAAACTGCGCTTGTTCATGGCCCGGATGAAGGCTCTGGAGGCGCATGCGCTGGCCAGCGCAGCCGACGCTCGGGACGACGCTGAACTCCCGGAAACAGTCAAGCTCCGCCTGTTTTTGGCGCGCATGAAGGCGGTCGAGGCGCACCAGAAGAAATTCTCCTAAGGCCGAAGGTAATGGGCCGTTGCGCCCGTCAGGTCAGCCGCTCCTGAAACATTAGGATACAACTCGTAGCAAATTGCATACGCCTCTCTGCGGCGGATTCGGGAATGATGATGGCCTGAGTCTTTCACTGGAGAACAAGCATGCAAGCTCGACAATTCAAAATGACGGTCGCCGCCGTGGCCGTTGCCGCGGCTGTGGGTGGCGCCTATTCGCTCGGTCATCTGCAGAACATCGGTGCCGCCCAGGCTGCCGTACAGTCGGCGCCGATTGCCGTGTCCAGTGCGCCGGCGACACCGGTCGCATTGCCGGACATGGGTTCCATCGTCGCCCGCAACAGCCCGGCCGTCGTCAACATCAGCGTCAGCGGCACGCGCAAGACGGCAGGCGCACCTGGCTTGCCGCAACTCGACCCCGATCACCCGCTGAACGAGTATTTCCGCCAGTTCGGCGGCCCCCGTTCGCGCGGCGAAGCGCCGGTACAGGGCTTGGGTTCCGGCTTCATCGTCAGCGCTGACGGCACGATCCTGACCAACGCCCACGTCGTGGATGGGGCAGACGAAGTCACGGTGAAGCTGACTGACAAGCGCGAATTCAAGGCCAAGGTGCTGGGACTGGACAAGGCGAGCGACGTCGCCGTACTCAAGATCGAAGCCAAGGATCTGCCAACGGTAAAAATCGGCAGTTCGACTGCGGCCCGCGTCGGCGACTGGGTGCTCGCCATCGGCTCACCGTTCGGCTTCGAGAGCAGCGCCAGCGCCGGCATCGTTTCGGCCAAGTCGCGTTCGCTGCCGGACGGCAGCTACGTGCCGTTCATCCAGACCGACGTCGCGGTCAACCCGGGCAATTCAGGTGGCCCGCTGTTCAACATGGCCGGCGAAGTGATCGGCATCAACTCGCAGATCTACTCGCGCAGCGGCGGCTATCAGGGTCTCTCCTTCGCGATTCCGATCGAACTGGCAACGAATATCCAGCAGCAGATCGTCACCAGCGGCAAGGTGCAGCGTGGCAAGCTGGGTGTCACCATCCAGGAAGTCAATCAGGCGCTGGCCGATTCGTTCGGCCTCAAAAAGCCGGCCGGCGCGCTGGTCAGCTCGGTGGAAAAAGGCAGCCCCGCCGCCAAGGCCGGTATCGAGCCGGGCGACGTGATCCTCGGTATAGACGGCAAGGAAATCGCCACCTCCGGCGAATTGCCGGCCGCAGTTGCCGGCCGCACCCCGGGCGACACGGTCAAACTGCAAGTCTGGCGCAAGGGTGGCACGCGCGATCTGGAAGTCAAGGTCGGCGCCTTCAGCGAGCCGAAGCTGGCTGCCGGCGACACGCCGGAAACCGCCAAGGGTCGCCTCGGCGTGGCGGTCCGTCCGCTGTCGCCGGAGGAACAGCGCCAGGCCGAAAGCAAGGGCGGGCTGCTGGTTCAGGAAGTCAGCGGCGCGGCGGCCAAGGCCGGCATCCGCGCAGGCGACATCATCATTTCGGTCGATGGCGAGAAGGTCAGCGACGTCGAGAAACTGCGCACCCTGGTCACCAAGGCCGGCAAGCGGATCGCCATTCTTGTCGAACGGGGCGATTCCCGGGTCTTCGTACCCGTCGAACTGGGCTGACGGCAGGATACGGGGCGACGCTGCGCAGGCCGCCCCGTACTTTTTCCAAAATCAGTTCAATTTATCGGGTCGACCGCAGCATTGCTTGAACTTGCGGCCGCTGCCGCACGGGCACGGGTCGTTGCGTCCGGACTTGACTTCTTCGTTCCTGACCGTGCCGCCTGAACGCTTGTTGCGCCAGAAGTTGTAGAGAGTCTGCACAATGAGCGGCAGGTTTTCCTGGATGTCGGCCACCAGGCGCGCTTCTTCGGTCGGCGAGAACCAGCGTTCGCCGCTTTTCTCGGCATCTTCCTTGAGCATCCCGTTCAGCAGGAACAGCGGCTCAAGCAGTTCGGACAGGTCTTCGGCGTGCTTGCCGGCCAGATCGAACCAGTCGCCGGCGAGGCCGGCACCGAACACATAGGTATCGGCCCAGGCGGCGTAGTCATATTCCTCACAGCTTTCGTCGAGCGGATAAAGCACCGGGGAAATGGTTTCGTCGGCAAGCAAAGCGGCGGCGAGATCGTTGTTCAGGCGCATCAGCAGCTCGATCGTTTCGGCGACCTGCGGATCGCCCGCGTTTTCCAGCCCCTTGCCCAGCGCCTCGGGCAGCCAGACGCTCGGCGCCACCGGCAGCGGCCCGCTGACCACGGCGCAGAGCATGGCCTGGATTTCGTCGAGACGCATGGCATCTTCCTGAAAGACATCGGCTTCGAGAAGCTGTTCGAGACGGTCGAGATCGCTGTCGCTGAGAGGATTGGGGTTCATTCGCGGTATCCTGAAAAATTTCCTTGAATCATAGCCGAAACCGCCGGTCTTAGCCGGCAGAACCTGACGAGAACAGCCATGCCGAAAATCGAGAAAACCGACGCCGAATGGCGCGCCCAACTGACCCCGACCGAGTACCGCGTCACCCGAGAGAAGGGCACCGAACCTGCCTTCACCGGCAAGTATTGGGATACCCACAGCGACGGCACCTACCGCTGCATCTGCTGCGGCGCCCCGCTCTTCCGCTCCGAGACCAAGTTCGATTCGGGCTGCGGCTGGCCCAGCTTTCACACGCCGAACGATGAAAAACTGATCGACGAGCACGTCGACCGCAGCTTCGGCATGCTGCGCACCGAAGTCACCTGCCACGACTGCGGCGCCCACCTCGGCCACGTCTTCCCCGACGGCCCGGCACCGACGGGGCTGCGCTACTGCATCAATTCCGCTTCGCTGAAGTTGGAGAAGGATGAGGAGTGAGGGCTGTGGTGATATTTTCCGTCTGACGGCGTCCGCGATAGAGCAGCCTTTCAAGCTCCGAACAAAGAAGGCCGGAAGCGACCCAAAACGGCCGTAGGGGATTCCCGAAAGCGGCCTGTCAGTCAAAACCAGGTTTTGCGAACTGGACTGCTCCGAAGCTGCCATTGGCGAACTCACCCAATCGGCCACAACCGGACGGCCACCTGCTCTCAACGGCGGACGTTCAACGGGCTGCTAAATTCAGAAATCAGCCGGACGACTGAATGTCAGCGTTCCAGCACTGACGCACTCACATGATCGTCCCCGATAAGGGCGATTTCTTGCTGGCATATATCCGGTCTTGAAAGAGTATCCATGTCGGTGAATTAGGTGCAGCTACACTAGTAACTTATGATGATTGGGAAAAACGCCTCTGCTTAGAAAAGAGCAAGAAGCAAGAGTTCAGAGAGAGATAGCTAATGACGCATCCGCCAGTCGACCTTCGGCAAAAACTACGCATCCAACTGTGCTTTATTCGTACCTCCTGCCAAGCATACGATGAAGGCAAATACCATGAGGCCTTAAGAATTGCAGTGGCACTCCGCGTCTTATTGTATGACGCCCAAAAAACGGTACGGCAGGGAGAGGCTTCGTTGCTGACTCACATGGGGCAGAAAGCGAATATAAAGCTCCTCACCACAGCCAAGCAGGTTGCTCCAGAGCAATTAGAAGGTTTTGATTTCTGCACCTTTATCCCGATGACCTTTGGAAACATCATCAGCTACAACGCTGATCCACACATCCCTGCCAAGTATGTCTCCTGCGAAGACTGGTGGAATCAAACAGTGCTTGTACACGAGAAACAGCACATGACCAGAGGGGATATTGTGTGTTCCGCCGCGAACCAAGATGGCGGGGCCCATGTTGATACCAAGCTAAAGCCAAAAACTATCGCCATGAAGCTTGCTTTCTGGTTGAAAACGAACAATCAAGGTGAAGCAACAGGCGTCGAAGACAACCACTATCCACTGCTCCGTCAGTTTGCCAACGAGATTCTGACCAGCCCTGAGCTAGTGGCTCTAACTGTGTAAACCCACCGGTTGTTCAGTGCAGCGATTCGGGAGATTGGCGGCTGATATTGAAGGCTCGCATGAGGTCTGTACCAGTTGTAATGATGCAGCCAGAGCGGCAGATGCTGAGAGCGGTGGCAGGAAGATTCATAGGCCTGCGCATAGGCCCATTCCCGCAAGTCGGTCCGGATGGAGCGCTCGTACTTGCCGTTGATTTTGGGCGTATAGGGCTCGGTCCGTAGATGGCGCAGTCCGAGTCGTGCGGCTGCTCGAAACCGTTACCAGCCCTTGAACCTCCGACGATTCGACTGGCCGCTTGGGGTCGGCACGCGAAGTACACAGTTCCAAACTCATCGCCGTAAAGCTGCCGTTGAGATTTCGCTTCCCAGAAGCTGCCCTTTGCCACTGAGTGCAGACGACCCAATGCCGACTTTCAAGTTGGTATCGTTCAAACGGCAGCTAACCGAGCACTACGGCCATACGGCCAGAGGTTACGTGCTCGGTTAGCTGCTTACAACTAGGGTACCAATTGCCAGTAATTTAGGAATATGCAGTAACAGACGCTTGGCGTGCTTGAATCATATGCACTGAAAGTGTTGGCTATTGATTCACGTCGACGATGATGCGGCCACGAACCTCGCCGTTCATTAGATTGCTAGCAAGAGGAATTGCCTCGCTCAGGCCGACGACCCGACTGATTTTTTCCAGTTTTTCAATATCGAGGTCGGTGCCGAGACGCTGCCAAGCCACGAGTCGGTCAGCTCGTGGACACATCACGCTATCAATGCCCACCAAGGTGACTCCGCGCAAGATGAAAGGCGCAACACTCGCCGGGAAATCCATTCCTGCAGCAAGGCCGCAAGCAGTCACGACACCACGGTACTTGGTGGTAGCGCAGACATTTGCAAGGACATGGCTACCCACGACATCAACAGCACCGGCCCAGCGCTCCTTCCCCAATGGTTTGCCAGGTGAGGAGAACAAGGAGCGCTCAATTACTTCTGCGGCACCCAGTGACTTCAAGTATTCGGCATCTTCTGGACGACCGGTCACAGCCACTGCGGTATAGCCCAGTTTGCTGAGGACAGCCAAAGCGACGCTACCGACTCCGCCGGCTGCCCCAGTAACCAGAATTTCTCCATCCTGTGGTTTCACGCCATGCTGCTCCAAGGCAAGTACGCAAAGCATTGCGGTATAGCCAGCAGTCCCAATTGCCATCGCTTGCTGAGGCGAAAACTGGGCAGGAAGGGGAATCAACCACTCACTCTTCAGACGTGCCTTCTGAGCCAAACCACCCCAGTGGTTTTCGCCAACACCCCAGCCATTCAGCAGGACCTGGTCCCCAGGCGTGAATTCAGGATGTGAGCTGTCCTCCACAACGCCCGCCAAATCAATTCCGGGAACCATGGGGAATTTCCGTACGACCGGACCTTTGCCGGTAATGGCTAAACCATCCTTGTAATTGAGCGTTGAGTGACTGACTCGAACCGTCACATCTCCCTCAGGCAACTGCGAATCGTCTATTTCCTTTAGCGCAGCGCGATAGCCCGACTCATCCTTCTCAATCAAAATTCCCTTAAACATACTTGGCTCCTTTAATTTAGACCGACCGTCTAGTTAAATGCAAAAAAATATCAGCTCTTGGGCAAGCTGACGAAAAAAAACGTAGCAAACAATTCCAGCGGTGCCGCGGATTGCTCGAGCTTCGCTCGCAACACGGCGCCTTCCCAACCAATCCAGAAAAACTCAGCCAATTGATGCGGCTTGGCCTCACTTGAGAGTTCGCCGATGTTCTGAGCCTCCTGGAGGCAGGCAGCAAAGCGCTCCTGCCAGTCAAAAAAAGTTTCTTTAAGATGCGAGCGAAAGCTTTCAGGTAGAGAGCCCATTTCCTGACCCAGGTTCCCAATCAAGCACCCGCGACGGTAGTCATGACGGGACATCCCATCTATCGCTTCGCTAACAAACGCGCTCAGACGGCTAAGTGGCGTCAGCGCGGTATTGCGGAGGTGGCGGTCGAGCTTCCTGGCAAAAAAGTCACCGTAACGCGTAATGAGTTGAAGACCGAAGGCTTCCTTGCTATCGAAGTAATGATAGAAGGAGCCTTTCGGAACCCCGACACGACCGAGAATTTCGTCAATGCCAGTCGCAGCAAAGCCTTTCTCAGTGAGAACTTCCAAGCCTGCACGCAGCAACAATTCGCGGGTGTCACTTATATCTTCACGTGGCTTAGGAGGGCGACCGCGGCGCCGAGGGGCTTGTAGTTGAGCTTCCATGCGGCGATATTAGACCGACCGTCTCAATAAATCAACTAGACTGCTTTCGGAGTTCAGTTGTCATTCCATTGTCTGCATTTTTGCTTCGGCAAATTACCGCTTCTGGCCGGTAACAGCCTGATGCCGCTTGGTTACTCGCTGAAGGGCTGCCACCGACCCAATCCGGACCGTCATAGGAAGAACGCTCGTAAGTCGGCTATTGAATTACTGCGGCCAATACATCTTGCCGACCTGAGAATGCTGCCAGCCCAGCAGCTTGAGATTTACACCTGCGATA
>Ga0209202_1000603_pt1 | contig 27436 bp, 26 predicted proteins | sample AD_UKC032_MetaG_FD_184416 | JGI IMG/M metagenome (GOLD analysis project Ga0209202, IMG submission 184416) | Active sludge microbial communities of municipal wastewater-treating anaerobic digesters from USA - AD_UKC032_MetaG (SPAdes) (version 2) | ecosystem: Engineered > Bioreactor > Anaerobic >... | reverse complement strand
CGAGCGTCCCCTGCGGTGTTTGTCTAGACCATAGATTCCTTGAACCAATGCTAATTGGCATCGGTTGCGGACCATTGAAACCGCTGTTGTGAACGCCCTTCGTCGGGTGGTCCTGAAGCGGGAGGGAAGCAGCCACTCTGAACTCAGGTTCAGGATGCCGGTCTGACGGCACTTGCGGGGGCCTTTTTTTGGCCGAGAAAATTATCGAGTGTCTTTCCTGAAGCGATGCAGTCCTGGCTGATGAAGTCCGAGCCGGACGAGGTGTCGATCGACGACCTCGCCGCCGCCCCCGACCGCATCGTTCCATGGTTCGGTGTGCGTAACTATCAGGCGCGCAATTTCATGCGCGACACCATGCAGATTGGCGACCTCGCCTTCTTCTATCATTCGGGTTGTGCCGAGCCGGGTATCGCCGGCATTTGCGAGGTCTGTTCCGAGCCTTACCCGGACGCAACCCAGTTTGTTGCGGTCGACCCCTATTTCGACCCGAAATCCAAACCTGAGCAGCCGCGCTGGTGGCTGCGCGACGTGCGTTTCGTCAAGAAAACGCCTTATCTGACGCTCGCCGAACTGCGGCGCCATCCTGAACTTGCTAACATGCGCCTCCTCGCCCGCGGCAACCGGCTGTCGATCACGCCGGTTTCGGATGCCGAATGGGCTTTCATCACCGAGCAATTGATGGAGCAGCAATGACGGTCTGGTGGCTGGCGTATCTCGGGTTGGGCGCCTTTGCCGGCTTTTTCGCCGGTTTGCTGGGGATTGGCGGTGGCTCGGTCATGGTGCCGGTGCTGGTCATGCTGTTCGCCGCGCAGGGCTTCCCCTCGGGCGAGGTGATGCATCTGGCGCTCGGCACGTCGATGGCGGCGATCTTCTTCACCTCCATTTCCAGCGTGCGTACCCATCATGCACATGGCGCCGTGCTGTGGCCGGTCGTTGCCGGCATCACCCCCGGCATCATCGTCGGCACCCTGCTCGGGACGCATATCGCCAGCCTGGTGCCGACCAAGACACTGGGGCTGATCTTCACCATATTCATCTGTTACGTGTCGGTGCAGATGATCCTCAACATCAAGCCGCAACCGCACCGTGAACTGCCGGGCACACTCGGCACTTCACTGGTCGGCGCCATCATCGGCGGGATTTCCTGCCTGGTGGCGATCGGCGGTGGCGTGCTGTCGGTGCCGTTCATGACCTGGTGCAACGTGAAGGTGCAGAACGCAATCGGCACCTCGGCGGCAATCGGCTTTCCAATCGCCCTCGGCGGTGCGCTGGGTTACGTCTGGAACGGCTGGTCGGTTGCCGGCCTGCCGGAAGGCAGCCTCGGCTTCGTCTACTTGCCGGCAGTGGTCGTCGTGGCGGCCGCCAGCATCCTGACGGCGCCGATCGGCGCCCGGAAAACGCACGAATTGCCGGTGAAGACACTAAAACGGGTGTTTGCCGCTGTCTTGCTGGCGCTCGCCGGCAAGATGCTGTGGAGCCTGTTCAGCGCGCCTTGAACGCGGGTTTGCGCTTTTCCAGAAAGGCGGCGAGGCCCTCGCGGTAATCCTCGGTATCGAGAAAGGCGAAGGAGGCGGCTTTTTCCTCGTCGTTCAGCGGGCGGCCGCTTTGCAGTCGGCGTATCCACTGCTTGTGCCAGCCGGCAACCAGTGGTGCGCCGGCGCAGATGCGGCGGGCGGTGGCGTAGGCTTCGTCGGCGACCTGTGCGTCGGGCACGACGCGCGTCACCAAGCCTTTTCCGTAGGCTTCACCGGCATTCAGGATGCGCCCTTCGAGCAGGATTTCCTTCATCACGGCCGCGCCAGCCAGTTTGAGCAGCCCTTCCATTTCGCCCGGATACATCGAGAAGCCGAGGCGGTTGATCGGCGCGCCGAAGCGAGCCGATTCATTGCAGATGCGCAGGTCGCAGACGCCGGCGATTTCCAGCCCGCCGCCGATGCAGGCGCCCTGGATCAGCGCCACCGTCGGGTGCGGGCAATCGGCGATGGCGTTGAGCGCGGTGGCGACCTGGTCGTGATAGTGCAGCGCCTGGTCGAGTGTGGCGCGGGCGGTGACGAATTCCTCCAGGTCGCCGCCGGCGGCGAAAGCCTCGTTGCCGGCGCCGCGCAGGACGATGCAGCGGATGTCGCGGTCGACCGACAATTCAGCCATGATTTCGGCCAGTTGCACCCACATGCCGAGGTTGATGGCATTCAGCTTGCTTGGATTGTTCAGGGTCAGGGTGGCGATTTCGCCTTCGCGGGTGAGGTCGACCGTACTCATCATGAATGCTCCTGTTTTGGTGCGCGCATTATAAATGGCCTAATCCAAGTCAATTTTGGTCAGACCTCTATAAGATATAATCGCGCTCGCCGGATATGCGGCAAAACACAGAGGGAGAATAAAGCCATGAGCAGCGCGATGTATGAGCGGATGCGGGCCAACCCGAAATTCCAGGAGCTTGTCGCAAGACGGGGGCGCTTCGCCTGGACGTTGGCAGCGATTGTCTTGACCATGTTTTACGGTTTCGTGATGGTGGTCGCCTTCAACCCCACCTCGCTGGGACGGCCGGTTGCCGAAGGCTCGATGCTGACGGTCGGCGTCGCCGTCGAACTTTTCATGTTCATTTTCTTCTGGGTGCTGACCGCCGTCTACGTGCGACGCGCCAATACCGAATTTGATGCCCTGACGCAGGAAATCGTCAAGGAAGCCTGGAAGGAGAACAAATGATGCGCCAACTGATTATCGCGCTCGGACTACTGAGCCTCTCCGCCCTCGCCGTTGCGGCCGGCGATCCGCTCGGCGCCGCTGAAATGCAGGCGACCAACTGGCACGCCATCATCATGTTCTGCATCTTCGTCACGATGACGATGGGCATTACCTACTGGGCGGCCAGCCGCACCAAGTCGACCGCCGACTTCTACACCGCCGGCGGCGGCATCACCGGTTTCCAGAACGGCCTGGCGATCGCCGGCGACTACATGTCCGCCGCCACGCTGCTCGGTCTGACGGCGATGGTCTACTCGCAGGGCTACGACGGCTACATCTACATGCTGGCCTTCTTCGCCGGCTGGCCGATCATCCTCTTCCTGATGGCCGAACGCCTGCGCAACCTCGGGCGCTTCACCTTCTCCGACATCACCGCCTACCGCCTCGATCAAGGCAAGGTGCGCACCATGGCGGCAATTTCCTCGCTGACCGTCGTCTGCTTCTACCTGATCGCGCAGATGGTCGGTGCAGGCCAGCTGATCAAGCTGCTCTTCGGCCTCGAGTACAACGTCGCCATCTTCGCTGTCGGCATCCTGATGATGGTCTACGTCACCTTCGGCGGCATGGTCGCCACGACCTGGGTGCAGATCATCAAGGCCTGCATGCTGCTCGCCGGCGGTACGCTGGTCATGATCCTCGCCTTCAGCCAGTTCGGCTTCTCTTTCCAGACGCTGTTGGAAAAGGCGACCGCCGTCCATAAGCTCGGTCCCAAGCTGATGTATCCGGGCAGCCTGCTCGCCGACCCGGTCACTGCCATTTCCCTTGGCCTTGGGCTGATGTTCGGCACCGCTGGCCTGCCGCACATCCTGATGCGATTCTTCACTGTGACCGACGCCAAGGAAGCGCGCAAGTCGGTGCTCTACGCCTCCGGCTTCGTCGCCTACTTCTTCAACGTCATCTTCATCATGGGCCTGTGCGGCATCCTGATCGTCGGCCAGAACCCCGAGTTCTTCGAAGGCGGCACGATTGGCGCCAAGATGGTCGGCGGCGGCAACATGGTCGCCATGCACCTGGCCAAGGCGGTAGGCGGCAACATGCTGCTCGGTTTCCTGGCTGCCGTGGCGTTCGCCACCATCCTGGCTGTGGTTTCCGGGTTGGCGCTGGCCGGTGCATCCGCCATCTCGCATGACCTGTACGCCCGCGTCATCATGAAGGGCCAGGCCTCGGAAGCGACCGAAATCCGCGTTTCGAAGATCGCCACGATCTGCCTGGGCGCGGTGGCCATTGTTCTTGGCATCCTGTTCGAGAAGCAGAACATCGCCTTCATGGTCGGCCTGGCCTTTGGTGTGGCGGCGGCGGCCAACTTCCCGGTGCTCATCCTTTCCATGTACTGGAAGGGCCTGACGACCCGTGGTGCGCTGTTCGGCGGCTACGGCGGTCTGGTTTCCGCGGTCCTCTTCGTGGTCTTCTCGAAGTCGGTGTGGGTTGACGTCCTTGGCAACAAGGCCGCGCTCTTCCCCTACACCCAGCCGGCGCTGTTCGCGATGCCGATTGCCTTCCTGCTCGCCTATATCTTCTCGAAGACTGATTCCAGCGTGCGCGCCGGCAAGGAGATCGAAGCCTTCGAAGACCAGTACGTTCGTGCCCAGACGGGCTATGGTGCATCGGGCGCGGCCAGCCACTAAAAAGCTGCAGCCAACAAAAAACCCTGGCCGGTTCGCCCGCCAGGGTTTTTTATCGCCGGATTTGTGCTGTTTTCCGGTGTCGACCGCAACCGGCGGTCAGTGGCTTCAGGCCGCCTTGGCGGCCTTGCAGTCCATTTTGGCCAAGGCTTCGCGCCCTGACAGCAGGTGGTCGTGCATGAACTTTTCGGCCTTGGCGACCTCGCCCGCTTCGAAGGCTGCCATGATGGCGCGGTGTTCCTCGAGCGATTGCTGCAGGCGCCCTTCCAGCGACAGCGAATGCAGCCGCGACAGCTTCAGCACCTTGCGCAGGTCCTGGATCACCGAGAGCAGCCAGCGGTTGTTGGCCAGTTCCTGGATGCGGCGGTGGAATTCCTGGTTGGCTTCGAAGAAGGCATCGATACGCCCCTCGCGGGCCGCCGCTTCGAGCCGTGCGTGAATTTCCTTGAGGCCCTTGATGTCGGCCGGCTTAGCAGCCTTGACGGCGTCGGCGGCGCAGCGCCCTTCGAGCATGGCCATCAGCGGAAAGATGTCGTCGAGGTCCTGCCGGGAAATCTCAGTCACATAGCAGCCGCGTCGCGGCTTCAGTTCGACCAGGCCTTCCGAAGCCAGCACCTTGAGCGCCTCACGCAACGGCGTCCGGGAAATGCCGTACTGCTCGGCGAGTTTCTGCTCGTCGATCCAGGTGCCGGGGGTCAGTTCATGGGCGAAGATGCGCTGGCGCAGGCGTTCGGCCACTTCCTGATAGAGCGCGGTAGGTGCAATGCGGGTCATGTTTGTTTGCCGGAGGTGAGCTGGTTTTCCTGACTCACTTGCCTCCATAATTATGGATAAAGTATTATGCACCACTTGGTATGTCAAGCTGGGCCCAGAAGCGTAGAATTTTGAATTCTGCATCATAAGCCTGAAAAAATCGAATCAGCGAGGGGTGTGTCATGTCTGAAAAGTTCTTTGATTCCAATAACCTGGATGCCTGGGAAAAGGCGGCCGCCAAACAGTCTCCGGGTGGCGATGTCGGGAATCTGGTCTGGAACACCCCGGAAGGTCTGGCCGTCAAGGCGCTGTACACGAAGGCCGATGTTGAGGGCCTGGAGTTTGCCGACACCCTGCCCGGCTTCGCGCCCTACCTGCGCGGCCCGCAGCCGACGATGTATGCGGTCAAGCCGTGGACCATCCGCCAGTACGCCGGCTTCTCCACTGCCGAAGCCTCCAACGCCTTCTACCGCAAGGCGCTTGCCGCCGGCGGTCAAGGCGTTTCGGTCGCTTTCGACCTGGCGACGCACCGCGGTTACGACTCGGATAATGCCCGGGTGACGGGTGACGTCGGTAAGGCCGGCGTGGCGATCGACTCGGTCGAAGACATGAAGATCCTTTTCGACAGCATTCCGCTCGACAAGATTTCTGTTTCGATGACAATGAACGGCGCCGTGCTGCCCATCCTTGCCGGCTACATCGTTGCCGCAGAGGAACAGGGCGTGCCGCAGGACAAGCTGTCCGGCACCATCCAGAACGACATCCTCAAAGAATTCATGGTGCGGAATACCTATATCTATCCGCCCAAGCCGTCGATGAAAATCATTGCCGATATTTTTGGCTATACGGCGCAGCACATGCCGAAGTTCAATTCGATCTCGATTTCCGGTTATCACATCCAGGAAGCCGGCGCCAACCAGGCCATCGAACTCGCCTTCACGCTGGCCGACGGCATGGAATACGTGCGTACCGGCGTCGCTTCCGGCATGGACGTCGATACCTTCGCCGGCCGCCTGTCCTTCTTCTGGGCGGTGGGCATGAATTTCTACCTGGAAATCGCCAAGATGCGCGCTGGTCGCCTGCTGTGGGACCGCATCATGACCGGTTTCAACGCCAAGAGCGCCAAGTCGAAGATGTTGCGCACGCACAGCCAGACTTCCGGCTGGTCGCTGACCGAGCAGGACCCGTACAACAACGTCGTGCGCACGACCATCGAAGCGATGGCGGCCGTCTTCGGTGGCACCCAGTCGCTGCACACCAATGCCCTCGACGAAGCCATCGCGCTACCGACCGAGTTCTCGTCGCGCATCGCTCGCAATACGCAGCTCATCATCCAGGAAGAAACCCATATCACCAACGTCGTCGATCCGTGGGCCGGCTCCTACATGATGGAAAAGCTGACTCAGGACATGGCCGACAAGGCTTGGGGCATCATTCAGGAAATCGAGGCGATGGGCGGCATGACCAAGGCCGTCGAATCCGGCTGGGCCAAGATGCAGGTCGAAACCTGTGCGGCTGACAAGCAGGCGCGCATCGACTCGGGCAAGGACGTCATCGTTGGCGTCAACAAGTACAAGCTGGCCAAGGAAGACGCGATCGACATTCTCGATATCGACAACCATGCCGTGCGTGACTCGCAGATCGCCCGCCTCAAGCAAATTCGCGCGACGCGCGACCGTGCTGCGGTCAACGCCGCTCTGGAAGCGTTGACCGCAGCGGCTGAGTCCGGCGAAGGCAACCTGCTCGACCTGACCGTCAAGGCGATGCGCCTGCGCGCCACGGTTGGCGAAGTATCGGATGCGCTGGAAAAGGTCTTCGGCCGTTTCCGTGCCAACAACCAGACCATCTCGGGTGTGTACGGAGGCGTTGTGGAAGGTCAGGAAAGCTGGGAAAAGATCAAGGCCGATGTTGCGAAGTTCGCCGAAGAAGAAGGCCGCCGGCCGCGCATCATGATCGCCAAGCTCGGCCAGGATGGCCATGACCGCGGCGCCAAGGTGGTAGCGACCGCCTACGCCGACCTTGGCTTCGACATCGACATGGGGCCGCTCTTCCAGACCCCGGAAGAGGCTGCCCGTCAGGCCATCGAAAACGACGTCCATGCAGTTGGTGTGTCGTCACTGGCCGCCGGTCACAAGACCCTGCTGCCACAACTGGTCAAAGCTTTGAAGGACCAGGGCGGTGACGACATTATCGTCTTCGCCGGTGGCGTGATTCCGGCCCAGGACTACGATTACCTCTTTAACGCGGGCGCCAAGGCCATTTTCGGGCCGGGGACGCGGATCGAGGATTCGGCCATCAAGGTGATCGAAGAAATTCGCAAGGCGCGCGGCTAATCCACGGATGAATTTGGGCGAAGCTCCCGTGCGTGCCAATATTCTGTCTGCGGCCGACCAGTTGCTGGTCGATGGCGTGCTGGCCGGTCAGCGTCGTGCGCTGGCCAAGGCCATCACGCTGATCGAGTCGACGCGTCCCGACCACCAGCAGCGCGCCCAGCAGGTGCTCAATGCACTTCTGCCGAGTACCGGCAAGGCGATTCGCATCGGCATTTCCGGTGTGCCGGGGGCGGGCAAGTCTACGTTCATCGAGGCGCTTGGCGTCTGGCTTATCGAGCAGGGCAAGAAACTGGCGGTGCTGGCGGTCGATCCTTCGTCTTCGGTGTCGGGCGGCTCAATCCTCGGCGACAAGACGCGGATGGAGTTGCTCAGCCAACGCGAGGAAGCCTTCATCCGGCCCAGCCCATCGTCCGGTTCGCTCGGCGGCGTGGCTGAAAAGTCGCGTGAGGCGATGCTGCTCTGTGAAGCCTCCGGCTACGACGTGATCATTATCGAGACCGTCGGTGTCGGCCAGTCGGAAACGACGGTGGCCGGCATGGTCGATATGTTCTGCCTGCTGCAATTGCCGAATGCCGGCGACGACCTGCAGGCGATCAAGAAAGGTATCGTCGAGATCGCCGACATGGTGATCATCAACAAGGCCGATATCGACCGTCAGGCCACTGCCGTGGTCCGCGCCCAATGGCGCAACGCTCTGCACATGCTGCGTCCCGCCTCGCCCAACTGGGCGCCGCCGGTCATCACGCTGTCGGCCTTGCACAAGGAAGGCATCGCCGATTTCTGGGAACAGGTCGAAAAGTATCAGGCCGCCCTGAAACCGACGGGCGAATTCGACGCCAAGCGTCAGCATCAGACCTTGAGCTGGATGTGGCAGCTGATCGATTCAGGCCTTCGTCAGTATTTCCGTCATCACCCGCGCGTGCAGGAAAACCTGCCCGCCTTCACCCGATCCGTCGAGGAGGGCCATACGACCCCGGCTGCTGCCGCGTATGCGCTGCTCGACTATCTGAAACACTAATCACCCGATCCATTTAGGGAGTTTTCTATGCACGACATCATCCGCCAGCTGGAAAAAAAGCGTGAACTGGCCCGCCTTGGCGGTGGCCAGAAGCGTATCGACAGCCAGCACAAAAAGGGCAAGTTGAGCGCCCGCGAACGCATCGAGCTGCTGCTCGACCCGGACTCCTTCGAGGAATGGGACATGTTCAAGGAGCATCGCTGTACCGATTTCGGTATGGATCAGGCCGAGAAGATTCCCGGCGACGGTGTCGTGATTGGTTACGGTACGGTCAATGGCCGTCTGGTCTTCGTTTTCTCGCAGGATTTCACTGTTTTCGGCGGTTCGCTGTCGGAAACCCACGCCGAAAAGATCTGCAAGGTCATGGATCAGGCGATGAAGGTTGGCGCCCCGGTGATCGGCCTCAACGACTCGGGTGGTGCGCGGATTCAGGAAGGTGTTGCCTCCCTGGGCGGCTACGCCGACGTCTTCCAGCGCAATGTGATGGCCTCCGGCGTCGTGCCGCAGATCTCGATGATCATGGGCCCCTGCGCCGGCGGTGCGGTGTATTCGCCGTCGATGACCGACTTCATCTTCATGGTCAAGGACTCGTCCTACATGTTCGTGACCGGTCCGGAAGTCGTCAAGACCGTGACCCACGAAGACGTGACGGCCGAAGAGCTGGGTGGGGCCGTGACCCACACCAGCAAGTCCGGTGTGGCCGATCTGGCTTTTGAGAATGATGTCGAAGCCCTGTCGATGCTGCGTCGCTTCATGAATTTCCTGCCCGCCAACAACCGCGAAAAGCCGCCGGTGACGCCGACCAACGATCCGGTCGATCGTATGGATTACTCGCTCGACACCCTGGTGCCGGACAACGCCAACAAGGCGTACGACATGAAGGAACTGATCGTCAAAGTGGTCGACGACAATGATTTCTTCGAGCTGCAGGCCGATTACGCCAAGAACATCATCATCGGCTTCGGCCGCATGGATGGTCATCCGGTTGGCATCGTCGCCAACCAGCCGCTGGTGCTGGCCGGCTGTCTCGACATCAAGTCGTCGATCAAGGCCGCCCGCTTCGTCCGCTTCTGCGATGCCTTCAATATCCCGGTCGTTACCTTCGTCGATGTGCCGGGCTTCATGCCGGGCACCACGCAGGAGTACGGCGGCATCATCAAGCACGGTGCCAAGCTGCTCTACGCCTACGCCGAATGCACCGTGCCGAAGGTCACCATCATTACCCGCAAGGCCTACGGCGGCGCTTATGACGTTATGTCGTCCAAGCACCTGCGCGGCGACGTCAATATCGCCTGGCCGTCCGCAGAAATCGCCGTCATGGGCCCGAAGGGCGCCGTCGAGATCATTTTCCGCGAGGAAAAGAACGATCCGGCCAAGCTGGCCGAGCGCGAAGCCGAGTACAAGGCCAAGTTCGCCAACCCGTTCGTGGCCGGCGCGCGTGGCTTCATCGACGACGTCATCATGCCGCATGCCACCCGCAAGCGTATCGCTCGCTCGCTGGCCATGCTGCGCGACAAGAAACTTGAAAATCCGTGGCGCAAGCACGGCAACATTCCGCTGTAAGCGTCAGGGAGAAAAAGACTATGTTCAAGAAAATTCTGATTGCAAACCGCGGCGAAATTGCCTGCCGCGTTATCAAGACTGCCCGCAAGATGGGCATCAAGACCGTTGCCGTCTATTCCGAAGCCGACAAGGATGCGCTGCATGTCGACCTCGCCGACGAAGCCGTCTGTATCGGCCCGGCTGCCTCCAAGGAATCCTACCTGGTGGCCGACAAGATCATCGCCGCCTGCAAGCAAACGGGCGCCGAAGCCGTACACCCCGGCTACGGCTTCCTGTCGGAGAACTCCGAGTTCTCGCGCCGTCTGGAAGAAGAGGGTGTCAAGTTCATTGGGCCGAAGCACTATTCCAGCAGCAAGATGGGCGACAAGATCGAGTCCAAGAAGCTGGCGCTCGAAGCGAAGGTCAATACCATCCCGGGTTACAACGAAGCCATTTCCGGTCCGGACGAAGCCGTCAAGATCGCCCAGGGCATCGGCTATCCGGTCATGATCAAGGCTTCGGCTGGCGGTGGTGGCAAGGGTCTGCGCGTTGCTTTCAACGACAAGGAAGCGCACGAAGGCTTCTCGTCCTGCGTCAATGAAGCCAAGAATGCTTTCGGCGATGATCGCGTCTTCATCGAAAAGTATGTGCTGGAACCGCGCCACATCGAAATTCAGGTGCTTGGCGACTCCTTCGGCAACTACGTTTACCTGAATGAACGTGATTGCTCGATCCAGCGCCGCCACCAGAAGGTCATCGAAGAGGCGCCGTCGCCCTTCGTCGACCCGGCCATGCGCAAGGCCATGGGCGAGCAGGCGGTGGCACTGGCCCGTGCCGTTAACTACGAGTCGGCCGGTACGGTCGAGTTCGTCGTCGGTGCCGACAAGAGCTTCTACTTCCTGGAAATGAACACCCGTCTGCAGGTGGAACATCCGGTTACCGAACTGATCACCGGCGTCGACCTCGTCGAGCTGATGATCCGTGTGGCTGCCGGCGAGAAGCTGCCGCTGACCCAGGATCAGGTCCAGCTCAACGGCTGGTCCATGGAATGCCGGATCAACGCCGAAGACCCGTTCCGCGGCTTCCTGCCGTCTACCGGTCGTCTGGTCAAGTTCCAGCCGCCGACGGAAGTGCCGGGCCACGTCCGCGTCGATACCGGTGTCTACGACGGTGGCGAGATTTCGATGTTCTACGATTCGATGATCGCCAAGCTGATCGTGCATGGCGCCACCCGCGAGCAGGCCATCGCCCGCATGCGTGACGCATTGAACGCCTTCGTCATCCGCGGCATTTCCTCGAACATCCCGTTCCAGGCGGCGCTGATGCAGCATCCGCGCTTCCAGTCCGGCAATTTCAACACCGGCTTCATCGCCGAGGAGTACCCGAAGGGCTTCGATGCCTCGATGGTGCCGCACGATGATCCGGCGCTGCTGGTTTCGGTTGCCGCCTATGTCTATCGCGCCTATACCGACCGTTCCGCTTCCATCACTGGTCAGTTGCAGGGCCACGAGCGGCTGGTGAGCGACAAGTGGATGGTCGTCCGCCTGAATCCGAATGGCAACGAAAGCCACCCGGTGACGGCGCGCGCCATTCCCGGCGGCTACCACATTGAGTACAAGGGCGAGAACTACGAGATTCGCTCCGACTGGAAACTCGGCCAATCGCTGTTCAACGGCACCTGCAACGGCGAGGAATTCACGCTGCAGGTCGAGCGTCACAAGACCCGCTACAGCCTGTTCCACTGGGGCACCCGCGCCGACTTCATGGTGATGAGCGCCCGCGCTGCCGAACTGTTGGCCCTGATGCCCGAGAAGCCGGCACCTGACCTCTCCAAGTTCCTGCTTTCCCCGATGCCGGGCCTGCTGCGCGAAGTGGCGGTCAAGGCCGGTCAGGACGTCAAGGCCGGCGAGAAGCTGGCGGTCATCGAAGCCATGAAGATGGAAAACATCCTCAAGGCCGACCAGGACTGCAAGGTCAAGAAGATATCTGCGGCGGCTGGCGAAAGCCTCTCTGTCGATCAGGTCATCATCGAGTTCGAATGATGGTTTTCGGCCATTTTTGATGGTCGACCGCAACAGGCAGGGCCCGTCTCCGGACGGGCCTTTTTCTTTCGTTACGGCAGCTTGCAGGCGTAGTGAACGAAATCGGTGCCGCGTTCGAGAACTTCGACGGGTACGAGGGATTCGATCGTCTCCCCGGACAGCTCGACCTTGACCCCGAGGCGGGCACCGGCGTCGGCAGGCACGATCAGCGAATATGCCGCGCCCTTCTGGCGCACGAAGGCCGGTACGCGAACCAGCCGGTTGCCGCGCGGGGCCATGCGTTTGAGCGTACCCGCTTCGACCCCGTCGGCGTGCCAGGTCAGGCGCGCCGAGAGCGTGCCGTCGTCTTCGCTCTGCAGGCTTGACATAACGCCAAGCCGAGGCTCTCCGTTAACCAACGCGGCGACCAGGCAGGGTGCAAGCTGACGGGTTTGGCTGGTTCCCGGCGGGCGCGTCGCGTTGCCGTCGACCATCATCCAGCGCTCGTTCGGTATGTCCAACTTATTTTTAACTTCGGTCGGCATGTGTGAGACCCGCTCAAAGCCATACTGTGCCGATCGCTGATAGCTATGCGAACGGTCGGCGGCACCTTGAGTGTCGATCGGATTGAGGGTTTTGTTGTTCAGCAGTGCGTAGGCATTGTCACCGCCGAAGACCAATTGTATTTCGCTGTGCTCTTTCGCTCCTGCTTCGTGATGCGGGTGGAGGTGGTGTTCGATATCCTTGAGCAGGCGAATTGCCGCACTGGCGGAAAGGGTACGCCCCAGCTTGAGCGCTTCTGGCGACTCCCCCGCCTGCAGCGCCTGGATGCGCTGGGCCAGCTTGTGCGCCACGACGCGCATGTCGAGGTAACGCGGAATGCCCGGCGGCAGGTCGTCACCTAAAAGCACGGACAGATCGAGGCGGTAGGCGCTCTTGCGGCTGCCGGCATCGGCTTCGAAAGCGACCAGTTCGCGCCAGCGGCTGAAGACCCGGTTGGCGACCTGAAACTGGGAGGGCGTCAGGTGATAGGGATCCGTTGTGCGCACCAGGAAAGCCCAGGACAACTCACCGGAGATAGTTCCCTTGCCGTATCGCGGATAATCCGGATCGGCCAGCGGCCGGCGCAGCACGCCGTTGGCTTCCGCGGAAATCAATACGGAAACAAGCAGTTGATCGAGCAGTGGCGCACAGGTCCGAGCGGCCAGAAAGTGGCAATATTGCGCCACCCGGAAGGCGCTTGCCGACCGGTGCAGGGGCAGGCAGCGGTTGGCGGGGGTGCATTGCGGAACAAGGCGCAGGTAGGCGATGCCGATTCGTGTCCACAATTGTTGAGCGACGCCGAAGTTGCGCTCTTCGTCCGCCAGCATGGGCAGCGCCTTGCGCGTGAATTGCCCCTCGGCAATGGCCTGCCGGAGAACGGCGGCGCTGCGCAGCAGGTTCAGCAAGGCGATCGCCTGCGGTGGCGACAGGGGGCTGCCATCGATCGCTTCGATCTGTTGGAGCATTGCCGCCAGCGCATCCGTAGCCGGCTTAGGCGCCAGTCCTGCGAGCCACGCCTGGGCCGAAGCCGGGTCGGTGAAGGCGGGTGTCGTGTCGTTAAGGGGTTCAGGCAGGCGCAGCCGGTGCATGGAGGTTCCTTTGAGTTATGCTTCGACCATGAGCGGATTCGAACATTATGAGCGCGAACTGGCCGATCTGGATCACGAGATTCGCCATTACGCCGCAGTCTGTGGTGTGGACCTTGCCAATCGTGGCGAAATCGAGGCCTGCCTGCGCATCCACCACGACACCTGGGCGGCCGACAAGGCTCGCGAAACCCTGCACGGGTTGTTGATCCTGCGCATCAAGCTGGAGGCGGAAATGATCGAGCTGGGCTTCTCGCCGCCGCCGCTCGTTGCGCCGCGGTCCACGACGGAATAGGTCGCCGCCGGCGCGATTCGGCTTTGCTGATGCAATGAAATGAGGCACTGACCGACCAATGGTCAGGCCATGCGCATTTCGCACATAGGCTGCCGACCATCGGCGGAGGCCTCCCATGAACATCCTGCCCACGCTGATTGCTGTGCTGACGTTCGCTGTCTGTCGACTTGAAGCTGTCCGGTGCTCAGGCGCGAATCGTAATGGCCGCTACCGGACACGGCGCGACGCAGGCGCCACAGCCGGTGCATAGTTCCAGGTCGGCTTCGGGCAGCGGGCTGCCGCCGAGACGCGGCCGGAAGCGGATCGCGCGGACGTCGCAGAAATCGCCGCAGACGCGGCATTCGACACCGTTGTGCGGCAGGCAGGTCGGGCCGATGATGGCCTTGAGGGGCCAGGGTGACTGGCCTGCCGCGCGGATCAGGGCGTGTGGCTTGCAGGCGCTGGCGCACTCGCCGCAGAAGGTGCAGGCGCCGCGCACGAAATCAATGGTCGGAAAACCGCCGTCGCCGGCAACGATGATGTGTTCTGGGCAGGCGCCGAGGCAGTCGTTGCAGCGCGTGCAGCAGTCGGTGAACTCAGCTTCGGCCAAGGCCCAGGGCGGGCGGATTTCGGCCTTCGGGCGCGGTCGACCGCGAAAGAAGCCGCGCCGGCTGGCATCGACCATGTCTCAGCCGCCCGCTTTCATTTTCTCGATGCCTTTGCGCAGAATCTGGTCGATTTCCGAATCTGGCTCGACTTGCGGCAGCAGCGCTTCCCAGTAGGCGATGCCCTTCTTGTTGTCGCCCGCTTCCATGGCGGCGGCGCCAGCGAGGAACAGCGCGTGGGGGTTTTGCGGGTCGAGCTTCAAGGCGCGGGCGATCAGTTGCGCCGGCTTGCCCTTGAGCCCCTTGCCGGTGGCCATGGCGACCGTCTCGGCGTAGCTGGCCAGCAGTTCGGGGTCGTCGTTGATGACTTTCTCGGCCTTGCCGTAAGCCTCGACAGCTTCCTCGTAGCGGCCCATGGTCTTGTACGAGCGGGCCAGCATCAGCCAGCCCTGCATGTCGTCAGGGTTGGCCTTCATTTTTTCCGCAAGGCTGGCGACCATGCCGCTGATCTGTTCCGGCGTCATCTTCGGCTGGGCGACGGTCTGCATCGGGTCGAGGGCCTGCGGTTTGCCGAGGATGCCGTAGCCAAGCAGCGCCAGTACCGGCAGCAGCAGCAGGATGGCGATAGCGGTCTTGCGGCTCGGGCCATGGCTGGCTGGCGCGGCTTGCGGCGCGGCGGCGTCCGGTTCGACGTCTTCGAGCAGGCGGCGCTGCAGTTCGCGTCTGGCTTGTTCGAAATCGGCATCGGCAAGCATGCCTTCGGTCTTCTCGGTTTCCAGCTCCTTCAACTGGTCGCGGAAAATGGCAATGTTGGCTTCCTTGCGGTCGGCCCTGGCCTTGGGCGCGCGCAGGCCGAGCCACAACGGCGGCAAAATGAAGGCGGCGACCACCACGATCAACAGGGTGGCGAAGATGGCAAACTGGGTCATTTCGGGGTGGTTTCCTTGAGCAGCGCATCGGCGCGGCTGGTCTCGTCGGCGGAGAGCGGTTGGTCATCGGCGATGCGCGTGGCGCGCCGGCGCAGGTAACGGATCAGCACGAAGAGGCCAAGCAGCATCAGCGCCACCGGGCCGCCCCAGAGCAGCAGCGTGATGCCCTTGACCGGCGGCCGGTAGAGCACGAAATCGCCGTAGCGGACGACCATGAAGTCGATGATTTCCTTGTCGCTCTTGCCGTCTTTGATCATGCCGCGGATTTCGCGGCGCAGATCCTGGGCGAGTTCGGCGTTGGAGTCGGCGATGGTCTGGTTCTGGCAGACCAGGCAGCGCAGTTCTTCCGAGAGGCCCTGCAGACGTTTCTCGGCGACCGGATCGGCGGCGAGGGCAGCTTCGGTGGTGCTCGAGGCGATGGCTGCGGTCGACCCCAGAAAAAGGGCAAAAATCAGGGCACGAATAATCATTTGTTCAGCTCCGCCAACAGCGGCATGATCTTCTGGCCGAGGATGTCGGGCGTGATCGGGCCGGTGTGCTTCATGCGGATGATGCCCGCCTTGTCGATGACGTAGGTTTCCGGCACGCCATAGACGCCGAAGTCGATGCCGACGCGGCCATCGAGATCCATCACGGTCAGCTTGTACGGGTCGCCGTGCTGGCTGAGCCAGGCGTTGGCGCGCTGGAAGGCGAGTTTCTTCTCTTCGTCGGCCGCCATCTTGCTCATGTCGAAAGCGCCATCGCCGCGCACTTCCTTGTAGTTGAGGCCGATGACCGGCACGTCGACCTTCTTCGAGAACTCGACGAGGATCGGGTGCTCGGCGCGGCAGGAAACGCACCACGAGGCCCAGACGTTGAGCAGCCAGACCTTGCCCTGCATGTCCTTGGGGCCGAGCGTCTTGTCCGGCGTCGCCAACACGGTCAGGTTGAAGGCGGGTGCCGACTTGCCGACCAGTGGCGATGGCACGTCGCGCGGGTTGAGGTTGAGACCGACGGCGAGCAGGGCGACGAGGGCGGCGAAGGCGCCGAGTATCCAGTAGTAACGATTCATGCTTTTTGGGTTCCTGCTGGCGTGGTGACCGCTGCCGCAGCGCGGGATTTGACGCGATAGCGCCGATCGAGGATGGCCAGCAGGCCGCCCAGCGCCATCAGTACGCAGCCGCCCCAGATCCAGTCGACGAAGGGTTTGTAATAGACACGCACCGCCCACTCGCCTTCCGGCTTGTCGCGGTCGATCGGCTCGCCGAGCGAGACATAGGCGTCGCGCAGGAAGCCGGCGTCGATGGCGGCTTCGGTCATCGGCATGCCGGACGAAGCATAGTTGCGCTTTTCCGGGTTCATCTTGCGCTGGAATTTGCCGTCGACCGCGAGATCGAAGTCGCCCTGCGCCGCCACGTAGTTCGGGCCTTCGACCGTCCGGACGCCGTTGAAGGTGAAGTGATAGCCGGCGACATCGACGCTTTCGCCGGGCGCCATCTTGACGTCTTTCTCTTCCTGGAAACTGCTGACCATGGTGACGCCGACGACGAAGACGGCGATGCCGATGTGGGCCAGATGCATGCCGAAGAAGTGGCGCGGCTGCCTCAGCGCGGTGCTCAGGAAGGAACGGCCGGCGCGCGTATGCTGGACGCGCTCGACGAAGTTGAGGAGGGCGGTAGAGACGATCCACGTCGCCAGCAGCAGGCCGAGTGCAGTCAACGCCGACCAGCTGCCGTAAACCAGCGGCAGGGCGATGGCGACGATGACCGCCGGGATCAGCGCCCAGCGTACGGTGCGGCTGATTTCCGGAATCGAGGCTTCCTTCCAGCGGGCGAAGGGGGCGACGCCCATCAGGAACAGGATTGGCGTCATGACCGGTACGAAGACGGCGTTGAAGTACGGCGGGCCGACCGAGATCTTGCCGACGCCTAGCGCGTCGATGAGCAGCGGGTAGAGCGTGCCGAGCAGCACGGTGGCACAGGCGACGACGAGCAGCACGTTGTTGGTCAGCAGCAGCGATTCGCGCGAAACCAGCGCAAAGCGGCCGCCCAGCCCGACCTTCGGCGCGCGCCAGGCGAACAGCGCGAGCGAGGTGCCGATCACGGCGACCAGGAAGATCAGAATGAAAATGCCACGGCGCGGGTCGGTGGCGAAGGCATGCACCGAGGTCAGCACGCCGGAACGGACCAGGAAGGTGCCGAGCAGCGACAGTGAGAAGGCCGAAATCGCCAGCAGCACGGTCCAGTTCTTGAAGCTGCCGCGTTTTTCGGTGACCGCCAGCGAGTGGATCAGCGCCGTGCCGACCAGCCAGGGCATGAACGAGGCGTTCTCGACCGGGTCCCAGAACCACCAGCCGCCCCAGCCCAGTTCGTAATAGGCCCACCACGAACCCATGGCGATGCCCAGCGTCAGGAAGCACCAGGCGGCCATCGTCCATGGCCGCGACCAGCGCGCCCAGGCGGCGTCCAACTGGCCGGAGAGCAGCGCGGCGATGGCGAAAGCGAAGGCCACCGAGAAGCCGACGTAGCCCATGTACAAGAGCGGCGGGTGAATGACCAGCCCCGGGTCCTGCAACAGCGGGTTGAGGTCGCGCCCTTCGGCGGCACCCGGCAGCAGGCGCTCGAAGGGGCTGGAAGTGATCAGGATGAAGAGCAGGAAGCCGAAGGCGACCAGCCCGAGCGTGCCGAGGACGCGGGCGACCATCGCTTCCGGCAGCTGGCGCGAGAGCATGGCGACGGCGAAGGCCCACCAGGAAAGCATCAGCATCCACAGCAGCAGTGAACCTTCGTGGCCGCCCCAGACGGCGGCGACGCGGTACTGGATCGGCAACAGCGAATTGGAATGCTGGGCGACGTAGACGACCGAGAAGTCGTTGTTGACGAAGGCATGCGTCAGGCAGGCGAAGGAGAAGGTGACGAGCAGCGCCATTGCCGAAGCGGCCGGGCGGGCGACGGCGACCCAGGCCAGGCGGTTGTTATGGGCGCCGATCAGCGGCAGGGTGCCGAGAATGAGGGCGACCAGCGTCGCGAGGATGAGGGCGAAATGGCCGAGTTCGGGGATCATGCTCAGTAGCTCGCTGTGGTTTTTGGGGTGCCGCTGGCGGCTTCGGCGGCCTTCTTCTCGGCCGCCCGTTCATGCGCGTCGCCAACCGCCTTGGCGGCTTCCGGCGGCATGTAGTTCTCGTCGTGCTTGGCCAGCACCTCGTTCGCGGTGAACGTGCCGGTATCGGTCATCTTGCCCTGGGCGACGACGCCTTTGCCTTCCTTGAACAGGTCGGGCAGGATACCCTTGTAGTTCACCGTGATCTCCTTGTCGGTGTCGGTGACGATGAAGGCGATGGTGACGCCGTCGGCCTGGCGCTGCAGGCTGCCGTCCTTGACCAGGCCGCCGATGCGGAACACCTTGCCCTGCGGCGCCTTGCCGGCAGCGACGTCGGTCGGCGAGATGTAGAGGGCGATGTTGCTGTTCAGCGCGTTGAGCACCAGCGCGGCGATGATGCCGATGACGGCCAGTGCGCCGCCGATCAGCGCGAGTTTCTTGTGACGGGATTTCATTCTGCGGTGTTCCTGTTTTCAGCGCGGGTTTCTGCTCTCATCTGGCGCTTCAGACGAGTAATGGTGGTCTTTCGATTGCGGGCGACCATGATCGGTTCAACGGTCATGATCAGGACGGTGACACCAAAGGAGCCCCAGACGTAGAAGCCATAGCCACCCATGGCGAGAAAGTCGGAAAAACTGTTCCAGTGGATCATTTCTCGTCTCCCGCGAGCAGCGCCTTGACCCAGTCGGTATTGCGTTCGCGTTCGAGCATGATGGTGCGCACCCGCATGAAGGCGACGGCGATCGAATACATCCAGAAGCACATTGCCATCATCAGCATGCCCCAGAGCATGGTTTCGGCCATCGACGACTTGGTCAGGTTGACGCTGGATCCCTGGTGCAGCGTGTTCCACCACTTCACCGAGAAATAGATGATCGGGATGTTGACGACGCCGACCAGCAGCAAAAGGCCGCCGGCCTTGTCGGCGCGGCGCGCATCGTCGATCGCTGCGGTCAACGCCATATAACCGATATAAAGGAAAAGCAGGATCAGTTCGGAAGTCAGGCGCGCATCCCACACCCACCACGCGCCCCACATCGGCTTGCCCCACAGCGCGCCGGTCCACAGCGACAGGAAGGCCATCAGCGCGCCGGTCGGCGCCAGTGCCTGCGCCATCATGCCCGACAGGCGGGTGTTGAAGGCCAGCCCGATGGCCGCCCAGAAAGCCATCACCAGATAGATGAACATCGACATCCAGGACGCCGGGACGTGGATGAAGATGATCCGGTAGCCCTCGCCCTGCTGGAAGTCGGTCGGCGCGACCAGCATGCCGAGATAGAGGCCGGCGAGGCCGAAAACGACTGAAATGGCGGCGAAGTACGGAATCATTGCGCCGGCCAGCGGGTAGAACGTGGCCGGCGAGGCGAAGCGGTAGAGATTGAAACGGTCTTTCATTCGAGGGCGATCTTCAAGGCAGCGGCCGTCGCCCAGGGGGCGAAACCGACAGAGGCAAAAGTGATGGCGGCCAGCAGGGACAGATGACCCTCCCCCCCGAGACCGGTCACCGTCGCATCCACTGCGCCAGCGCCGAATATTAGCACCGGGATGTAGAGCGGCAGCACAAGCAGCGAAAGCAGCACGCCGCCGCCACGCAGGCCGAGGGTCAGCGCCGCGCCGATGGCGCCGATGCCGGATAGCGCCGGGGTGCCGAGCAGAATGGCGCCGGTGAGGACGATCAGGGCGTCGGCGGAAAGATCGAACTGAATGCCGAGGACCGGAGCGATCAGCGCCAGCGGCAGGCCGGAGACCAGCCAGTGAGCGATCACTTTGCCGGTGACGACCAGCCCGAGCGGGTGCGGGGCCAGCGCCAGTTGTTCCAGCGTGCCGTCGCGGTGGTCGTCGGCGAACAGCCGCGGCAGCGACAGCATGGTGGCGAGCAGGGCAGCGACCCACAGCACGCCGGGCGCGAGCTTTCTCAGCAAATCGGGTTCCGGGCCGATGCCGAGCGGGAACAGGCTGACGACGATGATGAAGAAGAACAGCGCCGAGACGATGTCTGCCTGCCGCCGCATGGCCAGTTTGAGATCGCGGCCGATCACCGCCGTGATGATCCTGAACATCAGGAAAGACGCAATTCGCGCACGGTGCCGGCCGGGATGTTGACCAGCTGGTGGGTGGTCATCACGGCCAGGCCGCCGCGCTGCAGGTGGCCGGAAATGATGCCCGCCAGCCAGTCGACCGCAGCAGTGTCGAGGGCGACGAAGGGTTCATCGAGAATCCACAGGGGGCGCTTCTCCTTGACCAGCCGCGCCAGCGCAACTCGCCGTTTCTGGCCCTGCGACAGGTATTTGCAGGCGAGATCCTCACGCCCGGCGAGGCCGACCTGTTCCAGCGCGTCGAGCGCGTCGTCCTCGGAAAGATCCTCGTCGGCCAGGCGGGCGGCGGCGAGCAGGTTTTCCAGCGGCGTCAATTCTTCCTTGATGGCATTGAGGTGGCCGAGATAGCAGAGATCGGCACGAAAATCGTCGCCCTGCGCCTTGATCGAGGTGCCCTGCCAGCGGATTTCGCCGGCTTCGGGTGGCAGCAGGCCGATCAGCATGCGCAGCAGACTTGTTTTGCCCGAGCCGTTCCTGCCCTGCAGATAGAGCAGTTCTCCGGCTTCCAACTTGAAGTTGAGGCCTGCGAACAGGCGGCGCTCGCCGCGCACGCATTCCAGATTGTCAGCTTCAAGCATCAAGGGAAAAACCGAAAGAAATCAGGCCGAAATTATGAACGCGCAAGTGTACCGGCAGATTGACGATCATCAAACAAATCGGGATAGAAAAACGGGGGCCGCAGCCCCCGTCTCGCTTGGTCTGAATGGGCCGGACTACCAATAGCGGAGCTTGCCGGTATCGACATGGACGAACTTGTCGCGGGGATAGAAGCCGACACCGCCGGCCTTCAGCGACATGGCGGCATCGCGCAGGTCGGAAAGGGGGACGCCGGGAATGCGGACGTCGATCGCCTGGCCGTGCATGTGCAGGCTTTGCCGGGCGACGCCGCCGCCACGGGAATTGCGCAGGTGCGAGTTGGTAGCGGCGCAACGGTAGCCGGAAATCACCTGGAACGCCTGGTCGCTGCCGAGTTCCTGGCGCGTCTTGAACAGCAGGTCGAACAATTGCGGGTCAATGGTGCCGATTTCGCCCGAGTAATGATCGCGCAGGAAGCGGTTGAGCGTGATCAGCGCATCGGGAACGTAGTGGTTGCCGACGGCAAAGACGACCGAAAGGCGCTCGCCGGTATGGGTGTGATCGAAATCCAGGCTGCGCGCATTGGGCAGCGAAGCGAGTGCAGGTTTGGCAATCGGCAGGACGGCGCCGGCAACGGCAAGGCGGGCCGCGCGACTGAGAAACAGGCGGCGCGAGTGCTTATGAGAATTGGGCATTGCGGATCCAGCAAATATCTAATCTTTTGATTCTGCGCCATTTTTTCCAGTATGGGAAGAACTGAGCGCAGCTGAACGCTGGCGCAGGGCATCATCAAGAATCTTGTCATACCCATAGATGTCCGGGAAAAAGTGAACCCTTCCATCCCGGACGGCAGCGGTAACATAGGCAATGATTACCGGGAAAGGTTCCCGCAGGCGCAAGGTCGCCGACCGGCCCTTGGTCATCGCCTGAACGATGCGGTCTTCGGTCCATTCCGGTTCCGTGGCGAGAACGAATTTTGCCAGTTCGACCGGTTCCTCGACACGAATGCAGCCGTGGCTGAAATCGCGGCGGTCTTTCTTGAACAGTTGCGGCGTCGGCGTGTGGTGCAGGTAAATGTTGTCCGGGTTGGGAAAGACGAACTTGATGTCGCCGAGCGCGTTCCTGGCCCCCGGCCGCTGACGGATGCGCATCTGGCCGCGCTGGACGGCGTCGAGATTCGCCTCGGAAAAGCCGCCGACCACCCGGCCGTCGCTGCCGACGAATTCGAAGCCTTGCTGGTCGAAATAGCCGGGTTCGCGGCGCAGCTTGGGCAGGGTTTCGCCACGCGCGATCGACGGCGGCACGTTCCAGTAGGGGCTGAACTCGACGAAGCGCATTTCGGCATCGAAGAGCGGGGTGCGCGTCTTGCGCGCATTGCCGACGATTACGTTCATCGAGGCCTTGACCTCCAGCTTGCCGTCGCGGACTTCGTAGGCGCGTAGCCGGAATTCCGGGACGTTGACGACGATGGCGCGCGGCGCATCCGGCAGCGATATCAGGCGCAGCCGTTCGAGTGCCAGTTCGAGTTGGCGGACGCGGGCATCCGGCGCGACATTGAGCTGCTCGAAAGTGCCCTTGCCGATGACGCCGTCCGGCGTCAGACCGTGCCGTTCCTGAAATGCCCTGAGGCCGTCGACGATGGCGCCTTCGTAGCGTGATGATGGCAGGGTGTCCGCGGGCAGGTCGCCGAGGAGTGCCAGCCGCTGGGCCAGCAGCGGAATGCCGGCGTAGGGCTGTCCCGGGGTCAGCTTGTCGCCGGGCAATGGCGGCAGCTTCAGCTGCCAGGCCGGATTGCCGGCCAGTTCCCGGTAGCGGGCGAGCGCCTGGTGCAGTTCGGCGTATTGCGGCAACGGCGGCGGCGCTGCGCTTTGCGTCACCGTTCCGTCCACGGAGGTGTCGCCCGGGTCGGCGGCAGCCGTCGCCACGCAACAGCTTGCCAGTAGTCCGATGGCGAAGCAGATTGCCGGAACATGCCGACCACGAATGGGTCGGATGGCAAGCATGGAATCAGGCGACGGTATGGGCATGGCGGCTCGTGGAATATAGCTTCGTCAACATTATGGACTATCGTTAAAATGTATGGATGAACCAAATGTCGGGCGTCGGCAACGGCGGGCGGCATTTCGCTGGATACTGGAAGACCGATGCACGAAATGTCACTGGCTGAAGGCATTCTTCAGCTTGTCGAGGAAACCGCCCGGCGTGAACAGGCGCAGCGGGTGAAGACCGTCGTGCTGGAGATCGGGCAACTTTCTTCGGTCGAAGCGTCGGCACTCGAATTCTGCTTTGCCGCGGTCGCCGCGGGAGGTGTTGCCCGAGCGGCACGATTGGTGATCGTCGATGTGCCGGGTGCCGGGGAGTGTCTGGCGTGCGGACTGGCGGTGCCGATGGAGTCCCTGTTCGGCATTTGTCCAGGTTGCGGCAGCCACCGTTTGCGCCCGACCGCCGGGACGGAAATGCGGGTCCGGGAAATAGAAATCGAATAGGAGTCAGGCGATGTGCACAGTTTGCGGTTGCGGTGAGGGCGAGGCGCGGATCGAGGGCGCGGTGCATGTGCATGCGGACGGCACGGTGCACAGCCATAGCCATGAACATGCTCACGAGCATGACCATCATCACGAACACGGGGTCGGCAGCGATCTCGATTTTGGGGCAGGCCCGGCCCGCGCCCACGTGCCGGGCATGAGCCAGTCGCGCATGGTGCAGATCGAACAGGATATTCTCGCCAAGAACAATCGCTATGCCGCCGAAAACCGTCAGCACTTCGACGAACGCGGCATTTTTGCGCTGAATCTGGTCTCCGGCCCGGGCGCCGGCAAAACCACGCTGCTGGTGAAAACCATCGAACTGCTGAAGGACAAGGTGGCGATCAGCGTCGTCGAGGGCGACCAGCAGACCTCCAACGACGCCGAGCGCATCCGCGCCACCGGTGTACCGGCGCTGCAAATCAACACCGGCAAGGGCTGCCATCTCGACGGCCACATGGTCGGCCATGCGCTGGAGCGCCTGCAGCCGTCCGACGAATCGCTGTTCCTGATCGAAAACGTCGGCAATCTCGTCTGTCCGGCCGCCTTCGACCTTGGCGAACACCACAAGGTCGCCATCCTGTCGGTTACCGAGGGTGAGGACAAGCCGCTCAAGTACCCGGACATGTTCCGTGCCGCCGATGTGATGCTGCTCAACAAGTGCGACCTGCTGCCCTACCTCGAATTCGACGCCGATCTGGCCGAGGCCAACGCGCGCCGGGTCAATCCGGAGCTGACCATCTTCCGCGTTTCGGCGACCAGCGGCGACGGCCTGGCGGCATGGGTTTCGTGGATCGAGTCGGGGCTGGAAGCGCAGCGCGGCAAGCGCTCAACGATCGTCGACGCCCTCAAGGCAAGGATCGCCGAACTCGAACGCCAGTTGGCTGCGAAGTGAGCTTGTGAGAATCCCTGCTCCGCAACGTTGGGAGTTGATTTTTGGGGCATGCCTATGGCTAATCTGTGGATATGCGTTGCTTGTTCATTCTGGCCAATTGACTGAAATACGCGCTCAGGAGGTATGGGGGTCTAGCATCTTTGCATCTGTGGGCTTTGTGTTTGCTTACGCGGAATTGTTGCGTCGTTCGTTACAGGTGAATATTGACCTTGCGACAGGGCTAATCAAGATCCAGCGTCGTAACTGGCGATGGCAACTGGTTCGCGAAGCCTACCATTTAGGACGTTTTAGCCGAGTTTGCACGATTTTTGCCATGCGTGGAAAGTATCCAAAGATCCGTGTTGAATTGGTTGAGGTTGAACATCTCCGTGCTTTGACGCTGGCAGTGTTTTCTCCGGCATCGTATTTTCATTACCCGGAGCCTGAAGCGGCTAAGCAGCTTCGCCAGGAGATTGCTGCTTTCACAGGGATGACGGACGGTGGATACGAGGGGGTGCAATTTCCGATGCTAGCCTCTGTTCCCGATCTTTGCCCGTGAATGGCCGCCTCTTCCGCGTGCGCGGCCTGGTTCAGGGCGTCGGCTTTCGTCCCTACGTCTGGCGGCTGGCCAACGAACTCGGTTTAAGCGGTTGGGTGCGCAACGACGGCGCCGGGGTGAGTGTTGCGGTCGTCGGCGAAAAAGTGCCCGAATTCATGGCTCGCCTGCCGAACGAGGCGCCGCGCCTGGCGCGCATCGATGCCATCGCAAGCGAGGTTGCCGAGGTGGTGGGGAAAGGTTTCGCAATCCTCGACAGCGTGGCCGGCGATGTGGCTACCGCCATCGGCCCGGATGCCGCAATCTGCCCTGATTGCATTGCCGACATCTGCGACCCGGCCAGCCGCCGCTGGCGCTATGCCTTCACCACCTGCACGCACTGCGGCCCGCGCTATACCGTCAGCCGGCGCATCCCCTACGATCGGGCACAGACCAGCCTCGCTGTCTTTCCGCTCTGCCCGCCTTGTCACGCCGAATACGCCGCTGCGGTCGACCGCCGTTTTCATGCCGAAACCACCTGCTGTCCCGATTGCGGTCCGCAACTGCGGCTGCTCGATGCGGCTGGGGAGGCGCTGGCCGGCGATCCTCTGGCCGCAACCCTGCGCCAGCTGCGCGCGGGGAAAATCGTCGCCATCAAAGGGCTGGGCGGCTTTCACCTCGCCTGCGACGCGCGCAATGCGCAAGCGGTGGCCGAACTGCGCCGGCGCAAGCAACGCGAGGAAAAGCCGTTTGCCGTGATGGCGCTGAATGCCGCCTCCTTGCACGATTACGCTCGGATCGGCGAAGCCGAGGCAAGCCTGCTGAAAAACGCCGCCGCACCCGTCGTCCTCTGCGCTAAGGGGCAAGATGAACTGCCGGGCATCGCGCCCGGTCTCTCCTGGCTCGGCGCCATGCTGCCGGCGACACCCTTGCATCTGCTGCTCTGGCACGAAGCGGCCGGGCGTCCGGCCGGCACCGGCTGGCTGGATCAGGCCAGCGACCTGCTGCTGGTGATGACCAGTGCCAATCCGCACGGCGAGCCGCTGGTGATTGGCAACGACGAGGCGTTTGAGCGCCTGGCCGGCATCGCCGATGCCTTCCTGGTGCACGACCGCGGCATCGTCGTCCGTTGCGACGATTCGGTGGTGCGCGCATCGGCCCAAGGGCCGGCCTTCATTCGCCGCGCCCGCGGCTACGTGCCGGCGCCGATCCCGCTCGCCAATGGCGGGCCGACCGTGCTGGCGCTCGGTGGCTACCTGAAGAACACGGTCTGCGTATTGAAAGGCCGCGAGGCTTTTCTGTCGCAGCATATCGGCGGTCTCGACAACGCGGCGGCGATCGGCTTTCTCGAAGAAACGGTGGCCCATCTGCTGGCCATTCTGGACGTCAGTCCGGATCTGATCGCCCACGACCTGCACCCGGATTTCCCGTCAACGCAGCTGGCGCTAAGGCTGGCCGGCGAGTTGGGCGTTCCGGCGCTGGCAGTCGCCCATCATCATGCCCACATTGCCGCTATCTGCGCCGAACATGCCCTCAACGAGCCAGTTGTCGGGCTGGCTGTCGATGGTGTCGGCCTTGGTCCGGATGGCGGGCTTTGGGGCGGCGAATTGCTGCGCGTTGCCGGCGCGCAGTCCGAGCGGCTTGGCCATTTGCAGCCTTTGCGATTGCCCGGTGGCGAGCGCGCTGCCCGTGAGCCATGGCGGATGGCGGTGTCGGCCCTGCATGGTGCCGGGCTCGGTTACCGGGTAGGCGCCTGGCTGAAAAAAACCTGCCCGGAACGCGACGCCGGGCCGTTGCTGACCATGCTCGCCCGCGACCTGCGCTGCCCGCCAACCTCCAGCCTCGGGCGCTGGTTCGATGCGGCGGCCGGCATCCTCGGCCTGCGCGCCCAATCGCGTTATGAGGGGCAGGCGGCCATGGAGTTGGAGGGCTTGGCGGCAGCCAGTGGTCCGGTGCCGCCGCTGGCCGGCGGCTGGCGCATTCAGCATGGCGTACTCGATTTCTCGCCCCTAGTGCCTGCCCTGCTCGATTGCGAAGATGCGGCTTACGGTGCCGCGCTGTTCCATGCCACACTGGCCGCCGGGCTGGCAGAATGGACGCTTGCTGCGGTCGACCGGGAAAAAGGGGCAAAAATCGCGGTTGGCGGCGGCTGCGCGATGAATGTCGTACTGATGTCGGCGCTGCGCGGGCATCTGGAAGACGCGGGCGCGACCTTGCTCGAAGCGCGCCAGGCGCCGCCCAACGACGGCGGGCTGGCGCTCGGCCAGGGCTGGGTGGCGCGG
>Ga0209202_1000601_pt1 | contig 27500 bp, 25 predicted proteins | sample AD_UKC032_MetaG_FD_184416 | JGI IMG/M metagenome (GOLD analysis project Ga0209202, IMG submission 184416) | Active sludge microbial communities of municipal wastewater-treating anaerobic digesters from USA - AD_UKC032_MetaG (SPAdes) (version 2) | ecosystem: Engineered > Bioreactor > Anaerobic >... | reverse complement strand
CCTTCTTCAATTTTATTGGCCAGCTCTTCAAAGTAATTAAAAAAATTTTCTTCTTTAGGAAACAGGCGCATCAATAAATCCTCCTTTTTTCCTTAGATGTGCAACGGGTGATCTTAAAGTCAGCAGTGCTCTAGCGAATTATCGGAAAAAATGCAAGGGCTTAAAACGAATTTTAGACGGATTAGGAGCCTTATTCTTTGTTATTTAAGGATTTTAGAGTAAATAATTTTACTGTCGTCAGGTGCATAGAAGTCTTTGAGAACGGCTTCCAAAACATAGCCGCATGCTTCATAAAAGCGGTGAGTCGGTATATATTGAGCGCGGGAAGACGTTTCAGCATAAACATGCTTTCCCCCAACAAACGCGATAAGTGATTCCGTTTTTTGCAGGAGGATTTTCGGAAACAGCAATCCAGTACAGATCATAGCTGCCGACGGTTGCCGGGATCAGACCGTAACAGGTAAAGCCGACAACCTGCCCGCTTTCCTGAGCGAATAAAAATTGATAGGAACTTTGCCGCCCGTGTTCGAGCCGATCTGCGGCCAGCTCACGAGCCAGTTCGATTTCAGCGGAGGAAAAAAAGCCGCTGGATTGAACAATGTTCAAAATTGCGTCTAAGTCTGATGGCTCAATCTCGTGTCGATAGGTTACGGGGTTCATCAGGATCACACGTTCTGCGGCAGGCCGCTTCGAAAAATAAAATAAACTGCGCCAACCATACAAAGTGCCGCCCAGAGAAAGTCCAGCTTCAGCGGTTGCTTCATATACAAGATGGCAAAGCAAGCAAAGACAATCATAGTAATAATTTCCTGTATTATTTTAAGTTGACCTAAATCATAATACTGGAAGCCAATTCTATTGGCCGGCACTTGCAGGACGTATTCAAAAAAAGCAATACCCCAGCTGATCAGGATGACCAGCAACAGGGGTTTGTTGTTGAGATTTTTCAAATGGCCATACCAGGCAAAAGTCATAAAAAGATTGGAAAACGAAAGTAATATAATGGGTTTCAACACAACAACATCTACCTCCAAAAATTATTTCAATGCATCATCGATCAGTAAACCTATCGCTTCGTGAAAGGATATCGATGCCTGTTCCAAAGCGGCGACAAAACCGGCATCCGGCGACAAGCACGGATTAGCATTAATTTCTAGAACAAAGGGATTGCCCCGTTGGTCCACCCGGAAATCCACGCGGGCGTATCCGCGCAAACCGAATAAATTCCAGCATCGCAATGCAATGTCGCGCAGAGAGTCTATCAATGTTTCGTCTTTTGCCGCAATGTCCAATGTGCGTCTGGTGTGATCGTACTCGAATGAATCTTCAATCCATTTAGAACGATAGTCCAGCATTTTCACTTTACCTTTCGGGTAGTCTAGAAAAAGAATTTCTGCCGGGGGGAGAAGCTGGACGCCAGATGGGCTTGCTAAAAGGGCTACATTAAACTCCCGGCCGTCGATGTATGCCTCTGCAAAGCAGGAAACACCTAATTTTTGCCTTCCGTTATGAATGGCGTTAAAAATATCAGCTGAATGATTTATTTTAATAACAGAATTTTCATCTAAGCCCACGGACGCGTCTTCCCAGCATGCTTTAATGATGACGGTATCTGCGGTGGTCGATCCAAAAGAATCGCCCTCACCGGTAAACCAGGCCGGAGTTGCAATGCCTGCGTCACACATAATTTTCTTGGCCATTGGTTTATTGGACGTAAGGTACATGGCATCCGTGCGACACCCTGTATAGGGAATATTCAGTAAGTCCAGCAGTGCGGGAGCCAGGTAAATAAGACTGCCTCTCCCGGCAAGAGTTTCCACCAGGTTAAAAACAACATGCGGGTGGGCCTGGCGAATCGCTTCAATATTTTTACCCAAGTCGAGAACAAAAGGCATTAAAATGGTTCTATAGCCGAGTTTTTGCAATGCTGCGGAAACCGTTTCGGCTTGTTTCAGGCAATCCAGTTCATCCTCGCTGGCATCAGCCCTCACGTCTGTATGTAAAATGACAATTTTTTTCATGGAGTCGTTTCCCGGTTTCAGGATCTGGCTTCAGCCCGGCTTTTTAGCTATGATTCCGGCACGCTTCAGTGCCGAATTCAGGATATCCGTTATGAGCCGGTCGTAGGAGATGCCGATCAGTCTGCAGAGAATCGGTAAATCCGAATGGACCGGATTCAAACCGGCCAGGGAATTTACCTCGATAAAATGCGGAACGCCTTGCGCATCGGAACGCAGATCAATGCGTCCCCCGTCTTTCAAATCGAGTCCGCGCCAGACGGCCAGCGATATTTCCATGGCCTGTCTGGCTTCAGCATCATCGACGGCGGCGTATCGCACGAGGTTTTCATAGTGTTCTTTATTCTCGTAGGAGTAAGCGTGCTGTTCAGCGTCGGGATTCAAAATGACCTCCATGGCGCCGAGGGCGCGGGCATCCTTGCCGGTGCCGACGATCCCGACGGTGAATTCCCGTCCGGGCAGATACGTTTCCACCAATACGGGCTGGCAAAAAATCGTAAGAAGATTCATGCAGACCTTGCGCAGATCTTCGGCGTTGTCAATTTTGGACAGGGCGGTGATACCTTTACCCGTGCCTTCCGCGACGGGTTTGGCAAAAAGGGGATAGGGAAGGCAAACGAGGTTGATATCCTCCGGATCGGAAACAACGGCAAATTCCGGGGTGGGAATGCCCATGTCGCGCACGACATGTTTGGTCATGCCTTTATGAAGCGTCAGGGTCTGTCCGAGCGGATCGGAAAAGGTATAGGGAATTTTGAAGGCATCCAACAGCGCGGGAACCTGTGCTTCCCGGCCAAAACCATGAAGGCCTTCGGCAATGTTGAAAACAAGATCCCAGCGGTCTCCCGCAGCCAGGCGGCGGGTCAGGGCCTGAACATGGCCGATGCGATCGGTCAGATAGCCGTTTTTCACAATGACGTTTTCAATGGCTGTAATCGTATCGGGTTTGTCGAATTCGGCGGTTTCTTCCAGGCTGTAACCCTCACGCAGGTAATCGTCGCGCAAGTCGTATGCCAGGCCGACGGTTATTCTTCGCGAGGCGCTGGTTGATGGGCAGTCTGGATTACCGGACATAATTTGTTTTCACGATCCTAATGGATATCCTTCGACTCCGCGTGATTGTCCGGGTAGCGGAAGATATTGCCTTCGTAATTGCGCATCATCAAATCGCCTTTATCCCAGCCTGTGGCGTATTTGGGAAGCAGAGGAATTTTGCCGCCGCCGCCTGGGGCATCAACGACGTAGGTCGGTACGGCGTAACCGGTCGTATGGCCGCGCAAGCCCTGGATGATTTCCAGTCCCTTGCTGATCGGTGTGCGAAAATGAGAGGAGCCGGGAATCGGATCGCATTGATACAGGTAGTAGGGGCGAACGCGAATCTGCAAAAGGCCATGAACCAGTCTGGTCATGGTGGAGACCGAGTCATTAATGCCGGAAAGCAAAACGGTCTGGCTGCCCAGAGGAATGCCGGCATCGGCCAGACGGATGCAGGCGGCGCTCATTTCGGGGGTCAGTTCGTCAGGATGCGTGATGTGGATGCTCATCCAGAGGGGATGGTATTTTTTCAGCATGGAAACCAAAGCCGGCGTAATCCTTTGTGGCAGCACAACAGGCGTTTTGGTCCCGATGCGGATCATTTCAACGTGCGGAACATCTTTGAGTCTCGACAGGAGCCATTCGAGCTTGTCGTCGGACAGGGTCAGGGGATCGCCGCCGGAGAGGAGCACGTCGCGGATATTCGGATTGGACTCGATATAGGCCAGCGCCGTTTCCCATTTGTCGGTATCAATAAAACATTGATGCTGCCGGCCGAAGATGCGGGAGCGGGTACAGTAGCGGCAATAGGTTGCACAGATGTCGGTGACCAGGAACAAGACGCGGTCAGGGTAGCGATGAATGATACCGGGAACGGGAGAATCGGCGTCTTCGCCGAGAGGATCCTCTGCTTCGCCCTTTGTGTGTAGACATTCATCGACGACGGGTACAACCGATCGGCGGAGGGGCGAGGAAGGGTCGTGCGTGGAAATCAGACTGGCGTAGTAAGGGGTGACGGCAACAGGTAAATCTCCCGACGGGTGCATCATGGCCTGACGTTCGTTGTCGGAGAGATGAATGATTGTATCGAGCGTCTGAACATCCCGGATGGCGTTTTGAAATTGCCAGCGCCAGTCAAACCATTCGATACGGCTGATGTCAGGATAATATTTTTTGCGGAAGGCTCGTGAGCGGGGCGAATCTTTGAAAGGAAAATAAAGCCGCTCCGGCTTTGATTTTGCCGGGGAAAGTTGCTGATTATTCGTGGACAACGAAAAGCAATCTGCCACTTCGTTTTGTGACACGACTAGTCTGGTCGTTGTACCCGGAGGTTCTGCATCCTCATTAAACAGCGTCTCGTTTTCCATTCACTCTCCTTCTGTCAGAAATAATCCGTTTAAAAAAGCAGCCATCGTTGAATGGCTTTATTAATTTTTGAATTTACGCAAGCAGAAAAATTTGTCAACATATTTTTTACATTTTAGCAAAAAAAATGAAAATAATTTTAAAAAAATTTAGGACGGATTTTTTTACAACTAATTTTTGAGCGCGTGGCGACGTTTAACATGCCCGCCGAATCCAATCCATCAAGGCAACTCCAAATCCTGACGAAGGCGCATTTCCGCATTCTGCAGTTTCTGATGCGGAGCGGACTATCGGGAAAATATTTGAGTGATGATACAAATTGGATTGCCGATGAAATCAGGATAAGGTAGAAAGAAGATGTCGGCATCGAGATTCCTTATCATGAAATCCAGACAGGATAAGGCTTTTATGAAGCTGAGTGGCATAACGCGCTAATGAAAAGATCGGTGTGACGAACACAAAAAGGAGATAGGCCATGCCGGAGTTACCGGAAGTTGAAACGCTATGCCGTCAACTGCATGACAGGATAGCGGGGGAAAAAATTCTGAAGACAGCCGTTTATGATGACAAGCTTGCCAGTCTCGAAAGCGTTAGAGGTTGTATCATCGAAGCAGTTCAGCGTTCCGGGAAAACAATCGAGCTGAGACTTAACGATGGCCGGAGCGTTACGATTCATTTGCGGATGACAGGACGATTGTTCTGGCGGCAAGACAAAAAAAGAGAACCGCATACCCGGTGGCGGATGACGGTTGCCGATGGAAACGTCGATCTGGTCGATCCACGCCGCTTCGCGACTATCAAGGTCGAGCCAACGCTTCGGGACAAAGCCCAAAGAGACTTAATAACTGGCTTTGATATGAAGACCTTCTTGGCGAAACAGTCCACGCGAAAAGTAAGTGTTAAAATCCTGCTCATGGATCCGAAAGCGATAGCGGGCATCGGCAACATTTACGCTTGTGAGATTTTGTATCGCGCCGGCATTTCTCCTTTTCGGCAGGCGACAACGCTAAACGAAAGGGAATGGAGGAACATATTTCGTCAAGCCAGACGTGTTTTGAAAAAGGGCATTGAGAAACGGGGAACGTCCATCTCCGATTGGCGCGATCTCTACGGCTGCCGGGGTGAGAACCAAAACGATCTTAAGGCTTATGGACAAGAAGGAAAGACTTGCTGCATATGCGGAGGGTTTATCGCCAGAGTTAAACAAGGCGGACGCAGCACATTTTACTGTCCTCAGTGTCAGAAGTAGAGAAGCGTGAGGCGTAAGGAGAGTCAGTTATTACAGGCCTCCGTGATCCACTGACGCAATTGGCTTTTCGGCGGTACGCTGCCGACGGATACAACTTTATCATTAATCACCAGCGCTGGTGCGCCCATAATGCCGAAGCGGGCTATTTCCTTGATGTCAGTGATGGGGCGTAGGTCGGCGGCTATTTGCATTTCAGATAACAGATCGCGAACGTCATCTTCGAGCTGAGAACAGCGCGCGCAGCCCAGACCCAGGACATAAATCCGGTGGCCTTCCGTATGCTCCGGCATGACAGGAAGGTTTTTTTCGATTTTATACTGGCGAAAAAGAGCTTTGGCATAATCCTCTCTCGCTTGTGCCGGGATATAGTTTTGATCAGCAATAACAGAGATGAGAAAATCTGAAATTTCCGCATCGCTTTTTTCGGCGCATATTTCGTTTGCTTTGGCAATTGCTGCATCCAGGCCGATGATTCCGATCAATCGGTTATTAATCATAACTTGCTTTACAGAGTCTGCAGGCATATTATCTCCGGATGATATTCACGGCATTAAGGTATTTATCTTTTTCAACCCATTTACACCTATTATATAAGGATGCGTCAAGAAAAGATAGGAACGCTTGAAAATAAAATGAAAAAGGGAGCGCGCAGATGAATTCGGCAATCATTATTGAAAAAGCGATAAAAGAAGGAAGAACCGCACTGACGGAAGCGGAGGCAAAGCAAGTTCTCAAAGACTACAACATTCCGGCAGTAAATGAAATAATAATCAATGATATCAATAATATAGAAGAATCAGCGCGCAAAATGGGTTATCCGGTTGTTTTAAAAGGGTTAGGAAGCAAGCTGACGCATAAAACAGAAAAAGGTTTGGTCAAGCTCAATATCAAAACGCCGGAAGATCTCCATGCAGCGGCTCTATATATAAAGGAAGCAGCAGGGGCGGATTTGGAAGGATTCCTGCTTCAACCCATGTTGGAAGGCAAAAGAGAATTTGTAGCAGGACTTTTTTTTGACGCACAGTTTGGTCCGGTTGTGATGTTCGGGCTGGGGGGTGTAATGACGGAGGCTATCGGCGATGTCGTTTTCCGCCTTGCCCCCGTTGATGAAAAAGAAGTCATTGAAATGATTAATGAAATAAACGCTCAAAAGCTGCTGCGAAATTTCCGCCGTGAAAAAGCACCGGATCTGGATGCTCTGGTAAAAGTACTGATTGGCCTGTCTGACATCGCCATGAACATACCGGAAATCAAGGAAATTGATATTAATCCATTATTGGTGTCCGCAGGCGGGAAGGTCACGGCAGTGGACGCTTTGGTGGTGATGGGAGAGCGAGCCAAACAGAAAGCAACACATGTTCCCGTTAATCCCAGGGACATTGGCAACTTGTTTTATCCCAAATCCATTGCCTTCATCGGGGCATCCGCGGAAGTCAGCAAGTGGGGGCAACTAATGTTTTCCAATGTTATCGTGGGTAATTATGCGGGAAAAGTTTATCTGGTCAATCCGAAAGGCGGTGAGATCGCCGGAAAAAAAGTTTTTAAATCGGTTACAGAAATTCCTGATCCTGTTGATCTGGCCGTTATCACCATTCCGGCCAACAAGGTCCTCCCGATTATCGATGAACTGAAGCGAAAGGCGATTAAAAATGTATTACTCATTTCGTCAGGTTTCGCTGAAATAGGACCTGAAGGAAAAGCACTTGAGGAGGAACTGATTAAAAAGGCACGTGAAGCTGGCATCTTAATTCTTGGCCCCAATACGATGGGCATTTGTAATCCTCATATATCCCTTTATTGCACAGGGACACATGTTCGCCCGAAGGCGGGAGATACAGTCTTAGTGGCTCAATCCGGTAATCTGGGAACTCAGTTACTAGCCTTTGCAGAAAAAGAAGGCATAGGGATTCGTGCTTTCAGTGGTTCCGGTAATGAGGCAATGATCACGATCGAGGACTACATGGAAGGTTTTGAAGTGGATGACATGACTCGGACAGTTGTCATGTACATTGAAAGCATCAAAAATGGTCGGAGGTTTTTTAATGCCGCAAGAAGGGTTGGCCGGAAAAAGCCTGTCATTGCATTAAAGGGAGGACGCACTCAAGCCGGAGCATCTGCTGCAGCCAGCCATACCGGAGCAATGGCTTCTAATATCAAGGTATTTGATGCAGCGTGCAAACAAGCGGGCGTCGTGCAGGCGCAGCAGCCGATGGATTTACTGGATCTCTCCGCGGCCTTTTCGTCTCTGCCTTTGCCTAAAGGAAATCGTGTAGCCATTTTGACCTTGGGCGGGGGATGGGGGGTGGTCGCCTCTGACTTATGTACGGAAAACGGTCTGGTGGTTCAGCCCTTATCGGGAAGCATCATTGAAAAAATTAACCGTTGGCTGCCTCCGTTCTGGAGTCACGCCAATCCGGTGGATTTGGTGGGGGGAATGAACACGGATATTCATATGGCCATTACTGAGGAGTTGTTGCGATGGGAAGAATGCGACGCGATCATCCACATGGGCATTATCGGCAGACGCATGATGATCAAATCCGTTATGGAATCGGCCATTGCGATCGACAAGGCTTACGATCAACAATTTCTGGAAAAAAGTTTAAATTCGCTTCAAGCTTACGAACAAGGTCTTGTCGAACAGACCGTGCGCGTCATGGAAAAATATCAAAAGCCGGTTATCGGCGTTTACTTGTTGACCGATGAGAAGACCCGTACCGTCATAGAAATCGAAGATCAAAAATATAAAGGTATCGCCTTTCCGAGCCCGGAAAGGGCGGTGAAATCTTTGGCCAAGATGTATCAATATTCTCAATGGCTGAAAGGAACGAAAGGATAGGGAAGGTCGCGATAACCCGATAACCTGAAGTTCACTCAAGGTCCCAGGTCGGTCCCTGCGGCTCAAGTATCATTGGACTCAGTTCACAAAAATGGGATTGGAAAAGATCCAGGGCCTTATTTTTCCAGCCGATTTCAAATAGGCTTCCACACGATAGACACCGGTTCCCTCAACAGGTGCGGATAAAAAGCGGGTAGTCTTTTGTAGCCAGACAGAGCCGTTTCTAATGATCCGAATATGAGCTTTTTCAGGACAAGATATGGATAATTGTATATTGTCCGCAAGTTTGACACAATCCCCCATGTAGAATTCCTTTTGACCTTGCGTAATCCAGAATTGGAAACCTTGCGCCCTGCGGAAGTATTCTAAAGCAAAGTAGCAGCGGCCATGAAGTAAAGAGTGATAAACCGTTTTGGTGTCTTGTTGACTGTCGCCGCTGAATGAATCGTCTGTTAAAACATGTGTGCGGATAAACTGGAATGCCCGATCGAAGGGAAAGGCGACAAAAGGAATGCCCAGCAACTTTTTAATAGTGGCATGATTATCCAGTTCTCCGATGCCGACCGTTTTCTGAATTTGATTCAGCGCGTCCCATCGCTCCAGTGTGATCCGGCGCGGGCCTTTCAGAAAGTAGGCGGGAAAAAGGAAGCTCAGCAATCCGCTAAAATAACCGCGTAGGCTTTTTTGCCAGTCCGTCATGAAGTCCCAGACCCCCATTCCTGCATAGCCGCTGACTTTCCAGTCATTCCAGCAGTAATGTTTCACGTGAAACATTGCCGTCCCTTCATGGTCGGGGTGGGCGATAAAGCCAAACCCTCCCTGGTCGTTAACGGCATCAATATACTTTTGCGGATTTTTCCCTTCGAGGTCATCGCGACAAACAATGGGCTCGTCTATTTTAAAAGCGAGGTAATGATTGAACCGGGCGGCTATTTCCTCTCCGACAATAACCAGCGTTTTCCCCTGCCAGCCTTCCCATCCTTCATTCCTTGCCTTCAGGTGGTCATGATCGGTCAGCATTAAAAAATCGACACCGTTTTTTCGGGCGGCAGCAATAATTTGTTCCATGGGTGCGTGGCCATCAAAAGATAAAGATGAGTGCAGGTGAATCACACCTGAGTAATCGTAAAGCTTCATAAGCATCTCATTAATTCTTCTGAGATGTTTTGTCTATGATAAAAAAAGGCAGGCCGTTGGGCCTGCCTTTTTTATGTGCTTTATGGGATGGATCGTTACTCGGTCCGCAGGGCTACAAAGAAACTGGACCGGCCTCGTTTGATTAACAAGGTGACGCTTTTCTTTCCGGCGGCTTTGGTAATCTCCCGGTTAAAATCTTTCATGGAAGAAATTTTAATCCGATTAACCTGGACGATAATGTCCTGCGGCTGAATACCGACTTCATCCGCTGGACTTCCCCCTTGAACTTCCGTGACGATGACGCCATCGCGCGAGATACCTAATTGTCTGGCCATTTCCGCTGTAATGTCTTGCGCTGCAATGCCAAACTGCTGTCCTTTTCCTGATTTTTCGGCGGCCACGGACACATTATCCTTGCGTTCCGCGACAGTCACCTGGAAGGTCATTTCCCTGCCGTCGCGAATTGCTTTGACATTCATTTTCTGCCCAACCTGTAAGGTGGCGATGGTCAATAGCAGCTCATGAGTGTCTTTGATGGGCTTTCCATTAATTTCAGTAATAATATCGCCAACTTTTATTCCTGCCTTGTCCGCCGGATCGCCTTTGAAAACATCCGATACCAAGGCGCCGCTTTTGTTTTTATGATTTAAATTCTTGGCAATGTCATCGGAAATATCCTGAACGGAAATGCCCATCCAGCCTCTTGTCACCTTGCCCTTTGTTTTCAGATCGGCCATAATGCTTTTAGCCATATTGATGGGAATGGCAAAGCCGATGCCCTGACCCTGGGCAACAATGGCTGTATTAATGCCGATGACTTTCCCTTCCATATTAAATAAGGGACCGCCGCTGTTGCCGGGATTAATGGAGGCGTCCGTTTGAATGAAGTTATCGTAAGGTCCGGCGCCGATGACGCGTCCCTTGGCGCTGACAATGCCTGCTGTTACCGTAGCATCTAAACCAAAGGGATTACCGATCGCAATAACCCATTCCCCAACCCTTACTTTTTCCGAATCACCTATTTGCGCAACCGGCAGACCGTTGTCCGGTTTGATTTTAATTAACGCGATATCCGTGTTGGCATCTGTTCCGATGACCTTTGCCTCGTACTCCTTGCCGTCGGATATTTTTACGAGAATTTTATCCGCCTGTTCCACAACGTGATTGTTGGTGAAAATGTAGCCGTCCGCGCTAACGATAAATCCTGAACCCAGACTACGCTGTTTGAATTCTCTGCGGGGCATATCGCCGAAAAAACGGTCAAAAAAATCATCTCCGAAGGGTGAACCGCCGAAAGGCGCGCCAAAATTACCCCGCCCTTTGTAAGTTTTAGAGGTACTGATATTGACAACGGCAGGCTTGACACGCTCCGACAGGTCGGAAAAAGAAAGCGGAGTTTGAAGAGCAGAGCCTGATAAGGCGGGAACCGCCTGAGCTGTCGGAATTTCCGGAGCGCCTGAATTGGTGAACGATGATCGCAAAACGCCCACTAAGGAAACAATAAAAAAAGCGACCAGACAGGCCATTAAGAACATAAAAAACGTTTTTTGATTTGAATTCTTCATAAACACCCTCCAAAATGAGCGTATGCAGAGTCTAGTATTCACTCCGGCATAATATACTCTAATAATTCTGAATATAACGACAAGCGCTTATTTGTCAACCGAAAACGTTTTAATAATGGAGGTTTGAAGTCTCGATCTTCCTGTGCTAGGATAGCACTCACTTCATGGAGTAAGTAATAATGGCTTTCTGGGAAAGTGTGGGACGTCGAGTCATCCGGATGCTAACGGCATTTACCGCTACCATCCATTTTGCAGGCAAGGTATTTCTGCGCATTTTTCAACGAAAAACTTACAGTAGCGCAATGCGCGAAGTGTTGGTCAACCAGATATACTTCACCTCCGTAGAAATTTTACCCGCTCTTCTTCTCGTCGCCATTGTCTTTGGTTCGTTGTTGATCGGCATCGTTTTTACATTGCTCAAAGATTTTGGCCTGACCGGATTCATTGGCCATGTCCTGATGGGACTGATCGTTACGGAATTGTCGCCGCTTTTAACCGTTTTACTGATTACGCTGCGATCGGGCTCCGCGATCAATACGGAAATGGCTGTGATGAAGGTGAGCAGAGAAATCAGTGCCTTGGAAACTTTCCGCATCGACGTCATCGATTATCTTGTGGCGCCGCGTATCATCAGCGGGATGATATCCATCGCCTTGCTGAGTAGTCTTTTCTCCATTGTTTTATTGGCCAGCGGCCTCTTGTTTTCCTGGTTAATTTTCGAGATGAGCCTGGATGTTTATACGACTATTTTATTAAATTCGACTAATTTTTCTGATATATTCATCGCCCTGGTTAAGTGTGCTGTTTATGGATTTTTTATCACTTTAATACCCATCCGCTTCGGTCTGCGGGCGTCACATGAACTGACCAGCGTCCCGATTGTTGTATCCCAGGGCATGGTTAACGTTTTTGCAGCGATATTGATCATTGAGGTGCTGTCATTACTAACAAAATTACTTTAAATTTTTTTGATAGCGAGCAGGCGCTTAATCAGGCACAAAGCCAGTTTCTGCGAGACTATCCTCTGCAGGCGGCGCCGGTTTCCGTGGATGTCCCCCTGATTTCCAATCAGGATGTTTATAGGAATATCACGCTGATCAAGGAATATCATGAAAATATGCCCAGGGGCCAGGCGCAACGGTTGGCGGTTGAATATTTAGAACGCCTTGGACTGAACGATATAGCCCATAGGCGCAATCCGGCATTGAATCCGGAAGAACGTTTTTGCGGAATGCTCCTGAGAGCGGCCATGGTGAAGGATGCCAGAATCCTGATTGACCGGCCCTTTCGAATCATTCCTCATCTGAAAGATATTCAATTTATCATGACCGCCTTGAAAAAAATTGACGATTTATACGTAAGCTGTCATATATATGAATATCAATGGATGAAAGAAAAGTATGGTGATTTATGACCATGAGCCGCGAAGCTAAAGTCGGTCTTTTTGTCGGGTACACGGCAATTCTTGTCGTGTTAGCTTTGTTATACCTGGCTGCGGGAAAGGGTGTTTTCGAAACAATGCACACTTTTACCCTTTCGTCCAAGTCCGGCGATAGCTTTACGGAAGGCATGCCTGTTGTTTTTTCCGGATTCAATATCGGCAAGGTTCAAGCCCTGGAACTCAATGACCAGGGGATCGTTTTGATCAAAATCAAGATCCCCGACCGCCATGTCAAATGGATCCGATCAGCCAGCACGTTTATTTTGTATCGGCCATTGATCGGTTCAGCCAGCATCGTTGTGAATACCCCGAACCTGAAAAGCTCGCCGTTGGATGCAAATAAAATAAAAGAAGTAGTTATTATCAATGATATTAATGATGCCATTGCCAAAATAGAGCCTGTTTTGGACAGACTAACCGAGATCGCCAACAATGTTGAAAACCTCACATACAATCTGTCCGATCCCAAGGGTGATCTTAATCGCGTTCTGGGTAATGCCGAAAAAATTACCACAAACCTTGCTTCCAAAAAATCACTCGTGGAAATGGCCGTCTCCGACGAGGAAAGCGTCAAAGCGCTCAATGACTCCCTGAAAAAACTTAAAGATATTACAACCAATGTTGACCGTATCCTTGTCAAAGTGGATACGATGGCGGATAAAACAGACAACGAGATTTATGGCAAGGATGGTGCTTTGCCGCAAATCAACACCATCCTCAAAGATCTTGTCAGAAAACTGCAAAAACTTGATCAAACAGTTGATAATATTAATAAAATAAGTAATGATACATCGGAGGGCATGAAAGATTTTCATATTCTTCGTTCCGATATCGACGATGTCGTCAACTCACTGGGTAAGGTGGTGAAAAAACTGGACGCGATTATGGGGTCGAAAAAAGCCCCGGAGTTTAAAGTCCCATGAAAAAGCTATTGTTAATACTATTTGCATTATTGATTTGTGCATGCGGGACCGCTACGACAATTCCCGCCTGGAAGGATAAAGCCTATATGCATTTGGACGATTACAAAACCAGTTTCCTGGCCGGCAAGGAAGAATCGACCGAACCCCATTTTATTAAAGCCAGAAGAGAGATCGCTGCCAGCAACGATTTGGGTCTTTTGACCGTCGCTTACTTGACGAAATATGCGCTCCATACCGCGTCGCTGGAAAATTTTGATTCAAGTGACTTTGCCAAACTCTACAAGTTGGAGCCGAACCCGTCCGACATGGCCTATTGCCATCTATTGAAGGGTAATTTTACTGCAGTGGATATGAAGGTGCTGCCGGACCGTTATGCCGGCCTCCTGAAATCCGCTTTAGCAAGGGATTTGACCATGGCGGCCCGTGAGATTGCCGCAATTGACGACCCGCTTTCGCGTCTAATTGCCTGTGGTGTCTGGGTAAGGTATTTGCCCTCCGATGAAACCATTCTGCAAATCGGCATTTCCACCGCATCGGCCAATGGCTGGCGCAGGCCGCTGTGGGCTTATCTGAACAAACTGCAGGAACATTATCTGGAAACAGGCGATCAGAACAAAGCTGCCGCCACCAAAGCAAGGCTGGATCTGTTAAAAAGAGATTGATGCAGCAAACAGAGGCACGCCTGTTTTATCAGGCTTTAGAAAACAATAAATTTTTCGAATGGAGGATAAAACGATGAAGGTAAAACTGGCCACAGGGCTTTTGCTTATTTGTGTGTTTTTTGTTCTGGCAGGCTGTGCCGGCCAGTCCAGAGAATTGCTGGGTGAAAATTATGATTATAAGAAAATGAATGACGAACAGCTTCTGGAATATTTCTTTCGCCTCAACGATGAAATAGAAAAACAGGAAAAGCAAACCGGCCCGTCAGTCGGTTTCGGTATTGGTGGTTTTGGCTTCGGTCGCGGTCATAGCGGTATCGGTGGCGGCGTGGGCGTTGAGGCGGGCTCAACAGGTTATATCGCGGAAGATTTGAGGCAAAGGCGCATTGAAGTTCACATGGAGATGAAAAGAAGAAACATCAACCCGTGAAAAAGGATCAACCATGGATCGAGAAGAAATTTTAGCATTTTTAAATGCAAATCCCAGTTGCCATCTAGCCACAATGGAAGGTGATCAGCCCCGTGTGCGAGGAATGTTCATGTATAGGGCGGGCGAAAAAGGTATTATTTTCCATACGGGTGATTTCAAATCTCTTTATTCCCAGTTAAAGGAAAATAAAAAGGTAGAAATATGTTTTAGCAGTCCGGAAAAACAGGTGAGGGTAGAGGGTGTTGCGGAAATAATAGATGATGCGAAGTTGAAGCAGGAAGTTCTCGAAGCTAGACCCTGGATCGCACCATTGATGGGACAGAGAGGCGAAGACGCTCTGATTATTTTTCGTATCACCGACTGCAAGGCTGCGGTCTGGACCATGGAGACTAACTTGGAGCCGAAAACTTTTGTGAGTTTGTAGGAGAGCATCATGAAAGCAACGCAGCAACTGAAAGACGAGCATGAAAGCGTTCGGCTGATACTTCGCATTTTAGGTGAAGTCAGCCGGCAATTGGATTCCGAGGGCAAGATCCCGCAGGAGCACTTTGAAGGCATCCTCGAGTTTTTGAAAGTTTTTGTTGATCGGTGTCATCACGGCAAAGAGGAGGAGCTACTATTTCCGGTGCTCGTGAAAGTCGGCATCCCCCAGGACGGCCCGATTGCTGCTTTGCTTTATGAACATGAAATAGGCCGAAAATATGTCCGCGTGATAACCGACACTTTTGAGCGCCACAAGTTAAAAGATACATCGGCGGCATCGGCTATCGCTCAAAACGTGCAGGATTACATAGCGCTTCTTACCGATCACATTGAGAAAGAAAATAATATCCTTTTCGCGATGGCCGACGATCGTTTGTCGGAAGAAGCTCAGGATGAGTTGTTTGATGGCTTTGAGAAAATTGAAGCGTCAAGGATCGGTGCGGGGAAACACGAGGAGTTTCATGTCCTGCTGCACAAACTCAGCGACCTGTATTTGAAAAAAGAAAGGGATGGACTCTCTTCCTGAACCCGGAACATGAGAAATTCATCCCTTTCCTAATTCTATTTTTTAAATTTTATGATTTAGCACCAGTGGGAACCGTCATTCCCAAAGATTCCATTGCCTTTACGACTTTTTCCTTAATGGTCGTTGCAGTGGCAATAGCATCAGCCATATTTCCCGATTTGAAGATTTCCTGAGCCTTCGTCCAATCTTCCTTCACTGCGGCCAGTCCTGATTTGGCCTCTGCCAATTTCTCAGCGGTTAGATTTGCCGGCAGCTTCTTGGCCTGAGACAGAATACCGAGGCGGCTTTCTAGTGCGCCGACCATTTCGGGAAGTCCCTGACTCATATCCGTCCATTGCTTAGTCAATTCATCTTTTTTGGCTTTTGCTGCTGCGACAACATCTTTGGCCTTACCCACAAGGCCCTGCGCTTCTGCCAGAGCTTCTTTGATTTCTCCTTTGGCCAGTTTATCTTTTGCGGAAGTAAGCGCTCCCTCCAGAGAGGCGATTTCATCCGGAGCAATTTTCCCTACTTCAGTCTTTGCCACATTGATTGCCTCTTCAGCCGCTTTAATGGCCAGTGTTGCCGGACCTTTATCACCGCCGCAGGCAGAAAACATTACAAACGCAAAAAACAGAATCACCATAACACCGACAAAATTCTTTTTCATAGGTACTCCTTTCATTTTTAGTCATTAAAATCAAAAATTTATATAATTACTAAGTTAGACCTACGCATACCGGCTTGCTGTGCCGGCGATCATGGAATATGCAGTTTCTGCCCTGTTTGAATAGTATCGGGGTTTTTGAGGATGTCTTTGTTGGCCTCAAAAATTTTTTTGTAGAGGTTGCCGTCCCCATAGTGTGCCTCAGCGATTTTCCATAGGGTATCGCCTTTTTTCACTTCGTAGTATTGCTTCGCGTCCCATTTTTCATCTGCCATTGCTCGTCACCTCCTTTTTTTGCTGATCTTCCCTCCTTGTTTTAAAAACGACTACAATTGACCCGTATTGAATGTATTGCACGTGTTGATGTCACCCTGTTCCAGTCCTCGCTTAAACCAGCTCACGCGCTGCGCCGAACTGCCATGCGTAAAACCGTCGGGCACCACATAACCCTGTGTCCTTTTCTGAATGCGGTCGTCACCCACTGCTGCAGCGGCATTTAGACCTTCCTCAATATCCCCTGCCTCAAGAATCCGACGCTTCTTCTCGGTCTGATGAGCCCACATGCCGGACAGGCAATCTGCCTGCAATTCCATCATGACAGAAAGCCTGTTTCTGTCGGATTTGCTGGAACGCGACTGGAGTTCCGTGACTTTCTGGGTGATGCCGAGCAGCGTCTGAACATGATGGCCTACCTCATGAGCAATGACGTAGGCCTGGGCAAAATCGCCCGATGCGCCGAAACGGGTATGCAGCTCTTCAAAGAAGGCAAGATCAAGATAGATCTTTTGATCGGCTGGACAATAAAAAGGTCCCACGGCTGAGCCGGCCATGCCGCAGGCAGATTCGACCGAGCCGGAAAACAAAACCAGCTTCGGCTCTTGATAGGTCCGCCCCGCTTTTTGAAAAGTATCTTGCCAGACATCTTCCGTCTCGGCCAGAACCACAGCGACAAAATTGCGCATATCGTCATTGGCGGCTGGACTCGCGGTTTGTTCGGTAGATACAGAGGAAGACTGTGTGCCCTGACCGACGATCTGTAACAGAGCAGTCGGATCGACACCCAGAAACATGCTGATGACCACGACCGCCACCAAACCGAGTCCGCCGATGCCACCAACTTTTGCACCGCGAGACATCCCCCGGCGGTCTTCAACATTATCGCTTTGTCGTTCACCCCTCCAGCGCATGAGAATACTCCTTTCAACGGATCACAGGTTTATCTTTTTTCGCCAATCTATCATATCCCGTGTCTATCAGACGGACCATTCGCTAAGTTTTTTAACCTTGCGAAAAGTTAATAACTGATGACTGATGCAAATTACTATTGTATGGCGAGTATAGAAATGACATTTTTATCTGTCAAGACAATTTAGAGGTTTGATTTTAGCCATCCTCAGCATGAATAAATGCTTGCCTAAGAAGGCATATATTGTTAAAAAACAACAAATGTTTAAAAGATATTTTTCATAAGTATTTTGTCATCTTGTGCAGAATTATGTTTGATTGCAGGGAATTGACGCTTATCCAATAAACTCAAAAATACTCAAAAAATAAAAATCAGAGGGGTAAGATTATGAGAGAAGTTGTTATTGTCAGTGGCGCCAGGACGGCCATCGGAGATTATATGGGGTCGCTTTCAGGTTTGACGCCTGTTCAACTGGGCGTGGCTGTATTAAAGGCGGCCATCACCAAGGCCGGCATCGACAAAAACCTGATTCAGGAAGTGATTGCCGGCCAGTGCAACCAGGCCGGCGCGCCGGGAAATACCGCCCGTCACATCGCTCTGGGTGCAGAACTGCCGGTGGAGTCCTTCGCTTTTACGGTTCATCAACAGTGCCCTTCTTCTATGCGCGCCTCGGAATTACTTTCACAGGAGATTATGCTGGGCAAAATTGACATCGGCGCTGTGGTCGGCATTGAAAGCATGAGCAACGCCCCCTATCTGCTCTTCGGCGCCCGTAAAGGTTATCGTTTAAATGACGGCGAAAAGATTCAGGACAGCCTGATGATCGGTGGTTTGGTGGATGCACTCCTGGGTTATCACATGGGTATTACGGCGGATAATATCGCCGACCAATATAAAATTTCCCGCCAGGAGCAGGATGAATGGGCGCTGATGAGCCATCAGAGGGCCTGCGCCGCCATTAAAAACGGTTGGTTCAAAGATGAGATCGTTCCGGTGGAAGTCAAAACCAGAAAAGGTCCGGCCATCATCGACAGGGATGAGCATCCCAGAGAAGATACCAACATGGAAGCCCTCGGAAAACTGAAACCGGCCTTCAAAAAAGACGGCACGGTCACGGCAGGAAACGCCTCCGGTTTGAACGATGCCGGTTCCTGCATGGTCATGATGGCCGCTGAAAAAGCCAAAGAACTGGGTGCGAAACCCATCGCCCGCGTTGTCGCTTCCGCTCCCGGTTCCGTCGAACCCCGCATCATGGGGATGGGAGTTGTTCCGGCTGTCCACAATGCATTGAAATTCGCCAAAATGAAACTGGAAGACATGGATTATTTTGAATTCAATGAAGCCTTTGCCGCACAGGTCATCGGCTGCAATCGTGAGTTGAAGATTCCCCTGGACAAAATCAACGCCGTCGGTTCGGGAATCAGTATGGGCCATCCGGTCGGCGCGACCGGTGCGAGGTTGATCGTCACTATGATGGGTGAACTCAAACGTCGCAGCAAAAAATTCGGCTGCGCTTCGCTTTGCGCTAGTGGCGGTCCCGGACATGCGTTTATTGTAGAAATGCTCTAGCATTCAGTTCCTATAATTAAGAAAGGGAGTTGCGCCCGCTCGGCGCAACGCCTGAGACTGTTTGTTGACAGCAAGAATTTAGTAACCACATTATAAGTCAGTACATTAAATCATTGCAGTTCCACCAAAACGGAATGCCAGGAGGAAACACCATGGCCCTTAAAACGCCCGAGCAGTACGAAGACAGTCTTCGCAAGATGAATTTTAAGATTTACCTCATGGGAGAACTGGTAAAAAATTGGGTGGATAACCCGATTATTCGTCCCTCTATGAATTCCGTTAAAAAGACCTACGAACTGGCGCAAAAACCTGAACACGAAGATCTGATGACGGCCACGTCTCATCTTACCGGAAATAAAATCAACCGCTTCACGCATCTGCATCAAAGCACAGAGGATCTGATCAAAAAAGTCAAAATGCAGCGCCTTTTAGGCCAGCAGACCGCCTCCTGCTTTCAGCGGTGTGTGGGCATGGATGCCATGAATGCCGTGGACAGCACGACCTATGAAATGGACCAGAAACTGGGCACCAAGTATCATGAACGATTCATAAAATTCCTGAAAATGGTCCAGGAAGAAGACCTGACCGTTGACGGTGCTATGACCGACGTGAAAGGGGACCGCAGCCTGGCCCCCCATCAGCAGTCCGATCCGGATATGTTTGTTCATATTGTGGATAAGAACGACAAGGGTATTGTGGTTCGCGGTGCAAAAGCACATCAGACCGGCGCGGTGAATTCCCACTGGATTCTGGTGATGCCCACGATTGCCATGGCCAAAGAAGACGCCGACTATGCCGTATCTTTTGTCTGTCCGGCGGACGAAAAAGGTGTCTATTACATTTACGGCCGGCAGTCCTGCGATACGAGAAAGATGGAAGGCGGCACCATTGATGTTGGCAATTTCCAGTTTGGCGGCCACGAGGCCTTGATGGTTTTTGATAATGTTTTCATTCCCTGGGAAAACATTCTCATGTGCGGCGAATATGAATTCAGCGGCATGCTGGTTGAACGTTTTGCCGGCTATCATCGGCAAAGCTACGGCGGCTGCAAGGTCGGTGTGGGAGATGTTCTGATCGGCGCTGCGGCACTGGCGGCGGACTACAACGGCGCGTCCAAGGCATCGCATATCAAGGATAAGCTCATTGAAATGACCCACTTGAATGAAACCCTTTTTTCCTGTGGGATTGCCTGTTCATCCCAGGGGCATAAAACCGCCTCAGGCACCTACCTGATCGATCTGCTGCTGGCCAATGTTTGCAAGCAGAACGTCACGCGATTTCCTTACGAGATTGCTCGTCTGGCCGAAGATATTGCCGGTGGTTTGATGGTGACGATGGCCTCGGAAAAAGACCTGAAGCATCCGGAAATCGGCAAGGTTCTCGAGAAATACCTCAAAGGCAACGCTAATGTATCCTGTGAAGACCGGGCACGCGTCATGCGTCTGGTTGAAAACCTTACCCTGGGTACGGCGGCGGTCGGCTACCGGACCGAATCGATGCACGGCGCGGGCTCGCCCCAGGCCCAGCGCATCATGATTGCCCGCCAGGGAAATCTGGAGCAGAAAAAAAAGCTGGCCAAAAAGATTGCCGGTGTTAAAGAAGAAAAATAATTAGTTTACTAAGTTTACAGGATGGCCTGTTCAAGCGGGCTATCCTGTTGAGGATATATCAAAATCAAGTATTTCCACATTTTTTACGACAATTCGGATTGTATCTACATCTGCCATAATAAAAATTGACTTGCTCTTAATATCTTCATTATACTCTTCCGCCACCGGTCATCGATGCGTTGTTTATTCATCACAAGGGGGAATTCAATGCAAATCCTGCGCGTAACCATGAACAACCAAAAAGTATCCTTTGAAAATCTTTCGGAAGAATGGAAATACTTAGGTGGTAGCGCATTAATCGCTAAAATTCTGAATAAAGAAGTCCCGCCGCTTTGCGATCCCCTTGGGGCGGAAAACAAATTCATCGTCGCCTGCGGGCCTCTGGCTGGCACCCGGGCGCCGCAAATGGGACGCGTATCGGTCGGCGCCAAAAGTCCTCTGACGCAGGGGATCAAAGAAGCCAATTCGGGAGGACCGGCCGGACAATTTCTCGATCGGCTGGGACTGCGTGCGATTGTTGTTGAGCAAATCCCTGAAACCGGGATGCTTTACTGTCTTTTCATTGCAAAGGACAAGGCCGAGTTGGTGTCTGCCGAAACTTATCGCGGCATGAAAAATGATGAACTCGTTGCCGCCCTGCAAGCAAAATATGGCGACAAGGTGGCTGTGATCTCGATTGGCCTGGCCGGAGAGCGCGGGTACAGGGGCGCATCCGTATCACTCACGGACATTTTCGGTGATCCGTCGCGCAACGCTGCGCGTGGCGGCTTGGGAGCTGTGATGGGCGCCAAGGGGATCAAGGCGATTATCCTGGATCCAACGGGAACCGATCAAGTAGCGATTGCCCGGCCGGATGCTTTCCGGAAAATTGTCCGGGATTGGGCGGATGTCCTCAAGCATGATGTCAGTATCAGCCTGTATTCCCGGTTCGGCACGCCTTTTGCGATTAATAACTCCGCCGGCCACGGCACCCTGCCTGCCCTCAATTACCGTTCCGGACGTCCGGAAAATTTCGTTGCGGTCAGCGGCAACAACATTCAGAAAATTCTGTTTGAGCGAGGTGGCAAAATGCATGGCTGCATGCCGGGCTGCCTTGTGCAATGCTCCATCATCTATCCGGACAAACACGGCAAGAAAATCTGTGCCGCCTACGAGTATGAAACGATCGCCCTGTTGGGTACGAATCTGGGAATCACGGACAATGATGCGATTGCCCGACTCAAGTTCATGTGTGATGATTTTGGTCTGGACGCTATTGAAATAGGAAGTGCATTGGGGATGGCCGCGGAGGCGGGTTATATGCCTTGGGGAGATGCTGCCGCTGCCGGAAGGCTTTTGGAAGAAATCGAAAAAGAAACGCCGCTGGGATTCGCGCTGGCCGGCGGCGCCGTGACAACAGCCCGTTTCCTCAACATCGGACGAATTCCTGCTTTTAAGGGACAGGCCCTTCCCGCGCATGATCCTCGCGCGGTGAAAGGTACGGGTGTGACGTATTTTTCCTCTCCCATGGGTGCGGATCACACGGCCGGCCTGACCTATCGTCTGCCCAAGGACAAAAATGAGCAGATAGAAAACTCTCTTAAAACACAGATCAAAGCCGCCGCCTGCGACGCCTTTGGCTATTGTCTGAACGCTGTTCCAGGCGGTGCGCCCGTTTATCCTTTTTTTGCCGATCTGATGAATGCGCGCTATGGTCTAAACCTGTCGCCGGACGATGTCATGGACATTGCCAAACAAACCCTGCGCGATCAGCTGGCTTTCAACCAAAAGGCCCAATTCAGTCAGATTGACACGACCATTCCGGCCTTTTTCCGCGAGGAACTGATTGCTCCGACTAGTTCCGTCTTTGACGTCAATGAATCGGATGTTAAAAATCTTTGGCAGGGCCTGGACAACTTTAAAGAACAGGAAAAAGTCTGGGAAATCCGCATTCCGCCGCTGCCGGATATTATGATGGGCGCCGGTGTTGCCCAAAACATGGGCAAAAAAATCAAAGCGCTGAAGGTCACAAAAGTCTTTCTCGTGACCGATCCTTTTATGTTGAAAAGCGGTCGGGCGAAGGAAGTGAGCGATATCCTGAAAAGAAGCGGCATTGAAACGGAAATTTTCGCAGAAGTCGAACCGGATCCGCCCATTGAACTCATCGAAAGGGCCGGCGTGCTCTACAAGAAAACAGGCTGCGACGGCATACTGGGCCTGGGTGGCGGCAGTTCGCTCGATACCGCTAAAACATTGGGTCTGCGCGTGACGCACGAGGGCGACATGCGCGAATACGAAGGCCTCGTCGGTGGCGGGGGCAAGATTAAAGCGATTTTTCCGCCGATTATTTGTGTGCCGACCACTTCCGGTACGGGCAGCGAAGTGAACCCTTGCGCGGTGCTGACCGACAAGGCCCGCGATTTGAAATTCATCCTGATGAGCAATTCCTTCATTCCCAAACTGGCTGTCGTCGATCCGCTTTTCACTCAAACCATGCCGCCCAATCTCACGATTGAATCCGGCATTGACGCTTTGGCTCACTGCATTGAAGGTAGCGTGTCGCTCGCTACGCCTTATCATCCCTATTTCGAGTCCATGGCACTCTATGGCGGTAAGCTCATCGGCCGCAGTCTCATTACCGCCTACAAGCAGCCGGACAATATTCGGGCGCGCACGGATATGTGCATGGCGGCCATTTGCGGCGGTTTGGCATTTCTCAAAGGTTTAGGGTTGGGACATGCCCTCACGCATACCCTGGGCGCTCACTATCACCTGCCGCATGGCCGAGCTGCCATCTTCGGCCTGCTGGGTTTTGTTATGGCCAACAAGGAAACCTGCCGGGAAGCCTTTATGGATATGGCCTATCTGATCAACCGGTCCGGCGATCTTGAGACAAGCCTGCGTTGGCTTTATGGTGAGCTGGGCATTGATCTGAGACTGAAATCCCATGGAATCGTCAAAGACGCACTCCAGGAAATCGCTTTTTACACATCGCGCGATGCCGTGAACATGGCGACGGATCCAACATCCCCCAGCCAGACAAAAATCCTGGAATTGCTCACACAAATGTACGAATAAACATTCCGGTTCTTAGGATAAGAATGAGCAGGCCCACATGAAACTGATGGGGTAAAAAAAATATAGTAAGAGGAAGCAACCGATGGAATTCAAGTATGACGTGAGGGATTTGAAATTTATTTTGAAGGAATGGCTACCGACCCAAGAGGTTCTGGCCTGTGAACGCTTCAAAGGCAATTTTACGCTCGATGATGTCGATATGCTGCTCAACGAGGGCTACAAAGTTTCCAGAGACGTGGTCAATCCCATCAACGCGCCGGGTGACAAAATCGGCGTGAAATTTGAAAAAGGTGTCGTAACGCCGGTGCCCGGTTTCAAAGAGGCTTATCAATTTTTACAGCAAAATGGCTGGGGCTCATCGAGTGAGTGCATCAAAGTGGAAACCGGTATGCCGCTGATACTCTACAAGGCCAACGCGGAAATCAATACCGCCGCCTGTCCGGCTTTGACGTCCTGTGTAAAATTGACGTCGGGCGTAGCCAACCTGATTCTCCGCTTCGGCACGCAGAAGGATCAGGACATGTTCATTCCCAAAATGCTGGGCGGGGAGTGGCAGGGCACGATGTGCCTGACCGAACCTAACTTCGGCTCCGATACCGGCGATATTATTACCCGCTCTTATCCCACCGAAGATCCCCGCATCTGGAAAATAAAAGGCACCAAGATGTTCATTACTGCCGGTGATCAGGGCATCTGCGAAAACACCATTCACCTGGTGCTGGCGCGCCCCGAAGGAGGCGCGGCCGGTTCTCCAGGCATTGGTCTTTACGTTGTCCCCAAATTCTGGGTGAACGACGACGGAACGCTGGGTAAGTTCAACGACGTCACTACCGTCAGTGTGGAGCACAAAATGGGACTGCATGCCCAGGCTACCGCTTTGCTTAATTTCGGCGATGAAGAAAACTGCCGAGGCATTATGCTGGGACCCGCTCCCGATGCCAGGGGCTTTTCCCAGGGACTGGCTATGATGTTTCATATGATGAATGAATCGCGCATCGGCACAGGCCACAATGCCAACACGCAGGGCGCAGCCGCTTACTATTTCGCCTCGCAGTTTGCCACCGAACGCATTCAAGGCAGACCGTTTGGCATCAAAGGGGCCGAACGCGTCCCCATCATCAAGCACGAAGACATCCGCCGGATGCTGCTGGACATGAAGGCGCATGTGGAAGGCATGCGCGCCATGATCTTTAAGGGATTTTATTATCTGGATATTGAAAATAACTCCGCTGATAGAGAAAAGGCCAAGAAGTACGCTTCCTTTGCCGAAATCCTGACACCGCTGGTCAAGTGCTACGGCAGTGAGGCAAGCCTAGGCGTCATCGCGCAGGCCATTCAGGTAATGGGCGGTGTAGGCTACACGCAGGAATACCCCGTCGAACAGTATCTGCGCGATTCCAAAATCCTCACCATTTGGGAAGGGACATCGTTTATCCACGCCAACGACCTGATCGGCCGGAAGATGCGTATGAAAGATGGAACGGCATTTGCGTCCTGGATGCAGGACATCAAAGCATTCATTGATGCCAACATGAAAGCAACAGGTTTTGAAAAGGAAATGAATAATCTGGCCAAAGCTTACCAGGCTGCCGTTGACGTCAAGACGACCTATGAGTCATGGTATGCGAATATGCCAACCAAGCGCCAGCTCATCCCGCTTTTTGCCATCCGGGCCTTGTTTGTCTTTGCGCAGGTGTATGTGGCGATGTGCCTGATGGATCAGGCGTTGATTGCTGCAAAGAAAGTCGCGGGGTTAAAAGCAGGCGATGCGGATTACCATTACTACTCAGGCAAAATCGCATCGGCCAGATATTATTTGAACAACATTCTACCCGGTACGTCGGCCACCGCCGCTCTGATCAAGAGTGAAGAGGACTCCGTCCTCACGTGCCCGGAAGAATCCTTAGTAGTGAGTTAAGACCTGTTTATTAGCAATAGATTTGTCACTTGGCGCAAGCATTTTAATAATCATCAAAGGAGTTTCCTATGACCGGTGCGGAAATGATTTTCAAGACGGCGGCGGATGCGGGCGTGGAGATTTGTTTTGCCAATCCCGGAACAACGGAACTGGCTCTTGTGGCTGCGCTGGACACAGTCAAGAGCGTGCGGCCTGTTCTGGGGCTCTTTGAAGGCGTCTGCACCGGAGCGGCCGACGGCTACGGGCGGATCAAGCAAAAACCGGCCATGACGGTTTTGCATCTGGGACCGGGATTTGCTAACGGCATCGCCAATCTCCATAACGCCCGGCGCGCCCGGACACCGGTGCTTAATATCATCGGCGAACATACCACGTGGATCCGGCCTTACGATCCGCCTCTGAATATGGACATTGCGTCGTTGGCCCACACCGTTTCCGGCTGGCAAAAGGAAAGCACCTCGGCGGATACTTTATCGGCCGATACCGCATCGGCCATCGCCGAGTCGCTTTACGGCCAGGTTTCTACACTGATTGTTCCCGCGGACTACCAGGCCGAAACCTGTAAAACGGAAGAGATCGCACGACCGCAGTTTTCTTTCGCTGCTGCGGATGAAGAGATACTTCTTTATGCCGCCTCGATGATTCAGGAAGCAAAAAAGCCCGCCTTGATTCTGGGCGGAAGGGCGCTTCGTCCCCAGGGACTGGCCGCGGCGGCGCAAATCAAGGCGAAGACCGAATGCGACCTTTTAATGATCACTTTTCCCGCCTATTATGAAGCAGGCGCTGGATTGCCCGTCTTAAAACGCATTCCCTACTTTCCGGAACAGGCACAAAAATTTCTTGCCAAGTATGACGCTTTTGTCATGGTTGGCACAAACGAACCGACGGCTTTCTTCGGCTATGAAGGAGGAGCAACCTCTTTTCTGCCGGAAAAGGCCCCCTGTGTCAGGATCGACACGAATAAGCAGAATGCAGGCTTTGTCCTGCAAGAGCTTTCCTCGGTGCTGGGATCTGACGTTGGACAAAACGAGCTTCGTCCGGTGTTGGCTGGTCTGGCACTGCCGCCCTTGCCTTCCGGCGATTTAAACTCGCAAAAAATGTGCGCGGCGATTGCCGACCTCCAGCCGGAGGGCTGCATTGTGGTCGAGGAAGGCGTGTCCTCGGGCGCGGCCTATTACGACTACTCGCCGCAGTTGAAACCATACAGCCATCTGACACTCACCGGGGGTGCAATCGGTATGGGCATGCCTCTGGCGCTGGGCGCTGCGCTTGCCGCGCCGGATCGTCAGGTGATTGATATTCAGGCCGATGGCAGTGCCATGTACACACTGCAGGCACTCTGGTCGCAGGCGCGTGAAAAAACAAAGGTCATTACCGTCATATGCTCCAACCGCAAATATTTCATCCTTGAAGTGGAATGCCTGCGCGCTGGATACATAACCATGGGGAATGCAGCCAAATCATTGATGAGCCTGGATTCACCACCGCTCGACTGGGTCAGCCTGAGCCGCGGTATGGGTGTACCCGCCGCTTCCGTCGCGACGGCGGAAGCGTTCATTGCGGAATTTCAGGCGGCGCTTAAAGAACCGGGACCGTATCTTATTGAGACAATAATGGGAGGCTGACATGAAAGACTTGATGCAGTATATCGATCACGGCCAGGGAGGGGCCGCCTCCTGTATGCAGATTGGACAAGCGTCTGTGCCACGACTGCGCTCAGGCGAAGTCCGGATTGAAGTTGCTTACTCGGGCGTCAATCGACCAGATGTCTTCCAGCGCATGGGAGCGTATCCGCCGCCACCCGGTGCCTCGCCCATTTTGGGGCTGGAAGTTGCCGGAAAGAT
>Ga0209202_1000598_pt1 | contig 27630 bp, 24 predicted proteins | sample AD_UKC032_MetaG_FD_184416 | JGI IMG/M metagenome (GOLD analysis project Ga0209202, IMG submission 184416) | Active sludge microbial communities of municipal wastewater-treating anaerobic digesters from USA - AD_UKC032_MetaG (SPAdes) (version 2) | ecosystem: Engineered > Bioreactor > Anaerobic >... | reverse complement strand
ACTTTACTGGTTCTTGGCAGTACACTGCGATCGGAGCAGAGTCAGGTAATTATAATCTTATTGAAACCGAAGGTACAAATGCTTATGGTGCAAGTAATCCAGGAAATGTAACTTTTTCAACATCGAACTTAACAAATTGGGGCACATGGAATGTTGTAAATTTCGATGTAGGAAACCTGTATTTTGAAGATACCAACGGACCATATGCTGTGCCACTAGATCCTTTCTCCGCCACAACAACTCCTGGATACAAGATTTATCAGTTAAATAGTGACTCAGCAGCTCTTTCTTACCTTATTGGTAATAGTAGCCTTACTTTAAGGGCTGGTACCTATATCGTCGGCTTTAATGACAACTCAAGTACGGATGCAAACGATAGGGACTACGATGATATAATTGTCGCTATGACTCCATCTGCAGTTCCCATCCCAGCTCCCGTTTGGCTCCTCGCTTCAGGTTTGATTGGGCTTGTGGGCTTCAGAAGGCGCTTTAAGAAGTAAAATCATCTACAGCTAAAAAAACAGAAGGCAGAGTCAATCGACCCTGCCTTCTGTTTTTCATGATCATTTATAACAAGTTGTATTCAAAAGATACGATAGTTATATTTTTCTTCTTTTGTATGCTAATCCAATACCTGCCGCGATTATTAATAATACTACCATTAAGTAAGGATACTCGAAACCGTAAATAAGCGGGAACAACGCCAATCGGGTAGCATATCTAAGAGATGCATGCTTTCTGATGACATCTGCTATGGGCGGTGAGTGCCTGTAATAGAACTTCACAAAAGCCTGACCCGGAGCGTTGGTTAACAAGCACGTGTCGCGGAAGTTCCTTAAAACTTTTACATGGGGCTCAAGGTAAGAACCGAAAGCCGCCGTGGCAATGAAACACCCGCCGCTGCCACTAATGTCACTCCCATCAGCGCTGTTGTCCACATTAGGATCGCTACCACTTGATGGAACAGATGCAGCAGCAATAAAATTTGCCGTGACAGATGTGACGTCACTGACAGTTACGGTACATTCACCCGTGCCGGAGCAAGCTCCCGACCAGCCGGCAAAAGAACTACCTGATTCAGGCTCAGCAACCAGGGTTACGGTTGTTTCACTTTCATACTCTTTCACACAGGTGTCGCCGCAGTCAATATCCGGATCCGACAGAATGGCAAAAGCCGCTGACACTAATGAGGTTTTCTTGCTTTTGACCTTGCCTTTGCCCGTCCCTGCTTTAGTGATGGTCAAAACAGGTGTTTTTGCTACGGTAAAAGTTGCGGTAACCGTCTTAGCGGCATCCATAATTATCTGACAAGCACTTGTGCCTGTACAGGCACCTGACCAGCCGGCAAAATTGTATCCGGTCGCAGGGGTGGCCAGTAAACTTATTCTCGTTCCCGAAACATAGAGATAAGAACATGCTGTCCCGCAACTGATATTAGTGCCTGTAACTCTGCCATTACCTGATATATTTGTTAATAAAGTATAAGAGCTTACCGGGCTGGGTATCAGCTTGCTGACTTCATTGGAATAAGGGCTTTCAACCCCTAAAGCATTATAAGCGGTAACAATAAAATAATATGTCTGTCCGTCAATGAGACTACTAATCGTGGCGCTTGTTGATTTACCGACGTCTATAATGCGGGAATAGGTACCAGACGCCGTTCCGTAACGGATCTTATATCCGGTCACGTCTGTGGAAATATAAGGCGGGTCCCATGCCAGGGTAGCACTTCCTGCAAAGGAATTTGTTGCGGACAGGAAAAAGCTTACAACCAACGAAACAAGTATGCTTAAAAATAGTTTTTTGATTACGATAACCTCCCTTTATTATATTTGCCGAGGCTAATCCGAGCCCTCAAGGAGGTACTGTTTGTTCCCGGCACCCCTACCTCCATCTCCTGGATTGACTAGAGTTAGGATAGTGGCTTTAAACCCCATCTTTTCAGATGGTTTGCCCTTTTCAAGCTTGTGAAATAATCGCGCAACGATTATTTCACAAAATGACTTTGGCAATAGCACATATTGTGCCATATTTGCAAATAAATCGTAAATATTTGATATGTATATATAATAATCAATAATTGATGTTTGCCCTTTCTTTTGCAAAAGTATGCGTCCGGCAATAAATGTCGGATTTATTCACAATTAATCAAATAATTATAAATAGATAGATAAAAGACAATCTTTGTTTGCCTTTCGACAAAAATGTCGAACCATATGGCATTTATCGTCAAACTTGAATTGTGTTTATCCTCGTTTAAATTCTAATTATCAGATCAGATTAACGACCAATTTAACCTCCGTAAAAAAGCTCAAATCGGTACTCATTTGGGGGAATTTCACCTAACGAAATGGGTAAATAATCCTATTTTGAGAAAGCTCATGGATCAGCTTATTTTTAAGGTATTGATATTTAAGCACTAATTAATAATGTTTTTTCGGTATAAATTTTGCTTTTAATTTTAACGCTTGAAAAGGGCAAACCATTTGAAAAGATGGGGCGCAAAGTTACTGACCTAAGTCTTCGTGGGAGGATAAGGTGGCAGAGCTGCCGGGCAACTTCAGAAGATTCGTCCAGCAACCCTGCAATAATACAAACAATACCAAAGTTGCATTTGAAGAATAATTCGACGGCAATGAGAAGGTTCCTCAGACATATTATTGACGAGTGACCTTGCTTAGCTTTCAGAGTATAAGGTTATGGTTCGAGGAAGCTGACAACAATGCCAACAAAGTTAGTCAAAGAATGCAACTGGTATAACAAATTAAAAGAAAGGGTGTCATAACAACCGAAGCTTGAAAAGGGCAAACCACACGAAAGTGCGGGACGCAAAGCCACTATCCTAAATCCTGGTATTCCAGGACATGGAAGTAGGGTTGCCAGGCAAAAACAGCACCTCCTTGAGGGCTGTGATTAGCCTCGGCTAACATAGCAAAAGGAGGTCATCGTGATCAAAAAACTATTTTTAAGTACAATTATTTCGTTGGTTCTATGTTTTTTCCTGTCCTCAACAAATTCCTTTGCCGGTAGTGCAACCCTGGCATGGGACCCGCCGGATGTTTCCACAGACGTCGTTGGATATAAGATATATTATGGAACTACTTCCAGCACCTATTCCCAGAGCATAGACGTCGGTAATATGACAAGCTATACCGTGACCGGCCTCACGGATGGACAGTCCTATTATTTTGTCGTTACCACGTATAATTCTTCAGGACTTGAAAGCTATTATTCCAATGAAGTCAGCAAGCTGCTGTCCAGCCCGGTAAGCTTTTATAGTCTGTTGGTGAATAAATCGGGTAACGGCACCGTTACCGGCGGCGATATTAATTGCGGGACGACTTGCAATAATCTCTATCTTTTGGGAACGAGCGTAAGTTTACTGGCCACGCCTGCTACTGGATACATTTTTGCCGGTTGGTCCGGTGCCTGCACAGGAAAAGATGTGTGCCTGGTAACCATGGACGCCGCTAAAACGGTTACCGCAACCTTTGTTTTATCCTACACAAGGGTTCTGACCATTATTAAAGCAGGATTGGGTAAAGGCAGGGTCAAAAGCAAGACAACTTCATTAGTGGCAGCGGCAGTTGCACTTCTGTCGGATCCGGACATTGACTGCGGCGACACTTGCGTTAAAGAGTATGAAGAAGAAACAACTGTAACGCTCACTGCCGAGCCTGAACCCGGTTATACTTTCTCCGGTTGGTCGGGCGCTTGCTCCGGCACGGGTGACTGCACGATAGCCGTCAACGACGTCACTTCTGTCACAGCGAACTTTATTCCTGCAGCAGTGAGTGACAATGTGGAACTCAGCACTGCTGGTGCTGGCGGTGGTGGTTGCTTCATTGCTACGGCGGCTTTCGGTTCATACCTTGAGCCCCATGTAAAAGTTTTAAGGAATTTCAGGGACAGTTGCTTATTAACCAATACCCTGGGTAAAGCTTTTGTGAAGTTCTATTACAAGCATTCTCCGCCCATAGCCGATGTCATCAGGGAGCATTCATCTCTTAGATATGCCACCCGGCTGGCGTTGTTCCCACTTATTTACGGTTTCGAGTATCCTTATTTAGTGTTAGTATTCTTACTGGTTCCGGCAGGTGTTGCATTAGCATACAAAAGAAGGAGAAAAATACAACTATCTCATTAGAAAAAGCTGATGTAGACGGGTAAATAAAATCAGTATTCTGATATAAATGGGGAATCAGGATGCTTGCATTGACGCTTCGTGTTATTGATTGACTGAGATAAACAAAAAAGATGACACAAGACGGATTTTGGTTTAAAGAAAAGATCGGATTGGTCCAATTTAAGATAAGGGAGTATCAACAGATTTAAGAATCACGAAAGGACTAAAATATATGAATAAATTAATAGATTATAAAAGCATCGATTCTATGAGGCGCATTATAAATTGCGCAGTTATTTTCTCATTGTTTCTTATTGTCCTCTTCACATGTCCGGCGTGGGCTGCGACGTACTACGTCAAGAATGGAGGGAATGACAGCCTTGATGGTCTTTCCGATTCTACAGCATGGGCTACGGTTTCAAGGGTGGCGTCCACTGTGAGAAGCGGTGACACAGTTTATTTCCGTTCTCAAGATACTTGGGGAGGCACAAGCCTGCCCATCCTCACGACAACGGCAGGGGTAACATATAACGGTTCTGCTTATGGTTCTGGAACAAGGGCGACCATAAAACCAACAAGCGGTTCAGGTTACGGTGCGGTCAACATCTTTGCAAGTAACGTGACATTCAAAGGTTTCAACATTGACTTAAATGGCCTATATGCTGGTGGTATCAATATAGGCATGACGGCGGGTGCTGATTTAACAAATATAACAGTTGATGACTGTTTGGTACATGATAGCGCATTGACCGAATCTACGCCGCATTATTACTACGGGATTTACGTTGGTGCGTACGGAGTACATACAACATCCAACGTACAAATTCTTAATTCTAAAGTTTATAGAATGGGGCATGAGGGAATTGTTGTTTACCCATCATGGATGCAGAAGCCAAGCCTGAACCATGCCAGTAATATTCTCATAAGGGGTAACGAGGTTTACGATGTTGGAAATGCGGGTGATTATCGTGGAAATGCAATAGACTTTGGTTTGGATTCGGACAATGTGATTGTGGAATTTAATTACGTCCATGACTTCCATGAAAATGGTATCGTAGCTGTTTCGGGTGGTGGAGAATATGCCGGATTGGGAGGACCAAATAATGCCATCGTCCGATATAACATTGTCAGCAAGACTCCATTTAATAAAGCGGGGGTTGCTATATCGACCGCAGATGGTGGAGATGGGGCGTTTTATGGAAATATCCTCATAGATTCTGATTTTTTTATTGGAAGAATAAACTTGAACTCAGGGTCATGGAAACTATATAATAATACATCTTATCATTCAGCAAGTAGCAGTCGGCCAGGACTTTATCTCTATGGCCCAACAAATACCACAGGATTAGAATTTAAAAATAATATCATATACTATGCAGGGAGTCAGTACCCGATAGAAGATGTAGCTGGCTCACTCACCAACCATTCCGACAATCTTATTTATCGAGCATCGGGGACTTTGGTTCACGTTGGTTCAACTTCTTATACCGCTGCTAATGTAGCAACATGGGAAAATACTGCCGTAACCGCTAACCCTGCCTTCACAGGCGGAACTCTCCCTACAGGATTCACAGGAACTTACGGAAAGAACATGGTTCCCAATACTACATATTTTGCGTTAGGTTCGGCAAGTCCTGCCATTAATGCCGGCGTAACCCTTGGCAGTTCATACAATGGCTGTATCAACGGGGCGGGATTGGCAACTCCTATTACCAGACCGCAGGAAGCGGCCTACGACATCGGCGCATATGAATATGTCGGATCAGGCAGCGTTATCACTCCACCCGTGGTTACTCCACCTGTGGTTACACCACCCGCAGCGCCTAAAAATCTTCGAGTGGTGGAATAAAAAAAATCATCAAGAAAAAGCATCATTCATAGAGCTGCAAAAGTTGAGGAGGGGTAAGTCCCCTCCTTTTTTTATCGGTTAAAATCACCATAATTATTTCTTTTTTTTCGATAATTTTTATTATTTCTCCGGCAATAAAAAGTATTTGTTATTGAATTTACAAAAAAATCTATGGCTTATCTCATAATGGCAGTGTGTGTATGCCATTTGGCATATCCGTTGCAAATAAAGGACAAGAGAAAAAGCAAATAAAGAAGTTCTTGTTTGGGTTGATTCACAACCACTGCGGGGTAACGTGCTTCAACTTATGCATCTGTCAAATTTTCTTAAAGATTTACAATTATTTCTTTATTTGTTATACATTACAGCAAATTATTTGAACCATGGAAAACCCTTGGTCCACAAGGTAACTGTGTAACCGACGGAGCGGAGCTGTATTCACTGCCTTGTGCCATTCACTCTCCTAGGACAACTGTGAGATTTGCACAACCACTCTAATCGTCTTACTGGCCTTCGAGGCTGCGTCACAATGTTGTAAAGTCGTCATTCCCGCGGAGGCGGGAATCCAGAATTAATTAATATTCCTGGATTCCGTGTCGCGCTTCGCTTGCATGGAATGACAAACTGGAGTTAAACATGAAAATCTTCATTACCGGTGGTGCCGGGTACATCGGCAGCCACATCGTAAAGACCCTGGGCGAAGCGGGCCACGAGCTGCTCATCTACGACAATCTGTCCACCGGCCATGAATGGGCCGTCCTCTATGGCCGACTTATCACAGGCGAACTGGCCGATACGATCCACCTGAACGATGTCTTGTCCACCTTCAGGCCCGAGGCCGTTATGCACTTTGCCGCCTCCATCCAGGTGGAGGAATCCGTTCGGGAGCCCCTGAAATACTACCGCAATAATGTCGTCAACACGATCAATCTGCTGGAAGCCATGGTGAAGCAAGGTATCAGAAACTTCATTTACTCCTCTACTGCCGCCGTCTATGGCATCCCGGAAAGGATGCCCGTGGACGAGATGGTCCCCCTCAATCCCATCAACCCTTACGGGGCCTCCAAGGTCATGGTGGAGACCATCCTGCGGGACATGTCCCGGGCTCACGACTTCCGCTACATCGCCCTGCGCTATTTCAATGTTGCCGGGGCGGACCCGGAAGGCCGCATCGGCCAGGCTTACAAGGAATCCACCCACCTCATCACCCGGGCTCTGAAAACAGCCAAGGGAGAGTTCCCAAAACTGCTTATCTACGGCACCGATTATCCCACACCCGACGGTACCTGCATCCGTGACTACATTCACGTGAACGATCTCGCAGACGCCCACATCCGGGCCTTGGATCACCTGATGGCGGGCAAGGAATCAGATGTCATGAACTGTGGTTACGGCCACGGCTTCTCGGTGAAGGAGGTTGTAGAAACCGCCAGGAAAGTCACCGGTATTAATTTCTTAACGGAGGAGACGGACCGCCGCCCTGGTGATCCGCCGGCACTGACCGCCGACAGTACCCGACTCAGAAACAAAACAGGTTGGATTCCCCGGCACGATGACCTGGAATTCATCATCCAGACCGCCTGGAACTGGGAAAAAAATTAATCTTAGGAAGACCTGCATCCATGCACCTGTATATTTGCCCATTTAGGATTAACGTCATTCCAGTGAACTGTCCCATACGCGTCTGCGCATATACGCGGCCGCATGCTGCATGAAACTCGCATCATTTATCCTTGTTGGTGCAGCTTTTTTTGCGATGATTTTTTATGCTCCAACATATCTCTCTTACGCCGACAAGCCAATCAAGTCCGATGTTATCATCCTCATTGTCGGCCCTGATTTAAGAGCACGGAAAATTGAGGCACTCAAACTCATCGAACAAGGCTATGCAAAAAATCTTTTCATCACAGGCCATGGCAACATAAGCAATCCACGTATGAATGTGCCTGAGAAATTACCCGTCTACGAATCGATTCACTCAGACATTAACGATACGTCGCATTACCCTTGGTATTTCGAAAACACCCATAAAGAAATGCTCGAAGCCAAGAAAGCAATAGACAGGAAAGGATTTCGCTCGGCAATCTTTGTCAGTTCTCCTTACCACATGCGGCGAATCAAGATCATTGCTGATCATATTTTTGACAGCAGATCCCTGCACATGAGATTTGTACCAACAAGATATGAGGAAGGTATTGATCCAGATGGGGTTTGGTGTCTGCATAACCTTGAGCTGATTGCTATGGAATACTTGAAGATCACTTGGTTCTCGGTGTATGAACGCTTTGCGACACAGTTATCAAGAATAAATCCTGGTTTATCGCCTGTCCATCCCATGGAATAGCGAAACCACTGTGGGTGTCGCATCTACCTCAACCTTTTATCTGAATTCTTAGGAGGTCGTATGAGTGATGAGCTTTTGGAAAACATCGTTGACGGGTTGGAGCCAATTGCACTCATTATCAGAGCAGGTTTTGACGCAGACGGATTGCATTTCTTCACGCCGGACAGTTTTTCTCAACAGGTCGCTTACATGCGGCACCCGAAAGATAAGGTAATTACCCCTCATGTGCACAACCTTGTGGCAAGGCAAGTGTTATATACGCAGGAAGTGCTTTGGGTGAGGAAAGGGAAAGTTGAAGTGAACCTGTATACGAGCAGGAAATCCTTTCTAACATCCCGTGTCCTGGGAGCGGGCGATCTCATCCTGTTGTGCGGAGGAGGTCATTCCTTTAGAATGCTTGAAGAGACTTCCATGATCGAGATAAAGCAGGGACCGTATGCCGGGGAAAAGGACAAGATTACGTTCGAGGTAAACGAATGCGACAAATGATACCGGTCAATGAACCGCTCCTTGACGGCAATGAGCTGAAGTACGTCAGCGAGTGCATCAACACAGGCTGGATATCCTCCGCCGGCAAGTTTATCACGGAGTTCGAGAACCAATGGGCACAGTATTGCGGCATGAAGCATGGCATCAGCCTTTGCAATGGCACGGTCGCCCTGGAATTGGCTATTGAAATCCTCGATCTTCCCAGGGGCAGCGAGATTATTTTACCCAGCTTTACAATTATCTCCTGTGCCCAGGCCATTACGAAGGCAGGGTGTAAACCGGTGGTTGTCGATTGTGATCCGGACACGTGGTGCATGGATGTTAACCAGATTGAAGATGCCATTAGCTCGAAAACAAAGGCCATCATGCCGGTGCATATTTATGGTCACCCTGTCGATATGGATCCCATCATGGAGTTGGCGGCACAACATGATTTGACAGTCATCGAAGATGCCGCAGAGGTCCACGGAGCAGAGTACAAAGGGAAAAAATGCGGAGGCATAGGACATATTTCCTGCTTTTCCTTTTTTGCCAATAAGATCATCACAACCGGCGAAGGTGGCATGGTCCTGACAAATGACGACCGGCTGGCTGAGAAATTGCGAGCTTATAGAAACCTGTGTTTTCAGGAAAAACAGCGATTCCTTCATGATGAAATCGGCCATAATTATCGGTTTACAAATATTCAGGCCGCCGTTGGTCTTGCTCAGTTTGAAAGGATAGAGGCATTTGTTGAAAGAAAACGGAATATGGCTGCCCGGTATAGCAGGGGTTTGTCCGGTCTTCCCATAAAGCTGCCCGTAGAAAGGCCGTGGGCCAAAAACGTTTACTGGATGTACGGGATGGTCATCGATGAAGAGACAAAGCTCAATGCAAAAGAGTTCGCTTCACGTCTTCGGCCGCACGGCATCGAAACGCGTCCCTTTTTTCTTGGCATTCACGAACAGCCGGTGTTCAAGAAGATGGGTTTTTTTAAAGGCGTCGCCCTGCCGGTAACAGATAGGATAGCCCGTCAAGGTCTGTACTTGCCGAGCGGACAGGCGATAACGGACGAACAGATTGACTATATTATCGAGAAAGTAAGGCAGGAGTTTACATAGAATGGAGGAACCGTTGAAATGAATGAAAAGTGCGCGCTCATTACAGGAATTACCGGCCAGGATGGATCATACCTTGCGGAGCTCCTGCTGGAAAAAGGTTATCGCGTTTACGGGATGGTCCGCAGGTCGAGTTCCGTGCAGAAAACAAGAATTGATCATTTTTACCGTGATCCACACTTAACAAAGGTTCCGTTATTCCTTGAATATGGAGATTTGGCGGATGCTTCATCCATTCGACATGTCCTCACGACGGTCCAACCCGATGAGATATATAACCTCGCAGCGCAATCGCACGTCAGAATTTCCTTTGATCAGGCTGAATATACATTTGACGTTACGGGTACCGGTGTCTTGAGGATGCTGGAGGCGATACGGGATTACCGGGATGCAACGAATAAGCAGGTGCGCTTTTATCAAGCTTCCTCATCAGAGATGTTCGGCTCGTCACTGCCTCCTCAAAACGAGGAAACACCGTTCAAACCCCGCAGTCCCTATGCAGTGGCCAAAGTCGCATCTTTCTGGCATACAGCCAACTATCGTGAAGCCTACAATCTTCACTGCAGTAATGGTATCCTTTTCAACCACGAAAGCGAGCGACGGGGAGAGAATTTTGTTACCCGTAAAATCACACAGGCGGCCGGATTGATCAAGGTAGGTCTTCAAAAGAAGCTGTACCTTGGTAATCTGGAAGCAAAGAGAGACTGGGGCCATGCAAAAGATTACGTTGAGGCCATGTGGCTGATGCTGCAGCAGGACTCTCCGGATGATTATGTTGTGTCGACTGGCGAGTCGCACAGTGTCAAGGAATTCCTGGAAAGCGTCTTCTCGCACTTGGGACTCGATTGGCAGGAATACGTAGAGACTGACCCTTACTACTTCAGGCCCACAGAAGTGGATTTCCTGCTTGGTGATTCATCCAAGGCGCGCAATAAACTAAACTGGAAGCCGAAAATAGGGTTTCAGGAATTGGTTCGTATTATGACGGAATATGATCTCGAACAGGCGGAGCGTGAAGCCCATGCGCTGCAATTCCGCAAGGGCTGACGTAGGCTTGGTATTGCGGAATGACAGGCAATTAGCCGACACTGTTCTGGCGAATAGAGGGTGGCTGCACAAATGACTGCGAAAAGCACTGTTTTGAAAATCCTGCTGCTATTAAGCTCCATACGACTTGTCCCGCATATCCTCTTTATGAAATATCATCCATCACGAGAATGTATAAAACTGGATATAGACAGATGGTTAAGTTGTCTCAACCTTGGCAAGAGATCGGACACAACATTCGGAGCTATCTGGTCTTTCATCGAGTTGATGACATTTCATACTGAATACAGAAACCTTTTCTACTATCGCTTAGGATGGGTTGTTAAAATACTATATCCTTTGTGTCCTCCAATGCCCACTCTCTATATTTACACAAAGGACATCGGCCCCGGATTATTTATTCAGCATGGTTTCGCCAGCATTATTTCTGCAGAGAAAATCGGTCGGAATTGCTGGATTAACCAGCAAGTTACAATTGGGTTTTCAAATGATACTGACTGTCCCATAATTGGTGATAATGTGATCATATATGCAGGAGCAAAAGTGCTGGGTAAGGTAAGAATCGGCAATAACTCTATCGTTGGTGCAAATGCTGTTGTTGTTAAAGATGTTCCAGAAAACTGCACAGTAGTTGGTGTTCCTGCTCATGTCGTGCGTAGGAACGGCGAAAAAGTAAACGAATAATGGAAATCCGGCGACTCAATAAAAAGGAGCTGAAGCAATTCATTGATTCCGATGAATTTCATTTCATGCCGGTAATCCCCATCACAAAGCACAGGGCAGTATCTCATTTGTCTAATCCCCGTGCTTCGGACGATGACGTTTTGCTTCTGCTGGCGGTGGAAGAGAATAGACTGGTGGGATATCTCGGAATTTTAGCCGATTTTCTTTACGACGGTGAGGCAGTATATAAAGCCGGGTGGCTCAGCGCGTCCTGGGTTGATCCGACCATTCGACGTCAAGGGATTGCCGGAAAGCTACTTCGTGAAGCCCTTGATGCCTGGAACAATCACATTTTGGTGGCGGATTGGGTTCCAAATTCTTTTGGTGTCTATCAAAAATCGGGAGCGTTCACCGATCTTGCCTGCAGGGAAGGTATCCGGGCCTATCTTCGTTTCAACCTGGGAGAAATTCTGCTCATAAAAAAGACGTTTTTCAGAAAAATAATTCTGAGCGCTGCTAACGGAATTTTAAATATATTGAATTCGCCGCGCCTGTTTTACCATAGCCTGATTTTTAGAACTGACGATGACTCGTATGAAAAGTTGGATAAGATTGACGATGAAAGTGCAGCGTTCATGAGCCAGTGGAAAAGTTCCGAAATGTTCCGCAGGTCGGAAAAAGAACTATCGTGGATTCTCAAATATCCGTGGGTTCTGGAAAGATCACCCGAATGCCCAATACCAGATAAAAGATTCCATTTTTCTTCTGTCTGTAATGAATTCCGCAACGAGATCATAAAAATTCGAAACAGCCGGTATGAAATGATTGCTTTCTTGATGCTGACCATTCGGAATAAAAGTCTCCAAATTCCCTACCTGTATTATCATTCCGATCAAGTTGCATCGGTCGCCCGGTTTCTTTATCTTTATATGTATGAGAAAAAAATCAAAGGGATAACGCTGTTTGATGCCCGATTGTCCGATTACATTTTGACAAATCGGACACCATTTATTTCTAAGCAAAAAACGAAAATACCTTATATCATCGCAAAAAACCTGGCAGAAAAATTAACAAATGACGGAATGATAATTCAGGACGGAGACGGCGAACGTGCATTCACTTAGTTTGGTGAATTTAGTTAAGAACGGATGCAACGTGTCACTTTACTGATCGGGATCAGATAAAATTTGAGCGGATCAAAACTATTTAGGATTATCAAAATATCTTATTTCTTTCTTATCAGTCTGCTTTTAGCTCGTCTGGTTAATCGTCCTGTTATTTTGTGCTTTCACCGCATAGGGAAATCATCAGGAAGTTTGTTGGATCAGCGCGTCGGAGTGACACATGCCGATTCCTTTCAAAAAATCATCAATTATTTACGAATTCTGGGCTATCGTTTTGTCTCATTAGGATACTTGAATAATAGTATCGCCACATCGAGATTAGAAAGAGTAGCCGTTGTTACCTTTGATGATGGTTACAAAGACTTGTATGAAAACGCATTCCCGATTCTAAAAAAACACAATATTCCTTTTACGCTGTTTTTGACCACATCCACCGTTGAGTCGGAAACACTTCTTTGGCTCCATAAGCTGTACATAGCGATGGATAGATTATCTCCCCCGAACAGGTTAAAAATATTCAAGCAATATGGAAATTGGGGAAACACCGATGACGATATATGCAAGATGCTTGACAGGTTAATGGATTCAAACGACATCAATGTTTCTGGGAAAATGGCGCTGACATCAAACGTAGCGTATGAAGCAGGCTTGGGCAAAGAAGAAGAACGGTTATTAGCAGAAAAGCTATATTTGACAAAAGATGAATTGAGAGAAATGCAAAGAAACGGTCTCAGTATTGAGGTGCACGGTCATGAACATTTGCCACCTGCCAATTTGAACAGAACTGAAACGGAAAAGGAAATTGTAAATTCGGTTTCACATGTTTCGCAAGAATTCAATGAAAAGCCCCTCTTCTATTCTCTTCCCTATGGTATTGCCAACCAATTCATGAATGATGTTGTTAAAGATTTAAAGTTAAACGGAATAACCACAACAGAGCAAAGATTAATAAAGGCGTCTGAAAATAACTATAGTCTGCCCAGGATCTGTGTGACTAGTGACAATATGCATTTCTATAGACGCCTCGCCAGAGGTTACGGAAAGGCCTTCCTGGAAAAGATGCATTTGGTGGAAACAAGTTGATAAAATGGCATTTTTGCTTCCGCGATAATAATTAAATTAAAGACGCAGGTTGGTTTTTGGATGAAGAACAACAGGAAGGTGATATAAATAATGCCATCGTCTCATATACCCAGGAACAGGTTAACAGCTTTATTTAATTGGAATGGTAAAAAAACGAACTTAATATTTCAAGACGATAAATTTAGTAGTGATATTGTAAATGTTTCTGTTGAAAGAATTCCTGTACTGAAATGCGGCAACCGCTGTCTATTCCGAAATGCAAAAACAAATACTATTACAGCTGTAGTTGGTTACATTTCAAATCTCGATCAAATTTGTATCAAATACCATATTGACAAAAATGATGATGTTGAAATCATTGAAAAGATTTATGCTCTGAATGGCATTAAATTCATTAGTGAATTGGAAGGTGTCTTTACCATACTAATCTGGGATGAGGCCAAACAAAAAGGTTATGTGTTTCAGGATGAGTATGGTTCAAATCTTCCGCTTTATTACGCCAGTAATTGTAAAGAGCTATGTATCAGTACAAGCATTAGAGCAATACTCAACAGGGACTTATTTAGTCGAAAGCTGAACATGTCTGCGGTGGGTGATTTTTTTATTTCAAAGGTTATTGTTCCCAATAAGGATACTTTCATTGAGGGCGTCTTTAAGCTAGTACCCCATCATTGCATTGTAATTGATGGGGAAATGACTTCATTTCAAATTAAACCGGTTCAATATTCTAAAAAGAAAGTATCCTTGCATTATGCAAAGGCTAACTTAATTGAATCATTAAGCAATAGTATTCAAGTTTTGCACGAGCAATTAAAATCTGATCGACGCATATGTACACTCAGCGCCGGCTTGGATAGCAATGCTATCTTAAACTATTTATCCAGGCTGACAAAAAGAATAGTAGCCATAACAATCGGGGGTAAGAAAAGAAATGAGATTCCCAATGCCGTAAAATTGGCAGAGCATTATGCTAATGTTGAGCATATAACGGCAATTGTTAATGATAACAGATTAGATTATTTCCCTGATATTGTCTGGAGGACGGAAGGATACGTGTGTGAAGGTGGACTATTCTTACAATATGAATTAGCTAACTTGTTGAACACGTATGGTTTAACAGAATTAATGTGCGGGGAAGGCGCTAATGAGATTCTGGATCCGCTAAGAAATCAGGAGTCCTACTTTTATCTCAAGCGTGAGTTTAAATCTTATCTTCGTTATATTATCCTGCAAGAGAATTGGCCGGGAAGAATAAGGGAAAGTAAATTATTCCAATACATAAGGAAACCAACCCTGAAAATTCATTATGATTATGAACTTGATTATACTCTTAAAAAAAATGGCATTCTAATGAATAGTTATGGCATCCAACCCGTTTATCCTTTCGTAAACAGACGTATTGCTGAAATGTCAGCTGCCCTTGGGGATCTGAATAAAAGGGTGATTAAAAGGGGCGTGATGCAAGAAAGAAATTTTTTTAGACAGCAAATTCAGACTGTTCTTGGGAAAAGCAAAATGGCTTTAATAATTGAAGCCGGTGGTGCGACAGATGTTGAGTATTTATTTGAAGGCTATCATGAGACTATATCAGCATTAATGGAACACAGTTTCTTTAGACCGGTAATTAGAAAGAAACGCATTAACCGGATCAGGAAGGATCTGAAGGGTCATAGTGAATTGGTTCTTCGCCTCTTATATCTGTTTGTTTTTAATAAGCTCTTTATTTCAGGAGAATTCGATTCGAAATTCCAGGATATGGAGCTTAAAATAAATCTGAAAGACATTTTACAAGATGAATTATTCAAGATGAATGGGCAAGTAAAATGAGAATTGGTCAGTTAGATAGTTCTACTGGTTCATTACTTGATCTAGTGGTGCGTGCATCTTATCGACTGCAATTTCGCAAGAGACTAACAACACCCTAGTCGCCCAATTGGCTATCTTGCCGTAGATTATAGAAGGCTTGCTATATAAAGTAGAGAAAGACACATGAATTGCGAATGACTGCGTATTACTGTATAAGGTGATCATGGTTCGATATATTCGGTTGCCGGTGTAATAATTCAATAACAATCTGAATGCAAGTCTCAACTTATTTACATCAAAAAGAAAGCTAATATAAGAAAGAGAGTTTAATCAGAGTGAATCCTATATTCATTATCAAAAAAATATGGAATAATTACACTTTTAGAGATGGATGCGACTTATTATTATCACGCTTTGGTCATATGAAACACCCATTCAGTGGTTATATTCGTGCAAATACGACTATCCGTGCCGCGAATGAACAAAGACTCTCGATTTGTGATTATGTAGAGCAGCTTTGGGATGAAAAGGGGGTAACGGAGATGGTAATAGATAAGATGAACCAGTGTGGTGTATTGGATCACGCACAAAAAATATGCGAAATAGGACCAGGCACAGGTATCTTTCTTGAGAAAACACTCAAATCATGCACCACCCCTGAATATGTATTTTACGAAGTCGCAGATGATTGGTCAAACTATTTAGAAAAGACATATCCTGTGAAGAGAAGAAACGCTGATGGTCAAACCCTTAAAGATGAAACCGATTTTTCCTGTGACCTCGTTCATGCTCATGGTGTTTTTACAACTATACATTTCTTATATAGTTTCAATTATATGAAGGAAATGATCAGAGTTACTAAGAAAGCTGGATACATAGTTTTTGATTTTTTCTGTGAAGATTCAATGTCGGGTAAATATCTGGAACAATGGCTTTCCACGCTTCATTGGTTGCCCGGTGGGATATTGCCGAGTCGAACAGTCAAGGATTTATTTTACACAAGTGGATGCATATTAATTGATGAGTTCGATAGAAAATATGGCGCTAGCTTTTCAAGATATTATATCTTCAGAAAATCCTAAGATAAATTGGTTAGAAGAAGAATTGATAAAATCGAATTTTTTAAGAAAACTGTTAAAGATATGCCAAGTGATTGCACAGAAGTTGATGACAGCATATTTGTCCGCAGGAATTGCGTGAAAGTGAAAAAACTCCATAGTGTTTTTATTCTTCTACTTTATGGTTTTTTGCCACATCGGCTGGTTTAGTCAACAATCTTTTTGAACTTCATTATTTCCGCTAAGAACAAGCCTGTTCCCCTATAGAAAGCAGTCCATTTTTACGTGTCTTAGTAACATTGGCATGGCAAAAGTATTTACTTAACTGAGGATGAAAGAAAACCAGGCATAAACAACTAATCTGAAAGATAGAGACGTTTCGATTTTTAAAAATAAAATCAATAATATTGGTGATAGGATATCAAGAAGCCGTCAGACAACCCGGTCTCTTATAGCGACTCTCACCAGCAATATCATATCAGTGGTCCTCGCCGTCGTTGGGGGTCTGTTGGTCGCACGCTTCCTTGGACCGGAAGAGACTGGACCATTCCGCGCTTTTACAATCCCTTTGACGTATCTCATGTTTTTAGGTCTTGGTACCAACGATGGACTCTGGCGTCAGATTCCTTACTACGTGGGCAAAGAGATGCCGGAGCGCGTGGACGCACTTGCCTCCGCAGCCGGAGCTTTCAATCTTTTTATGTCGGTTGTTATTTCTTGCGGCTTTATTTGCTGTGCAACTTACAGTTTACTGCACCATGATCTCTACGGTTTTTTTGGCTGGCTATCTCAAGCAATTTTTTGCTGGGAGGTATTTTATGGCGGTTATCTTACCTCAATCTACCGCAGCCTGAGTCATTTTGTGACTCTGGCAAGGATTCAGGCTGCCCAGGCAATTGTAACATTTGGGATGGTCTTTTTACTCCCGTTCTTCAGATTCTATGGGCTTTGTGCGCGCTTAGCCCTTCCGTCGTTTCTGGTGGCTTGGCTTTATCACCGACACCGACCGCTCAAGGGAGGCTATCGTTTCGATACCAAAGCCCTGGGAGAGATTATCAAGATAGGTTTTCCGTTCAGTGTATGGGGCACCCTATATACATCCGCCTGGGTTGCAACCGAAAGCGCCCTGGTGCTCTATCTTGACGGTGTGACTGCCCTGGGGCTATTTTCTGTTGCATACGTATTGCGGAACGCGATGAACACCCTTCCCACGGTAGTTGGACAAGTTCTTCTTCCTCGCGTTGTCACGACCCTTGCACGGGATGGAAGCGTGCGGAAAGCCAACTCACGGGTTGCATGGGTGACTGTCGGGCTCACGGGATTAATGATACTGCTTGCATGTGTGGGGTCATTCCTGTTGGATATATTCGTTCCATATTTAATCCCAAAATATGTTGCAGGTATTTCGGTAATGAAGGTGTGCCTCTGGTTTTCGGTTGTGGAGGCAGCATTTTTACCGATGAATACCCTTTTTGCCACTGGCAGGCCATGGCTCTATGGCCGCAGCGTTATTGCGGGAATAATAGTTTTTCCTTTAGCGACCTATATATTGTTTCCCATGATTGGCGGGCTTCTTGCGGTTGCAGTAGGGTCTCTGCTCGGGCGCGTCACCAGAACCCTAGCTGCTTATGTGGACTTGGCCATTTTAACGAGGCAAGAAAATGAAGGATAATCCCCTCATTTCAGTGGTGATACCGGCTTTTAATCGCCAGGATACGATATCCTATTGCCTCGACTCAGTTTTAGCCCAGACGTATAAGAATCTGGAAATCATTGTCGTCGATGATTGTTCCATGGACAGCACAGTGTCTATTGTCCGCAACCATCCTGACCCAAGGGTCCGCTGCGTTGTTCTTGAAAAAAATTCAGGTGCGCAAGCAGCACGCAATAGAGGCATTCTCGAGGCAAAATCCGACTGGATAGCTTTTCAGGATTCAGATGATGAGTGGTCACCCGATAAACTGGAAAAGCAGGTTTCTGTTCTAGCGAATGCAGATTATAATCCATGGAGTTTTCTATACTGCAACGCCTATCGCTTAGAGAAAGCAAGGGGCATAAAGAGCATTCGTTTATGTCCTGTTGTGGAAGGTGAAAATCAATATTCTACGCTGCTGCAGTCACCTGCCCCACTGTTTCCGACAATCATAACATCAAAAGAAGCGTTGGAGAAGATCGGATACTTGGATGAGCAAGTGCCATCGTTTCAGGAATGGGATACGTCGATACGCCTCGCCAAATATTGCAGAATTACGCATCTTAAAGAACCATTAATGGTTTATCATGCTGGTGCTGGTGATGCGATTTCAGGAAGCGCGACGAAGCATGTTGAAGGTCTAAGTTACATTATCAGCAAATACGAAAGCGATATAAAAGCATTTTGTGGGGAAGAGGCATGGTTGAAGCTCAATGCTCAACTACTGGGAACATGTCTGGATTTAGGTCTGGTGGAGTACTATGACCGTTACCGTAACAAAGTTGGCGTGTCAAGGGGGCATCATCTTATAATGTTTTATCTTATGATATGCAGAAAATACCGGATCGGGCCAAACAACATCCTATATCGCTTGCTCTGTAAGCTTTTTAGGAGTTCAAGCTACTTTGAAGCCGGGCAAGGTCGCATAATCAAGCAGTAAGACCTCTGCTTGGTCACGCTGCCAGTAACTTATCGCTTTTATGGATTTGGTCACTTTGATGAATAGAGAGACGTAATATTGAGGAAGCGCTACACCACAAACCTTACACCTGTTGATAATTTTAGGGAAGTTCGGGGAAGGACATCTTTAATTGCTTTTTTTCTGGGGATGGCAATCATTGCTGCATCCATCCTTCTCGGGCGTTCGCACGCGTTCTATGTTTCGTTTCTGGTCATTTCAATTCTTATGGCTCTGCTATGGAGGAAGGTTCCCCGTCCCTGGACTTACCTGGTCTCGATTTCGGCAGCAACTCCCATACCTATAGCCAGACAGCAGTTTGCTGGCAATCTCTTATTGGCCCTTTGGTTTGCAGTCTTTAACCCACGGTATTTGTTAAGGCTTCCCAAATGGATTTATATGCCAGCCGCTTTGGCGGTAATCGGAATCGCTACCAGTTCGATCAACTGGGCATCCGGCAATTTTGTAGGCAGCGTAATGCGGCAAGGAGCATATGCATTCAATTTCTTTCTGGCGCCGTTCCTGTTGTTGCCTGCGGTTTATCTGAGAATGAGTGAGAGTCGAGATCATGCCGCGAATCTCCAAGGCCTGTTGTTTTGTCTGATTGTCCCATCGACATTGTTACTGATTTCGGCAAAATTGTTCGGAACTTTGGCCAATGCCTGGGAAGCCTCCTTGCATGTTGGAGCCCTTGCTGAAGGGTACTATCAATACCAACTTGGCAAGGTGATTGTAGACTTAACGAGAACGGGAGTCGGATTTATACTGGCAGCCCTGATCTGTGCATCAGTTGCGATAACAGTCTCACAGGTCAAGGGCCTGTATAGGGTGATTGCAGGTGCGTGTTTAGCCTCAAACGTATTTCTTTTGCTTGCCACCGGCAGCTTTGGAAGCATTTTAGCAAGTCTTTGCGGTTTGGCAGTCATATTCTACTCTCAGTTACATAACGTCAAAGCAACAAAAGTGTTTTTATCTGTGGCCGCTTTATGCTGTATGCTTTTGCTGACATACAGCCTTTCTCCGCCGAGCACAAAGGAGTACTTGGGAAAACGGTTCGAGCATCGTGTTGTTAAAGCGGATGATGACAGGCTCGTGCTATGGGCGCGTGCCATGGATTATTTCTTGGAACATCCCGAAGGTGTTGGCTTGACATACACAGTCGGCGAAAAAGAAAAATCTAATCCTCATAACGAGTTCATCGTCTATGCTGTCAGCTATGGCGTCATGGGCGGGCTGGCTTTTCCTGCTCTTTTCATTGGATTGTTGATCTATTTCTTTAAAAGACGAAAGAATATAATCGGAGACCACAATGCCCTTGCCATACACCTTGCCGGTTTCAGTATTATTGTCGCACTTACTGTAAACTCCATGACCGATAATATCGGAGTCAATAGATGGTATTTTAACGTAATATGGTCTTTGATCTGGTACAGTTACTTCTGCAGCCTGGCGGCGCAAACGGAAAACGTCCCGAAGAATATAAAACGTAAAAATGGCCTTTCGGGAACAACAGCATATCAAGGATAATCGTTGAAGGTATTTTGAAAGGGACTTTCAAAAGCAAAAATAGAAGAATGGGTGCGAAAATAGAAAATAGCCAATACAAAAATGTAATTAATTACTTCGTCAACTACACTTCGATATTCTCCTTAACGCCTTGGCGCAACTCAGTAAGGCTGTTCCATGAGGAGGGCTATAAGATAAGGGTTTATCAATACGCAGATGAAAGAATTAGGAAATACCCCACGGACATGGAAGACAAGTACACCTTGCTGGAAATCCGATATCCCATAGCTGCGAAGTATATTCTGTTTGTAATTAAAACTTTTTTCAGATCGTTGAAACACATCGGGCTGAAACGGCTGAGCACTTTGGGGGAGGGGATTGACTGCCTGTTTCGCAATTACTACTTCATTGCGGCGTGCCTTTTAAAGAACAAGAGCGGAGAGAATGAGGTCTTCATTGGAGGCGACCCCGGTTCGTTGATCGCAGCTCACTCCCTAGCAAAGAGAAAGAAGGGAACTCTCATTTACTGGTCTTTGGAGCTTTATATTGAAAAGGATCTCGATAATTTCGGATTGAAAATCATTAAACGGGCGGAAAGGGAATGCAATCAGGATGCCTTGTTTACAGTGGATTTCGGGGATATACGGTGCAAGATCCTGCAGGAAGAAAACGGGCTTGATCCAAGGACGATGATATCCGTTCCGAATTCTCAAATCGGACCGGGTGAAATAGTGAGGAACTATTACTTTAACGATAAATTCAATATCCCGCGGAATAAAGTCATCATATTGCATGCAGGAGGGCTATTTACACCGTTCGTACGGGTAAAAGATATTTTTCAGTCCATTCCGGAATGGCCGGAAGATTACATCCTGGTTCTCCATACCCACCAACGTCCTTATCCCGGGTGCGGTTTTTCAATACCGGAGGAGTATCTAAACAAGAAGATTTTCCTGAGTGATGATCCGGTTCCCTTTGATCAACTGGACACGATCTATTCTTCTTGCGACATTGGGATTATGTTGCACGGACCTGAAGACAGTGCATTTGATAAAAATTTATTTTACAGTGATTTATCAATTGGTAAAATATTCCATCATCTTAAGGTTGGTGTTCCAGTTATTGTCAGAAACCTACCCGGCTATCTAGACCTCATTGAAAGATTACCTGCCGGTGTCTGCGTGAACGATCCGTCTGACATTCTGCCAGCGATAAAGAGAATAATAGAAAATCATTTGCAATACAAGTCGAACGCACTGAAGCTTCATAATAAATATAGGTTTGAATTACACCATGCAAGACTCAGTGAGAGAATAAAGACTCTTTGTGCTAGTTCAAAAAATATGGACTGATGGTTTGTCGCGGAGGTACGTAATACAGGAGATGGAGAATATTGTTTTTGCAGCATTCAATAAAATGAAGACTGCGATTGGACTTACAGGGCTTCCATTGGTGGTTTCCCGTTTTGCCAGTTGCACAAAGGTACCCTTGCTTTGCTATCATAACCCGAACCCGTCTTTCTTCGAGAGTCACGTGTCGTGGCTGAGACGACACTATGACCCTATTCCCTTTGCCCTTTTTATCAAAGCAGTCACGGAGAGAGATCGGTCAATCCTTCCACCTCGTCCTCTTGTTGTTACTATTGATGACGGATGGCAAGCAAATATTGAACTCATTCCCGTTTTGGTTAAATACAGTTTCCCAATACTGATTTATCTTACTGCAGGAATGATCGGCACGTCGCGTAAGTTCTGGTGGTTAGCTGTCAAGCAAAAGGGTGGAAATCCGCAGCCACTCAAACGTCTTCCCTTCCATGAATTCTTGAAGGTACTGCATGACCGTTTTGCCTATGAGCCTGAAAAGGAGTATCCTGAACGATGCGCTTTGAGCTGGGATGAAGTGTACCATCTTCGAAAGACCGGGTTAGTGGAATTTGGATCTCATTCGATAACCCATCCTATCCTGACAAACTGTCCCGATGACTTGGCTTGGCAGGAAATTGACGAGAGCAAACGTATGATCGAATGCAAGCTCGACGAATCCATTATTCATTTTGCCTATCCTAACGGGGATCACTCTGCCAGGGAGAAAGAAATGGTCAAGGCCGCTGGCTACGCAACTGGTCGAACCGTTCGGGAAGGCTGGGTTAATATCAATGCAGCAACAGACCCCTATGATTTGGCCGTTTTGCGCCAACCAGATAATGACAACATTCCGCAGCTTTCTTACGCTTTAGCAGGTTTCGATGTGCTTAGAAAATGCTTGGTAAAAGGTTACAACTAATGGAAATACAGAAAAGATAAGAGCAATGGCCTGTATGACTTTACAGTGCCGATAAGGGCCAAGCGTTTGCTCCTCTAGGGACATGCATTTTTCTTTCCAAACCGTGACGATGCTCATAAGACATGACATTGCTTAATTTTGAGGGCCAAATGTTTGCCCATAAGAACATTCTTCTTAATGAGGTATAGGGTTTAAATCCACCAACGACCTATAAAAGTGGGGGAAATTAAAATATGACAGACGATTTTAAGGTAATCACGCTGGAGCAGGAGTTTTTGGAAGACGTGACTTCCTTGTGGACGGAACGGTTTGCGGATGATTATATTGCTAGGAGAAGAATTATTTTCGAGTGGCTAACTGGGGGGAATCCTTTTGATCTTAGACATAATTGTTATTTCTTGCTCCTTCATCAGCGAAAAGTAATCGGAATGCATGGTCACATGCCGTTGAGTTTCCATGTGAATGGCCATGAAGCCACGGGGTATCTTGCCCATGATGATTTGCTGGCCAAGGATTATAGAGGAAAAGGACTTGGGAAAGTACTGCTTAATGGAGTGGCGGAACAAGCGTCAGAATTTTCTGGAGCACTCTGGTTTAATGAGCCTAACTATAAACTTTATCAGAAAAGTGGTTGGACGGATATCCCACAGTTTTATCCGTACTACAAGATCTTCGACCCGACTTCCTTAATTGAACGAGAAATCAAAAATGAAATCGTTCAGAAACTTGTCTCATTAGGAGTAAAAGTATTTTTGAAGGCCCGAAAAACGCCTGGAAACAAAAATCTATATAGTGAAATAGATATTTCTCCGGTTGAACGGTTCGACGATGAGTATGATAAATTATTTGAAAAAATATCGACGCATTTTGGTTTCATAGTGGCGAGAACTGAGAAATATCTGAATTGGAAATTTATTCAGAAGCCGTTTAATAATTACAAAATATTTGCCGCTGCGGACAAAACAAAACAATTGTCCGGCTTTATTGTTTTAAAGAGCGAAACATTTGAAGGCGGGAGGCGCGGAAAAATTCTTGATATTTTAGCTCACCCTGAAAAACCCGAGGTCTTTGGCGCTTTGATCCATAAAGGCATACAGGAGTTTGAACGGATAGGAGCGAGTTATATAGAAATCGTTTGCACGTATCCGCCGTTTGTAAAATTGCTAAAAAAGATGGGTTTCATAAGGAGGCCGAATCCGTTGCGCTTCATGGTCAGAAATTGGGAAGGACAATATGAGAGAGAATTTATCGGTGATATTAAGAATTGGTATCTCACTTTAGGGGATGCAGATGGAGATGCCTGGGCAGTTGATGCTGCTGATGCGTGGAACATCCGTTAAGGAGGTGCTGAGGTGGTACAGGCCATCTATCTCGACACACCGATCAGATATGCGAGCGAACTTTCTCACCGTTATATTAAAAAAGGTAATGATGGGTAATGAATCATTGAGAGTATTGGTAGTGACTAACCTTTATCCGACTACCGAAAGGCCTTTCATGAGTACCTTCGTTAAGGAACAGGTTGAGTCGATGCGGGAATCCTACCCTGATCTGACTATAGACGTTCGCGTCATTGAGGGAGAGAGGCCAAGGTGGGCATACCTGCGAGAGATACTGCGCTTGCCTGCTATCGTTAAGAAAGGCAAGTATGACATTGTCCATGCCCATTTTGGACTGACTCTGGTTTCTACGCTTCTTGCCCGAGTTCCTGTGGTTGTAACATTTCATGGTTCGGATCTGTTGGTGAATCCGACCAAACAGGTTTCCAGACTTTTGGCGCCAATGGCATCGAAGGTAATCGTCGTCTCGCAAAAACTCAGAGACTCTGTCGGTTATGGAGAAGTGATTCCGTGCGGTATACCTGTGAAGAATTTCACATTGCCGCTGTGTCACGAAAACAAGCCAGGTCCAAGAATACCCGGCGAACTTAAGGTATTGTTCCCATCCAATCCCACAAATAAAATAAAGGACTATGGACTCTTTCAGGCTGTATGTAAGGAGTTGGAAAGGAGGGGGTATAAAGTAGAGGAAGTTCATCTTGCAAATATCAACCGGGCAAAGGTCCAGGAAGTTTACTGGAATTGTGACCTTATGCTTCTAACATCTTTATCCGAAGGCTCTCCAACGGTCATTAAAGAAGCTTTAGCGGCCAAACTTCCGTTTGTTTCCGTCGATGTGGGCGATGTAAAGGAATGGGCAGCGCTAGTGGATTTCGGAAAAGTGGTGCAGGACAGAGATCCAAGTACCATTGCAGATACGGTCATTTCCCTTTTATCTCGAGTACAACACAGACCGTCATTAGATAACAGCAAGTGCCTTGAGGCGATGGATATTGATAACATCGCTAGGCGGATTCGACGTGTTTATGATGAAGTACTAGAGGCGCGGTCATGAATAACAAGTGGTGTCGTTCTGTAAAACTTCTATTCTATATCCTCATGAGAGCTCTGCAAAGCGCAACTATCCGGGAAACCTCTGATAATGCTGGATTCCGTGTCACGCTGCGCTTGCACGGAATGACAAAATTGTTAGTTTTATGTATTGATGCAAAGGTCTCAAACTGTTATTGTGTGCTTGTGTGTGGTTAATAAATAATATGTCTATAAATCGGGTGAGAATATGAAAATATGTAATCAATGCATACTCCCAGAAACCTTTCCAGGTATAAAATTTGATGACCGGGGAATCTGCAATCACTGCAGGCGGGCTGATTCCTCTTCAACAGATCCGGCTGTACAAAAGGCTGGATATCGTAATAAGCTGGATACTCTTATAACAGGTGTGAAGGGAACTGCCCCGTCCTATGACGTCATTATGGCCTACAGTGGAGGAAAGGATTCCAGCTACACGCTGAAGCTTTTAAGAGAGCGTTATGATCTGAAGATCCTGACCCTCACATTTGACAATCACTTTGTCTCACCTGTCGCATGGCAGAATATCCGCACCCTTACCGATACATTAAAAACGGATCATATAACATTCAAGTTGCCATGGCCATCAGCAAAGGCAATTTTCTGCAAGGCTGCCCGGGAGGATATCTTTCCTGTGCCGGCGTTGCTTCGCGCCAGTTCTATTTGCACTGCATGTATAGGCATGGTAAAGAGTCTTGTGCTTAAAACAGCCCTTGAGATGTCCATCCCGCTGGTTGCATTCGGGTGGTCTCCGGGTCAGGCGCCTATACAATCTGCTATAATGAAGACCAATCCGTCTCTGACTGCTCAGAACCAGGCATCCCTTAAAAAGGCTTTATCATCTGATGCCATCACGGAGATAAATCAGTATTTTATTCCTGAGAATTATTACGCAATATACAAAGACCGCTTTCCCCATAACATCCATCCCCTTGCGTTCTTTGATTATGATGAAGGAGAGGTGATAAGGCAGATACAGGCCCTTGGGTGGAAAGAGCCTAAAGATACTGATACCAACTCTTCAAACTGTCTTCTAAACGCATTTGCCAATCAGTGTCACATCAAAAAACACGGCTTTCATCCCTATGTGTTGGAGATAGCAAACATGGTGCGACAACGTGTGATGGGAAGGGATGAAGGTATAGAAAAAATTTATTCTGAACAGAATCAGGAGATGGTTAAATACGCCAAAGAGAAGCTTGAATTATAAAAAAATCATTAACGAAACCGGAGAAGAGTTAAATGGATATTAAAAATAGGATCAGGACATTTATAGTTGAAAATTTTTTATTTGGAAAAGATGCAGGCCTCGATGAAGAAACTTCTTTTCTTGATGAGGGGATCATAGACTCAACAGGCATACTTGAACTGGTGAACTTCATCGAGGAGGAATTTCATATAAAGGTGGAGGATGAGGAGCTTGTGCCTGAAAACCTGGACTCCATCGCCAATGTTGTGAAATTCCTTGAACGGAAACTGGGGAGGTAAATATGGATTTTTCAAGATCGGTATTGGATATTGATGCAGAAGCTGAGATTGTCCGTATATCAGATTTTATACGTAATATTACCCATGAAAGATATAAACGAAAAGGAGCGGTGATTGGTCTGAGTGGCGGGCTGGATTCCGCCGTTATTGCTGAACTGAGTGTCCGGGCTCTGGGAGAAGATAAAGTCCTGGCCCTTTTTCTTCCGGAGAAGGAATCAAGCCCCCTAAGCCTGGAATATGGACAAAAACAGGCTCAGAAACTGGGGATCGAAACAATTAAGGTTGATCTCTCAGAAACTTTGGAATCCTTAGGGGTCTATGAGAGCAGAGACTCGGTGATAAAAAGCATCTTCCCGGAATTTGATAAATCCTATAAGTTCCATGCTACATTGCCTCAGAATCTTTTGGAAAAAGACAGACTGAATTATCGTTCCTTAACGATTGAGGATTTGAAAGGCAATCGGAAAAAAACGCGCATATCCGCCTCAGACTGGCAAAAGATCTCCGCCTGTCAAAACATGAAACAGAGGCTGAGAATGATTCAGCAATACTACTATGCAGAGAAGAACAATTATATTGTCTCTGGAACGACAAATAAGACGGAA
>Ga0209202_1000596_pt1 | contig 27667 bp, 43 predicted proteins | sample AD_UKC032_MetaG_FD_184416 | JGI IMG/M metagenome (GOLD analysis project Ga0209202, IMG submission 184416) | Active sludge microbial communities of municipal wastewater-treating anaerobic digesters from USA - AD_UKC032_MetaG (SPAdes) (version 2) | ecosystem: Engineered > Bioreactor > Anaerobic >... | reverse complement strand
GGGCTTTCCGCCCCGAATGCGACGATGCCGTCCAGGCGGATCGTCATCCTGTGCCGGACCAGCCCGTGAGCATGCTCCGCCTCCTCCGCCAGCGGCCAGATCACGCAGCACGGAAGCTCGGCCGGATCGACCCGCGGCCTTGCGCGGAACACGTTGTCGCCCATGTCTGTCGCATAGGCGGGCGGGGATGCGGTATTGCGTAGAGTCGCGGCCCTCGTGAGAAACTCCTGGATAATCAACTCCCTGATCGTGTCCGACATCAAACCCCCTACAATTTAGACAGTTCGTAATTTATCTGGCGGTCAATATTCGTGTGCATCCTGTCGTCAGCCTTTTTCAGGACCGCGGCCATAACCGGCTCGTTTGAGAGAATGTCAGGAACTCGGGGCCCATATCTCTGCACAATGGGAAGGCGATATTTTTTAGGCAACTTGCCATACGGGAAATTCCGATTGAACGGCTTTCGCTGTCTTTCATGCCATACACGCCAGAACACCCCTTTATGCCCTTCTATCCCTTGATCCATCTGCTGTTTAGACCGGACAACCGCGATAAACGTGCCTGGAATAACGCTCCTGGGATTGCTCCGCTTGACCTGGACGGACACGCCTTTCGTTGTCTGTCTTGCCCCATACTCAATAAGGGGAACCGGCTTTCCTGTGCTGGAAAACACCCCTGAAAGACTCGTTACGCTGGCCTTGACCGTTTTGAAGGTCGCATCCACGGCAGATTTCTTCAATACGATCTCGCTCCGTATCTCCGCAGAGGCGTCGGTTTTCATGCCCGCCAGGCCGTCATTGATCGCCCGCATGCACACACGGTCGGCCGCGCCCGGGATCCCGGCCAGCATCTTTTTCACCTTCGCCATGTCCTCTGCATTGATCTTTATGGTGATCATGTAACCACGACCCTTACGCTAACGCCGTCGTTTTCCAGGACGGCCTGGACCGTGTAGCTCACGCCCCGCACCACGAACACGTCTCCACGATTCGGCTCATTCGTGATCTCCGAGAGAAGCGCATCGATGGTCGTGCCGCGCTGCCACACCTGGGCCTCGACTCCTGTCGGCTGGAGCATGACATCAAAAGTGATGATGGCCTTGCACGACACCGCCGATCCTCCCGCAGGCGTGAACGTGGAGGCATCGCCCAGGGCCGAGATTATCGCCGGGGCCACCGCGCTGTTCATGTTGTCCAGAAAGCTCATACCCACCTCAATCCGGCTGCGTCCGGCCAAAGACCGCATATCGGTCATACTGCTTGAAAAAATCGTTCACGTCCTCCGGCGTCGGGGTCTTGATGTCGCTCAGCCAGGCGTGGCAGTCAGGGTCCAGCATCGCCAGCCATGAAATAGTCTCGCTGCAAAAGTGTAGCCACGGGATGTGCAGGCTGTTGAAATGCAGCAATTTCCCGATGACACCCAGGACATCGTACCGGGTCCGCCATTTGCCCATCGAAAGCCTGCCTTCGATCATTTGCCGGAGCGTCGCCCGTTGCGCCCGGCTCCAATTCGGGTTGTGCCAGAATTTCAGACTGTGCCGCTCGCTGAACTGCTCAAGCGGAAACTCCCGGAACCACCACCATTGCGACGCGAAGAAGCCGGGCCGCCAGTACCACATCATGTGATTCCAAAAACTGTCCGTCACGACGCTGACCATGTGGCCGAAGCTCGACATGTAACCGTTGCTCAAAACGATGAACGGGAACGCATCTTCGGGCAGGGCCGCTATATCCTCGATGCCGACAAGCTGCTGCCGCTGTTCAGGGTTCATTTCGTGGAGCACTTGCCCAATCCTCCGGGATCTTCATGTTTTCCCACTTCTTTTTCAGCGCGGCCTTCTGCTCGATGGTGAGGCTGTCATACCGCGCCTGAAGCGTGTCGAACGCTTTCTTGATGCCCCACATCGCCAGCGTGGTCAGGATTTTCAGGACAATCGGGTTCATTTGACTTCCGAATCCCCGCCGCCCGTCTTGTCCTTGAAGAACGCCCCGATGACGCCCATCGCAGCCAGGCCCGCCGCCACGATCTTGTCAAGCATTTCCGGACTGATGGTAACGCCCGCCGCCGTCAGCAGTCCGATGATTCCGCGCCACGTACTCGCCTCTTTCAGTCTTGCGATGATGTATGCAACCATTTTCAATTACCTCCTTTGTTTTCATCGTCCGAAGTCTTCCGGGCGAAGGCACCCGGCAAGGATCAGCGCGATGATGATGATAAGCACGATGGTTCGACCTGCTAACATGTTAGCGAATGGGATCATGTCCGGTACACTTGGACCCGCTTCGTCCATCCTCTCGCGAATTTCTTCTGCGTTTCGTTGCCGTTCACGATCTTGACGTACTGCATGAACTGGAACCCGTTCAGGCAGACGAACAGCGCACGCGCGTCCTTCTTGCACCATCGGTTGACCGCCGCGATGGTCATGCGGCCCATCACGCCGTCTTCGTCCACGTCCTCGCCCAGGTAATTCAGGGCACGCTGGCAGATCAGCGTCGCCGCCATGCGCCCCATGTTCACAGCCGTGTCGAATATCTCGGCCGCAATGGTCGCGTCCTTTACCTCCCCCAGATGCAGCCGGTCCCAGTAGTCCTTCCGGTAAATCGCCTTCGCTTCTTCCAGACTCAATTCCCGGACATCGGCCCGTATCGGGCTGATGATTCCCCGGCGGATGGCATCCCCGAATACCGCCTCGGTTATCCCGTACTTCGTCTTTCCGCCCCGGTCGTCCGGGTCGTCGGAATAGCCGCCCTCCAGACCGAGCGTCATGTCGAAGGCGTAATCAAATGCCGTCATGCCCTTGCCTCTACCGGATTGGCATCCGTCGCCCGCCTGTTCCAGATGCGCCGGTCGAACCTCATCCGCCGCTCGCCCATGCGGGCGTCCGCTTTCAGCGGGCAGCCGTCTTCTCCCTGGCCCGCGCACATGCAGCAAAAGTTCGCCAGCCGAATTCCCTCACAGATTCCCTTGTCGATTTTCATATTCCCCCCTTTCTATGGCTTCACGATTACCGGATTGACGACCGTCGGCTCCACGACAAACGGCTCCAGGACTACCGGCGGCGGCTGTTCCACGACCGTCGGAGTCGCCGTGTTGTCCTGGGTGCCCATGACGGTGTTCCCCGTCCCGTTCACAATGCCAGTCGTCCCGCCCTGCACCCGCATGGTCGCCGTGCTCTGGCCGCTCACGTTCTGGTTGTAGCTCGTCGTCCCGGCCACCTTGCCCACTTCCTTAACCAGCATTGAGGAGCCCCACAGGAACCCCAGCGGAGCGATGGCGTTGAACGCGGCGGGAACCCATGCAGGCGTGAAGTCCCGGTGCTGGTACTGCCTCGCGAAATCAGCAAGCGGCGCGGGCGGATTGAAGACCTCGAAGCTCTTGACGTTGGAAATGACAATCGGCTCGCCCGCCTTTTCCGGCGTCATGCGGAAAATCGGCTGCGCCTGCTGAAGGGCGGCAACCGCCGTCAGGTGGTCATAGAATGCCTTCTCCGCATCATACTGCCGCTGCGTCATGCAGCCGGTCAGGGCCAGAATTGCGATGATGAACAATGCTTTTTTCATGGTTCCCCCTTTCGTCATTTCTTCGCCGCGTCCGGCAACTCCGACTGTATCGACGGAATGCACGGCCCGTTCGCCTTGATCACCGCCCATATCGCGTTGTTCGCCAGCGCATTCGCCAGGATCAGGAAGATGATGATGCCGATGAGCTTCTTCATGCCTCCGCTCAATAAGTGCGTGGCCCAGGAATCCTGGGACAGGGCATCCAGCCGTTTTGACAACGCCTCCATCTTCTCCGTCAGGCCGTTGTCGATCTTCGCTTTGATGTGCGAGATGTCCGCGCCCATCTGCGCGAGCGAGGCGTGATGTTCGACGACCATCGGACACATTTCGTGGCCTCGCCGCTCGGCCCCGGTATAGCTGCCGCCATGTTTCCGCCTGTCTGGAAAGCCCTCAAATCCGTTCATTTGCCTTCACCCACCCCACACATAAGAACCGCCGGATCCGCCGTCGCCGGTTGGAAGGTCATCCGTAACGCTGATCATCATTCCCTTCGGCGCACACGCACCGGACGCCTTGAACAACCAACCCGTGCCGTTGTTAATGTACGGATAATGCAGCAAGGGAGGATCGACGCCGAGCATGTTTCCAATCACGGATGGATCGGGGACGATGATGTTGTAAATCGCCATGATTTCTTCCCTTGAATTATGACGGGGCGACTGTGCTCAATATCTTCCACGCATAGAGGTAAGTGTACCGGTAAACATTGTCGAAGATCTTATATTCCGATGTTCCGTCCGGCGTTGTTACCCAATCCGATTCGAGCGTGATCGACGTGGCGTCGTTATCCGAGATTTTTCTGATCTGCCCAACGCCCGTGTTGTTCGTGATCACGGCGAATTTCCCGATCAGCGCATCTTCAGTCCATGACTTCGACGAGTCCGTGAGCGTCGTGGCCGTCGCCCCTGTGACAGACGAAACCGGCGGGATGGACATGTCCGACATCACGCAAAGCACATCCCCATAGGTTCCGGCGCACAGAAACGGACCGTTCGCCTTGCTGTATGCGATGGTCCAATTGGCTCCATACATACGCGTAGGGGTCAACGTCCTCAAGCCCGAGTGGATTTGGGCTCCCGAATAATCCAACAGGTTGCTTACGTTATAATAGTTGCCGCTGGCGTTGTTTGTCGTCCCGGCTTCGTTGTAATGGACGAGAGGATACCAATAAGGAAGGCTGTTCGTTACGCCTCCCGTATGTACGGTCCTACCGATGGTCGCGCCGGTTGTATAATTGCGCGGCACGGTTGCAACGAGGATGTGCGTCGAATCCGGGATGGACGATATGAGCAGCCGGTCCCTGCCTTCATAGGGGATGCCCATGATCGTAACGTAAGTCCCGGCACCGAACCCGGAAGACGAAGAAACCGGTATGGAAACATTGTTGCCTGCGGTGATGTCACCCGTTGTCGTGGTCGTCGTCCCATCGATCACATACGGCCAATGCCCGGCGAGAACGATATACCCACTGCTGGCATAAAGCGCGTGCGCACAAAATAAGACCAAATCCTTGTCCCCCGCGAGGATGCAGTTTGCGGTTGCACCACTCCAGTTGAAAGTATTGCTGGCGATCGAGTATGCCGAAACGGTCCCCTCGTGTGTCGAGTCATTCCAATAGAGCCATGCGGTCACTTTCCATTTGCTGGCTGTTTTTTCGCAGTCGAGATATATGTACGGCTTCGTTCCCGATTCCCCGTTTGATTTGTAAACAATCCTGGTAGCGCTTATGGTGTCATGGGCTGTCCAGCCTATGGCAGTCATAAACGCCTGGATCGCCGCCCACCATGCATCGAGGTCAGCGCATCTGAATTCATGTGATTTGTATGCCATTCAATCCCCCTATCTGCTGATGATCAACACCAGCGCCGCCCAGGTGGTGTCGGAGCATGAATCGACGTTGTATCCGATAACATCGCCGGCGCTTATTTCGGTGCTTGTCCAGGTCGTCAGGTTTGTGTCGCTTCCGATTTGTGCCGACGATAGCGTCGGCTTTTCGGTCCCGGCGATGGTGTTGGCGACCGTCGGGATGGCCCCCGCCGCCTTCCACACGTCAATCACAATGGACCCGCTGGGCGATCCGATCAAATACCATCCCGTGATCGTGGCGGCGTAGGGGACGCGAAAGTATCCCTTCACGCCGGTTGTGATGGCTGACCCGCCGCCGTCAATCGTAATGCCGATGCTGGATGTTCCGCCCACGCCCAGGATCGTCTTGGTTTCAGCCAGGGTCTTTTTGGCCCAGGCCACGGGGCTGCCGTCCGCAACGAGGAAGTCGCTTGTGGCGGTCGGTTCTATTTCCATGCCGCCAGCGTCCCCCTTCTCGCCCTTGTACTTCTTCCAAAGGCCCGCAAAATCGGAAGCCTGTGGCGACGGGGAAGTCAATTCGGTGTTCGTGGCAAGGATGGCGATGTAATCCAAGTCCGCATCGAACGTCGTGGTGAATCCCGTCCCGCTGTCGTCCGAGGCATAAGCGATATAAACGAAAGCATCCGCTCCCGCCGCTCCCGCTGGACCGGTCGCCCCGGTCTCGCCCGTTTCCCCTTTGTACTTTTTCCACAGACCGGCAAAATCCGACGCTTGCGGGGACGGCGAAACAAGCTCGGTGTCGGTTGACAGAATCGCGATATAGTCCAGAGCCGCGTTGAACGTGGTTGTGAATCCCGTTCCGCTGTCGTCCGAGGCGTATGCTATGTAACAGAAAGCGTCTGCGCCGTCCGCGCCTGTTGGACCTGTCGGCCCTGTCGGCCCCTCCGGGCCGGTCGCGCCCGTATCACCCTTGAGCCCCTGGACTCCTTGCGGTCCTTGCGGTCCTTCCGGTCCCGTGGCCCCCGTTGCTCCGGTTTCGCCTTTCTCCCCGATGTATGCGAGGCCGCCCAGGGCGGTCAGGACCATGACCTTTGCGCCGTCGAAATGCAGCGAATAGCCCGCCTCAAGCTGGAGGTCTTTTGCGATGAGCCGCCGTGCCGTGCCTGCGGCCGGTAGAAGGTAGAGGTTGACGTGATTGTGCGCTGATCCCGTGTTCACCAGGATGATCGACGTGATGACATCGGTAGAGTCCGCGACATACAGGTCGCCGGTCGTGCCGGGGAGCTGGCCGTCCGCGAGTTGCGTCAGCGCATTGTCGTCCAGCCCATGGACCGTGAAATCGACTTCCGCCGCATTCGTGGCGTCGCCGCGCAGTTTGTCCCCGTTCTCGATGACGATCATTCAATCACCCGCCAAACACGATTGCCCAAAGCATACCGTCCCCGCCTCCGCCCGCTGCGATTGCTGCCGATACGGTCTTGCTCGACGGGATGGTCTTTTCGGAATTCGACAGCGATCCGGTGTCAATTTCCGTTACGGTTTCACCCTTATCGTTGACAATGGAAAGTGCCTGTCCGGTTGCATGGATGGGCGCGGATGCCGTAACGGGATCATGGACAACATCCTCCTTGGCGACCCGCTCCCACTCCTCCGTTTCCGCATTGTACTGCACCAGGTCGCCCTGGAGGACTCCACGCGGGAAATCCTCCTGGGGATAAAAGGCGGGTTCGCCGGCCGGTACTGCACCGGCGACCCGCGTTGACTCGGTGGATTTGTGCCTGGGCATTGCACCCTCGATTATGCCGTGATGTTGCCCAGCAGATAGCCCGCGCCTGCGAAGATGAACGCCTCATCGACGTTGTGCCGCACCCGGATGATGTTCGACCGGGTTTGCTCCTCGCGATAGGACTCCACGACCAGGTTGCTGGGGGAATCCGCCGTCCACAGGAACGAACGGCCGAGGCACGGTTCGCGCAGATCCGCGCCGCCGCCGGACAGCTTGGCGAGCAGGATGTACTCGTCATCCCAGATGTCCGCGATGGTCGTGGACTGACCCTTGGCCTTGCTGTCGTAAATCGCCCCACCGACCAATACCTGATCAACGCCGAAATACTGCGCCAGCAGACGGCGTTTGGCCTCCTGACCGCCGATCTCGATGGGGTTGGTGTAGCGGAAGGCGTCCTTCAGCTCTTTCGACTTGAGGACATTGGTGAAGACCTTGTAAGTCATGGCGATGGCGTTGGGCAGAAGCCCCGTTGCCGCCCGCATGGCCTCTTTCGCCGTTTCTACGTCCGCGTGAGGCGTGCAGGATGCCGCCGTGCTCCATTCGGTCGCGACGTTGGACGTGTTGGTGATGTTGGACGTGTTCATCACCAGGCTCGCGATGCGCTTTTCCTGGCCGCGCAGCAGGATGTCAACGGCCCGCATGTTGGCGACCACTTCCGAGTCGAAGAACCGGCGGTAAAGGGCCGCTTCAACGTCGTCAATAGCCTCCTCCCAGCCGTACTCGACACAGGCATAGGTGCCGGTCTCGAACTCGTAATCCGACCTGGGATACGCGGCCCTGGGCGCACGCTTGGTTTCCTGGAGCTTCAGCAGGGCCTCGGTGGGGATTTTCGGATAGTCCGCGCTCTGCTGCGGGACCTCGAAAATCGGAAGGATGCTCAAGCCGATGAAGCCCCTGCGGTCGGCGTCGAGCATGTATTCATACGCCAGCGTCGAAAGATCGGGACGCTGGAGCGTGGTTGCTGATGTGGGTCTTGGCATTTTTCGTTCCTCCTTGTGTGTGTGGGTTGCGGGGCAAGAAAAAAGCGGGCATGAAGATGGTGAAGGCACCTTCACTTGCCCGCCTGTTTTCTTCTTGCGCCGCCTCCGGTTGATCAGACCTCGGGCGGACCCCAATTTTTCAATGATCCGTTAGGTCGTAAGGGCCTTCCGGGTTGCTTCCAGCCAGATGCCGCACAGGTAGAAATCGACATCGCCCAATTCCGTGTCCTTGGGATGCAGCACCAGGGTCAGGGCGCTGGGGGACGCCGGAACATCCGCAGCTGCGAGCTTCAATGTTTTCTCCTGGAGATTCGTGCTTGCCGAAAACTCCCCGGATTCCCCGCCGCAGTTGGTGTCCGCGCTCGGAGCGGCACCGGCAACGTCGAAATACGCCTCGATGGTGAACACCGGAGTGTTCGCCGGGGAAGCGGCTCCCAACGCACCGAGCAGATGGACGTACACGTCTTTGGTGTCATCGATATCCTGGGGCAGCGTGAAATGCGCCACCAGGTCGGCAGGTGTTGCGCTCTTTTCCCACTTGATGACCTGGGATTTGTTCGAGAGCTGGGCGTAACCGACGCCGGCCGGGGAATCGACCGCCTTGGTCAGCGCGGTGCCATCCTCCGCCGTGATCCAATCGGGCGTGATGGTGTACTGTGCCGTTTTCAACGCCTTCTCGATCTCGTCCAGGACCGCTTCCACGGTCGCCCCGGTCATGTTGGAGTTGTCATCGGCCACGGATACGGTCGCCGCCGTGGTGCTCTTGACGTTCCAGGCCAGCACCTCGATGATGTCCCCGCTCGCACCGGCGGCGACTTTCGAGATGCCCTGCGCCGTCCCGGAGCTTGCATCCGACACCTTACCGTCCGCCGCCCCATACAGCGTCGTCCCACGGGCGATTGCAGAATTTACGGTGCATTCGATCTCGAAGCTGCCCGGAGCGTTGACCAATTTCACGGCGACCAGCTCGCCGCTCGCGGCCGCGTACTCGGTGACGCCGATGTAATCCTCGCCCGCGTCCGAATAAACAACCTCCGGGGGATCGGTCGTCGTGGCCGGGGAAGATGTATTGATTTTCACCCGGCGCTTGGCCGCCAGGGCTTCACCGGCATAGAATGTCTGGATGTAATTCGTGCTTGACATGCTCTTTCCTCCTTATTCCGCCCGCTGGTTTGCACGGGCAATGTAGTCTCTGTGAAGGTCCGGATGCTCCTGGGCGGCCTTCGATATGGCCTTGCCCCTGGACATCCCTTCCGCCATCAGGCGGTCAACCGCCGCCTCGAACGTCTCCTCCGACTTTCCCGCCGGTTCCGTTACCGGGGGGACGGGCTGGACAGCCGAGGAAGCAATCATCGCCGCCATTTCCTCGATCCGCTTTTTCTCTGCGGCGAGGACTTCCTTTGCGGCTTCCGCCCCGGTTGTCTTGCCATCGGACGCCATTTGCTCGATCAACGCCTCATGGCCGGGAAGCAGTTGCGCCCGGACATCCTTGATGCGCTGCCTTTCCTTCTCTGCGCCCGCCTTCTCACCGTCGGCAAGCCCAGCCTGTCTGCCCTGCTCAAAATACTCGTCCTTGCCGGAAATCTTGCCTTCATCCAGCACGGATTGAAACAGGTCCGGGTGTTTTGCCCGGAGGTCTTCTCTATTCATGTGCAATTCCTCCTTCAGATTATTTACTAATTCAGACAGCCCGATCATCTCGTCTGCCAGTCCTGCTGTTATGGCCTGCCGGCCGATAAATATCTTGCCGTCCGCCGCTTCCAAGACCTCCTCCACCGGGCGGCCCCGCATGGCGGCAACGGAGTCAACGAAAGTTCCATAGAGCGAATCGACCTGATTCTGAATGTATGCCCTGCCCTCCTCCGACAGCGGCCGGTGTGACGAGGCGATGCGCTTGTAGCGTCCGGCCGTGATCTCCGTCCAATGCTCGCCCACCATCTCATCCAGCTTCGACACGTCAACATGGGTCGCCACGACCCCGATGGACCCGACCATCGTAGTATCCCCGGCGATGAACACCTGATCTGCGGCAGCCCCGATCCAGTACGCACCGGATGCCATCGTGCCGTCCGCCCAGGCGACAATGGGCTTCTGGCCCCTTGCAGACATGATCTTGCCGGACAGCTCCTCCGTGCCGTCCACAGTCCCGCCGGGGGAGTCGATGGCAAGGACAATGGCGTGGACCTGCGGGTCTTCAATCGCCCGGTCGAAAGCCGCGCCGACCTCGCGCATGGACGTTCCGCCGAACAGGTACGAAAAGAACGTCCTGCCTTTCGTCAGCACGTCGCGGATGTCAATGATCGCCACGCCGCCCTCGACCGAATAGCCGCGTTCGGCATCAAGTTCGCTTACTCCGGCATTCATGAGCGACTTGATAGGCTTGAGGTCAATCTTTTCGCCCTTCATATGGGTTTCATAGACGGCCCGGATTTCCTGCAACTTTTCCGGGATGATAGACCAGGGACTATTTACGATGTCCAGTAAGCGCAAGTTATTCCACCTCCTTTTCCGGTTCCTCTCCCGGCTCGACCGGTTCAATTTGCTCGTCTGGCGGCTCCTCTGCGGGCATGGAGACGGGGACGCTGGCCTTGATGGGAGTCCACAGTCCGACATCCTCAAGCATCCCGCGTTCTTTGCGGATGCGCGGGAAGTTCTTCTCAAAGTCGCCGCCCGTCAGCATGACCGTTTCCTCGTCCAGAGTAGAGATGCCAAGGGACAACCGTTTCTCCGCCGCGTTGACTTCCTTCACGGGGTCGATCTGCCCCGGAGCGTCGCCAATCCAGATGGTTCCGCAATAGGCTGCGCGGGTCATGGGATCATTGAAAAAGCCTGGGGCCTTGACCCGTCCGAATGCAACGGCCTCCGCAAGCCAGTTCTCATAGACCGGCTGGCAGAAGGTCTTGACCAGCCAGGCCCTTCGGGTCCTGAAGAAACGCCAGGACTCCAGCAGGGCCGCACGGCTTGCAGAATAGGACGAGCTGAAATGCCGGATCAAGACTTCGTAGGGGATTTCCAGCGCCATGCCGACCTGCCGCATAATCGATGAGACGAATGAATCGAAGGCGCTGTTGGGCCGTCCAGGGTTGGCTGTCGTGATGTCCTCATTCGGGGCGAGTCCGACAATCGCGCCGTTGCCGAGTTTGTAATCCTCGTCGGTGGATGCCGCGCCGACCTCATCCGCAGGGTTCCACGAAGGCATCCCCATCCCCGATTCCGTCTTGACGAACACGGTGAACATCCCGGCGACCACGGCGGCCATGAGTTCCGCGTCGGTGTAGCGGTCAAGCTGTTTCAGGGATTCGATCACGGGTGCAAGGTAGGGAACGCCCCGGCTCTGGCCCGGCCTCAATACCGGGTAGAGATGGATGACGTTGCGGAGTCCGGTCTTGTCATTGAAGGCGGGCAGGATGTCCCACTCGCCCATGCCGCTGCCCATGACGACCGATCCTGGATGTCCGCGAAGGACGTGATAGGCGATGGGCGCACCGAAGCGGTCTTTCTCAACACCGCCGGAGAGGGTTGGCGTGTCCATCGCCCATCCTTTGTTCCGCACTCTGTCGGCTTCAATGGCCTGCAATTTCAGCAGATAGGGGCCGGGGAATCGTTTGAACCGTGACATCAAGAAGAAGGCGTCCCCGTTTTCGAGGACCTGCCTCATGGCGAGCGTCTGGAGGTCGTTGAAGTGGAGCGTCCGGGCGCAGTCGCATTCCTGCGAGTCGGCCCACAGGGACCATTCACGCTCTACCGATGACTCCCACGCCTCGGCTGCGGGATCATCCATCTTGAGATATTCCCGGTCGATCCTCGCCTGGAGTTTCAACCCCTGGCCGACAGCATTGGAGACGACAAGGCCGATTGCCCCGGTCGCAACGGGAGCATTGCGGATCAGGTCGCGGGATCGTTCACGGAGTTTCGGTAGGTAGGTCAGGATGTCGCCGTCCGCGTCCCGGGTGATGGTGGACCAGCCGGACATGGATCGCCTTGTGACGGATGCCCCGGCGTAGCCCTCGGCGTAGGCCATCATCACACGGGCAGCCATCCGGCGCCGGGCGGCAACGGGATCGAAATACTCGACCATCCTGTCAATGATATTCGGCTTCGGGATGGAGGGCTTCTTCATACCGGCGTTGCCCCCCTGATGACGGGGCCTGTCCGTCTCGATGCGCTGGACATGGACAATCCCTGCGCCTTGGCGTTCCAGAACTCGATGTTCTTCCGGATTTCTCCGGCATTGGCCAGCGTGAGGGTCTTTTCCCCCATCGCGTAAGACTGCCCGCTTGCTACCGCAGCGTCAGCCGCAAGCCACAAGGCAAGCTGTGCTGTGGCCTGGGCAAGGGTGATACCGGCCATGCTTTACCTCCATCCCATGTCAACCGACACGGGCGGGTTTATTTTGAGCGGTATTGTATGCTATGAATAATCAGAAAATCGCAGAATGGCCTTGTTTGGCCAGAGAATGGGTATTGTTTGACCGCAGAATGGGTATTGACAGGTTTTTTGGATGTGTCCGAGAAGGGGGAGGGGCCGAAGCCCCTCCGGGGGAATCGGTCAATCTACCCATGATTCAAAATAAAGCTCTTTTCTGCTGTCGGTCCCGTCATCTTTCTTGACATCAGCGATAAGCGGAAACACAGCGATATGCTTTTTCCACACCTCCACCATGTCCTTGCGCGACAGGAACGCCAGATATTTTTCATACTTCTTGTTAAGCCTGTGCGTTACCGGCTCACCTAGCCTTTCCGCAAATTCCTCTATTGTCATAGCATCGTCCATCGTGTCCTCCTTGCTAACATGTTAGCGACTCATTCCGCATCGTCCGGTATGTTTTTTGTCACCTTCGCCGTGCCTCGCTGGAAAAACATCTCCAGGTTGTCCGCGTGGGCGCACCATACGCCGTCGATAATGACGGCCGGGAGTCCGGCCTTGACCAGATTATAGAATTTCCCCTTTGATATTTTCAGATATTTGGCAATCACGTCCGCCGTCCACAGGATTTTATCGCTTTCAATGGCGGCTGCCATCACATGACGCCTCGGTTGATGACCCTGCGCGCGGAGCGTTGCGGCGCCGCGACGATTCCGGTTGCCGGGGCCATGTATGACAGCCCCGCACGGACAGCGGCCGCGTAGCAATAGACCTCGCAATCGAGGGCCTCGTTGCGGGGGCCGACCAACACCCATTCCAGCTTCGGGTACCCCTTCACAAAACGGGTCATCAGCTTCTCCGACGACAGCTGAATGAAATAGTCGTCCTCAATTCCAATGGGCCAGTGGTAACAGCCCGGCCCCGGCTCCGTGATCTTCAGGCGGCTGTAAATGATTCCCTTCACGGTGTCGCTGCCGACGGGCCAGAGCTGGCATCCGTCCTTGATCGTCTTCCCCTGCCAGGAGACATCCACCGTTGACGGCCTTCCGATAACCGGCTGATTGATCCTCGATGCTCCCTTGATCGCGATCACGTTAGGGGCCTTGCGCCGGGTGAAGGCATAGACATCCTGTGCGTGATGCCCGCCGGAGTCGATGGCTGCCGATACAACATTCATGATCGTGCCATCCTCGCGGCGAATCGGGGTGGACAGTAGCCGATCGAGGTCATCCCATAGCTGCTGCTGTGAAGGATCTCCGTAAATCTCGCCCCAGAAGACCATCCACGATTCTTCCCCGATGCCCCAGGCGCGGATTACGACGGCAAGACGGTTGTCTTGGACATCAATTCCGGCGGTAATCAGCAGACCGCCCGCCGGGGAGGTCATCTTGAGATACGATTCGGAGCGGGCCTTCAACTGGCTCCACTCCGGCCTGTCTCCGGACTCCTCGAACGGCTCTCCGAGGCGGGTATTGACCCATGTTTTCAAGCGTTCCTTGAACGATTTTGCTTCAAGAAACTCGGTTACGATCTGTTTCCATGACACCCAGCCGAGCGGCGAGTAAATACTGCTCAACTGGTAACCGCGCTTTCGCTTTTCGGGATTCGCGGGAACCCATCTGCCCCGCTCCAGCATGGCCGACTTGTCGGATTCTTCGATGCGGCAACGGCAGGCGCGGCACTCGTACCATGCATCCGAAACACGGCCGCTCTCGTCCCGGGTGAACTTCAAACCGAACAATGCCCCCTCGCCGCCCCATTCGAGCTTCTGATATGTCCCGCAATGAGGGCAGGGCACATGATAATACCGCTGATCCGACTCAAGGAACGACCTTTCGATGCGGGAAAGCCCCTTTATTGTCGGCGTGCTGACCTCGAATATCTTTTTTCGCGCTCCGTATGAATCGGTGCGGCGCCGCGCAAGGTCCGCCGGATCACCCTCCCCGGCGATGTCTGCCTCGAATCCGTCCAAATCATCGAGAAATAAGTACCGGATCGACTTTGAACGGAAGAATGCGCTGCTGTTAGACCCGCTCAAGAACAGAATCCCGCCCGGAAATTCCTTTGTCTGGATCGTATTTCCCGAATCCCGCGTCCTGTGCTCCCTGACTTTACTCTTTAGCCTCGGAGTTTCCATGATCGTGGGCTGGAGTTTCTGCTTACTGTGATCTTTCGCCAGTTCGCTTGTCGGGAAAACCATCAACATCGGTCCCGGTGAGGCGTCGGCAATATACCCGAACCAATTGTTCCCACATTCCGTGAATCCCAACTGCGTTGCCTTCATCACTACGATTTCGGAGATTCCAGAATTATTTGAAAGGGAATCCATGACTTCGCGCAGGTAGGGCGTACGACTACTGCGATACTTCCCCGGTTCGCTCGAAGATTTCTTCGGGAGCATCCTGTATTCGTCGCTCCACTCGGTCACGGTCAGGTCCGGGTCTGGCCGCAGGCCTCCGTAGAAGGCTTCATAGTATATTTTTGCGCCATCCAACATGCGATTGCCACCCGAAAGGTCATTGTATAAGGTTCTGCCTTATTCTTTCCTCGTAACTTTTCACACTATTCCTTGCTGCTCAACTCGTCCAACGCCTGTCGAATCTCTTTTGCGAGCAAGGCAGAGATCTTCAATTGGTCTGTTTCCGCCGCGAGAATGATCGAGATTCGGTCTGGAATGTTCATGAGCGTGTCGCGCAGGGTCCTGGCCGTGTTGAATGCCGCCGTTCTCACCGCCGCAGATTCCACCAGCTTCCCTGTGCGTTCCTCGAGGTCGATTTTCAGAAGAACGGCCTTGACTCTCTGCGACAGCGTTCTGGCCTCGTGAAAGGAAAGGTTCCCCGCTTTCGTCCCGGGCTCCACCTGCTCCCCCTCCACGTCCACTTTTTGAAGAAGCTGCTTTCTTGTCGTGATGTGGCGGTCCAGCGCCTTGTCGGCTTTGACCGGATCGACAAGGACCATCTTCCCGTCCCGGCTCAACGCAGATTCCGGGATCAGCTTGTCTTGGATATACCGATATATGGATCGCCACGCTACCCCCCGATGAACCGCATACTCTTTGACTGTAATTTTAGGCATTTGGCAGCCTAATGAAATGACGAAGAACGGGAAGTCTGTCTCTACCCGAATTTTTGGGCTCAGCGACCCGTTGCTTTGACTGCTTGCGGAAGAACCTTTCTGAATGGCTGCTTGGTGGTCTGATCATTCGCCGCACCGCGTTTCCTTTTCCATCTTTTCCTTCAACATCTTGTAATCGTTGAGCGCAACCCCTTTCAGAAATCCTCCGCTCCCCATGTCGAGAAGGGTCTGGATGGAAAGCATGATAACGCGTGCCTTCGTGCCCGCCACGACGAGGATTGACTTTGACCCCTCTTTATAATCGTATTTCATTTGCCATCCCGTCTGTCAATGGCAACGCCTATGTCTTCGTTATGTAGGTCGCCCTGCTATACTCACGATCTTTGACCATCAGCTCGAGGAAATCCTCCCGGGTCATCTCCGACAGCCGGAAGACTTCCTCTGCCCGCATGCCCAACTGCCTGCATATCTCACTCACGGGAACGGATGCGGCTTTTAATCTTTTGACAATCGCTTTCATCGGCTCAAGAAGGTGCGTTCCCCTGGCCCTGTTGTGCGTCACCGTCCCGTAAATGTTTCTCACCTCCGAATCGTGCTTCACCACGACAACCGGGACCTCGTCTTTCAGCGCGGTTTTCAAGGGCTCCTCCCCTGCCACCAGCCATCGGTGATAACCGTCGATAATCGTGTAATTCGGCCTCACGACGATCGGCAGCGTCCATCCATTCACGATGATGGATTGGCGCAGCAGGTCAAGGTTTGCCCGGGTTACTTTGTTCGGGTTATAATCGTTGGCTGCTAACATGTTACGCTTGACCCAATGCACCGTCTTCAAGATGGACCGGATATAGGCAGCGTTAATTGCCGGCTCTTTCTTTTTCATTTCTTCACTCCTTTTTTCGTCGCGCCGATCCGCAAAGCGTAATCGGACTGGATGTCCACCATCAAGGCCCGCAATGATCGCGATTTCGGATCGCCAGCCTCAAGGATCGCGTGCGCCCTTTTCCAATCCCGGTCCGTCATCATGATCGAAAACTGACTGACCCGACTCATCATGGATTTAGCCAAAGCCCTTTGACTCGGACTATTGAAATGACGATCAGGATGCGCCAGCTTTGCGAGAACGATTTGCTTGTAATCCTTCGTTTCGTCCTTCTCCAAGGCGCGTCGCGTTGATGTAGACCGCCGAAACATCTCTGAATCCCAGTACAGGGATGCGAGATAGGCGTTCGGCTCCCTGCGCACGACCTTGCTCATTAAGTCCGGGCAGAACTCGCCCATGCTGACCAGAAACCCGGCTGTGTCAATGGAAAAAAACTGCGAAATGCGAAGCTGTTTTTTACTCGCTCCCGTTTGCCACATGTAGATGTATTCAATGGGGATTTCGACTTTATTATTTTTCAGATACAGCCAAACGTCATTATCGCTAAAATCGTATATCGGTAGCATGATGTTCGTGGTCCCGCTCGGATCGCGGCCACCGTGCTTTTTCATGTACGATGAAAAATAATTGGTGCGCTGGATTGATTCCGCAATACGGACCCCAAGCATCTGTATCCCATCGCGCGTGATTTTCGGGAAGAACACTTGATAATTGTCTTTCCGTATTTTGAGCATCGGATGGCTCTTGATCGCGAAATCAGGCGGCTCCCGCACCCACGATTCTTTCTTGTTTCGATCCCAGCAGATAAATGATTCATCGCTTTCAAGATTATTGAAACAGTTGAAATGCTTGACCTCCAGGCAATACCAGCGAAACGCCGCCCCTTCCATCATGAATTTAATGCGCCATTCCCTGACGATCCGGTCCACGTCGTCAAAGATCGCTTCCTCGTCCACGAAGATCACGACCAGCAGCGCAGGGTCAATTTTTCTTTGCTTGATCAATTCGAGTACAAGATGCCCCAGCACGAGCGAATCCTTCCCTCCCGAAAATCCGAAATAAATCGGCATCCCATGGCTAAACATGTTCGTGATTCTGATGCGGGCTGCCTGCACGACATCCATTGACCCATGCTTCCTGATCGCACCGGTTGTCATGGCATCCAGATTTCCTTTCCGCAATGCGGGCATCGAATCCTCTTTCCATCATTGCTGTCTGGCGATGATACGCTGCCGGCATCCACGGGCGCCGCGTTCCTCCGCTCCTCCACCGACCTGTCGGACATCATGCCGAACTCCGACAGCCGATCGTCAATCGCCTCAACCCCCGCGAGTAGGGCTGACAGGACATCTTCATCGAACCCGGGGATGTCCGTATCGTTGATCTCACGAATGAGGTCGAACTGGATGCCCGTAATGTCCATCCCGAGTGTGAAGGTCTTGTTGTCAACGATCATCAGCTTTTTCTTTTGGTTATCCGTAAGACCCGTTTTCCGAAAGCAGTAAGCGTGCGTGATCCCGGCCTCCTTGAGCGCGGCATAAAGGCCGTTTCCCGCCAGGATGATGTTGTCCTCGTCAACAACGATGTTTCTGAACTGGCCGAACATCCGGATGCTTCTGACAAGATGCTCGATCTGCTCCTTCGGGTGCGCCCTGACATTGCGCTCCGCCGGGAACAGCTTCGACAGTGGTATCCTTTCTGTTTTCAATTGATCCTCCTATTTTAACTGACCGATTTTCAGACGGGATGTCACCCACACCGTAACGCCGGATGACAGGACGGTGGCAAGCGAGCCGATGACGATGAACGTCGGAATGTTGTTGAAATTCCCGTAAGCGAACACCGGAAGGCCTACGGACAGCGAAAGGATAATCCCGTAAAACATCCCTGATTCGGAAATTCCATTCTGTTTCAGAATCATGGTTACGGTAGGCAGGAGCGTGGAGCTTCGCAGCGTTGCATAAAACAGGAACAGATAAAGAATCTTCATTCCCGGGATGTTGGCAATCAGGATGGCGATTGCCGCGATCAGGAGCATGTATCTTCGACTGTAATCAATGACTTTTTCGTGATGTACCCCGTTCCGGTTCGCATAATCATGGCCTCCGAGGGACGATACGGCCGATAGGTTCGAATCAAGGGTGGAGCAGAGGCCCATGAGAATCATGAACACGAAAGGCACGAGACACCAGAACGGAAGATAGCGGACGACCATTTCAAGGTTGACGAGCTGTGCCTCCGGCACCTTCAAGCCGATCCCCGCAGCCCCGAAGCCGAGAAGCGACATGGTTATGGGCACGATGGCAAATATGAATGCGCCGAGGATGAACGCACCCTTCACGCTTTCCCTCTTGATGGCGAAAGCCCTCTGCCAAAAGGACTGGTCTCCAAATGGGCCGGACATCAGACCAATCGTAACCGGAAGCCCGAAAGTCAAAAATACCTTCCAGCCATTGGCATCGAACAGACTCGTGAATTGGCCCGACAAGCCGCCGATTCCCTTCGCGATCTGGCCCGCGCCGCCGATGTTGTGGACAAGCCAGGGGATCAGCGTCAAGCCGACGATCGCGATGAACGCCATGTCGATATAGTCCGCGACGATCGAGGCCTTAAGCCCGCGCCAAAATGTATAACTGATCGTAATCGCCGCGAGGACAAGGGTTACCTGATAAAACGGGATCGTCGTCAGGGCGGAGATGACCGCTCCGCCGGCGAGAAGCTGCACCGCATAGGAGCAGGTGGCAAGGCCGAGCAATTCCAACAGATACATGTTCTGAGTCCTGCGGCTGAACCTTTCCAGCACATACCCGGAAAGCGTATAGCCCTCCGGCACTATCTTTCGTAGTCGATCAGCAAAAAAGGCAAATACGATCATGCAGAGGACGTTCGGGACAGTGAACCAAAACAGTCCAACGATTCCCTGCTGATATGCCTTCTGCGCCGCGATGAATAGCGCGGGAGCCCATACCCATGCGGCGGCGATGCTGAACGCGGCCATGACCATCGGAACCTTCCGTTCCGCGACAAGATAATAGTATTTCGTCTTCATGAGTCGCGACGTGAACCCCCATGTTGCCAGCAGCATCAACGCCCAGTACGATGCCAGCAACAGCCATCCCTCCCATTGCGTGTACATACCTTTCATTCCGATTACCTCTTTTTTATTTCCGTGCTTTCACGGATGCCTGCCTTTGAATTACCGCCGATTGTAACGACAAAGAACTCCACTCCGGTGATTCCAGAGATGCTGGCCAGCTCATTGAAAGTCCAGGTATCTTTCTTGATCTTGTATTGCAGCGATTGGCGGGAAATATTAAGATGCGAGGCCAATTCGGACTTCGACATTTGTCCGATCCTGATGGCTGCGAGGACCGACTCGCTGATCGTGGCTATTTTCTTGTCCATAAATGCCTCTTAATAGGACGTTCGTCCATAGAACGATCGTTCGAGGCCTATATCAGTCTCCGCGCCGCTTTTCAATGGTTTTTTTACCGTTTTTTAACTTATTTTTCGCTCTTTTTTATATCTTATTGATTTTATGCGTCTTTTGCCTATATCTTTTTTTTACAATGCCTCATGTTCCTCTTGACACGGCCTTTGCCTCTTGTATGCTGGGATCAACAAGAACGATACGCTCATTGTCAGACCGGATGGCAGCCAAGTGAAGGCAGGGGAGATCCGGACCGATAGTCGGAAGGCGAAAAGCCGGGGTAGGGGCCCCGGTCGAGTATCCGATCCTGACAGCGAAATTTCTGAAAGGTTTTATAGTGGTGGTTAATGAGCACCGACCTGACGGGAAGATAGGTAGCCGCTGGGCGACCGAAAAACAGGGGGAAGCACCCGGGGGTAGTCCGGGGAGGGCCCCGATCCCATTCTTAGTGAGGCGTCGCTTGCCATCGGAATGGGTTATCGTGATGAGATGCTCACGGTGCCAGTGACAAGATGGTTGTCCGGTCGATATATCAAGAGACCGGATAAATCGTAAGGCAGGAAACTTGTCCGCCAACGAAAGCAAGGCGTGAAACTTTCGACAGACTCATGCGCCCCGACAAGATTCGGGGCTCACAGGAAAGAGGGTCAGCCGGGTGGTCCGGTGGCAAGACCCTACATTATAACAATCCCGTGGGGAAGCGGGATAAACGAAAGGAGTGACCAATGGAGACGTTACACGATGGACGGATCAAAGTGGAAGGGGTGCGGCCCCCGGAAAGGGCATCGCATCGGAACGCCACGGATGAATTGCTGGCGAATTACGACATCGACAGGATGTTCGGGTCGATACTGATCGACCAATCCGATGAACAGAATTTTCGGTTCGACACGCTGTTCTGCGGTTGCAAGGTGCTCGGCGCACCGCGAAGGCTGGGCGAGAAAATGAAGGTTGAAATCGGGATCGCTGCACCACCTCAAAGATTCAGAAGGGGCTATCGTCCTCCCCGGTTCCAGCCTCCTGTGCTGGCTGCCGTAGATGCAGGCGTCGCAAGATCACAGATCGTGGAATTCAGAATCGCGGGGAAACGGGGAGTCAAAGCCATCTTTTACCGGAACACCCGGACGCTTTGCATCGGTTCCTTGAGGACGAACGTTAATCGTTCCCTCTTAATCTCCGTAACAACGGACCTTGTAAACCGGGGATACCTCGACGCCAGGTCGCTTCCGCCCCCCGCTCCGGCGCCTCATATCTGTGCGACGGTTGGATGCGATCCCGAATTTGAAGCGATCGTGAACGGATTTATCGTGGATGCCGCGCGTATCGGTGGCCTCCGTGGAACCGGCGAAACCGTTGAGCTCGGACGGGATGGCGCTGGTCGTCAGGTTGAAATCCGGCCCGCCCCATCGGCCGACCCGAACGTGGTTGTCGAAAACATCCGCAAAATCATGCGACAGGCGACATTCGGGCTTACCTGTGTCGGAAACACTTATCCCCTTGGCGGTCACATCCATGTCGGAATTGGCCGCGCTTACAGCCCGCATTCAGACCTGCGGTTCTTGCTCGATGCCTTCATCGGAAAGCCGACCATCAACCTCTCCGGTCAGGCAAGGGGATCATATCGGAATCTGGGTCAGACGAGGGAGCAACGCTGGGGCTTCGAATACCGCTCAACGCCGACAGCCTGTTTCTGGACTCCGACTTTCGCTTACCTCTCTATGAAGATTACGCAGAACATCACGGAAAGGTTCGTCAACGAGGAAGAATTCATATTTAACTCTGTTCCCTCGCTCGATGATTATGTCGCGAACGCGGGATTGACCCCGGAAGAAGCGGCCCAGTTTCAGCAATGCATACATGATTATCAGTCATGGAGGATGACCACACCCATGCTCGAAGACATCCGGAATAAATGGATCGAGGGAATCTCTGAAACAGCCCCTACTCCAGCCCCGGAACCGCCGCCTGCACCGCGCCCCATCCCTCCGCCGGTCGTCTTCCGTGACGATTGGGATGCGGATGCCCGCGCGATGTTCCTCCACCATCTTACCGCTCACGAAATCGGAACGCTTCCGCAGATCAGACTTTTCGGGCTTGCCGAGAATCGCGGCAACGTCACTTGGGGCTATGAAGCGGAAGGCTCGCAACGCCTTGAGGAAGGAAGCTGGAACGGGTACGGTATACCCTATCATGTCAGGATGACCACACCGATTACGGATGAGCAGCACGCGGTCATTCGGAACCACGCATACGCCATCCTGGCACAGCACGAGAACAACTCGATCAGAAGGGAGGGATAAGCCATGTGCGTTATCTGCGTAATGAATAACAGAAGACTAACGAAGCGCGAGTTCAAGAGGGCCTTCGACAAGAACCCGCACGGGTTCGGACTCGCTTACGAACAGGACGGAAAGGTGATCGCTCACAAGGGCTTCATGAAAATGAAGCATGCTTGGACCGCCTACCATGATGTTCCGATCCCCCATGTGGCGCACTTCCGCATCGCATCGGCGGGACGCGTTTGTCCCGAATTGACACACCCGTTTGAAATCTCAAACGAATCGGTCATTCAATTCGATTACAAGGGGACCAATCCGGTCCTCTTTCACAACGGCACGATCGGAGATTGGAAATCCATGCTGATCACGGCCATCATGCAGACCGGACGGGTTCCGACAAAGCCCATGTCCGATTCCCGCGCCATGGCCATCATCCTGTCGCTGACGGGGAAAGACCTGATCGACCTGATGGGCTTCCCCGGAAAATTCGCCATTGTTTCCCCGTCGGGCATCTCGACGATCGGGGATTTCATCGACGACGGGGGCAACCTTTTCTCCAACGCCACCTACAAGGATGAAGCGAAAGTGGACAGCCGGACGAGCGGGGATGTCTGGCTGTCGGGGAGCCTGTGGAGTGTCGATTCAAGGGGATTCATCTCACGGAAAATCGACAACATGGACGAGGACTTAGACTGACTATACGAAAGGAGAACGACCATGGGAAAGCTCGAAGATTATCTGAACAACCCCCCGACCTACTCGGAGGAAACGGTTAAGGCCTTGAGATATTTCAAGGCAAAACATAAACAGTGGACGCCCGCAAGCGCGGAGTCCTTCGCGGATGTGCAGATGGCAAGGCTCGAAGGCATGAAGAACCTTGTAAAGGCCATCGCCACGGCCGAGGGCATCGCGGCGCCGGATGTCACCGCCGATCGGATCACCCCCGGCGGATATTCCGGGAATTCATATTATGACAGCCACGCCAACGTCATCGCGATGTCGGGTAAGCTGTCGATCATAACCCTGCTCCACGAATTCGCCCATGCGCTCCTCGGCAGGGATGAATTTGAAGCGCAGCGATGGTCGATCTGCCTGTTCAAGAAAGTCTACCCGAAATCGTTTGAACGCCTCTACCCGATGGAATCCGGGGCGGGCGTGTTCATGGCTGCACAGCCGCGATAAGTGAAACGGGGCTTCGGCCCCGTTCATGCGAGATGACCTCCGCATGCTGATGATCAGGTCGGGAGGTGCATTATGTACAAGGAAAGCATCTTTATGATGACGTTCGAACAGCGGAAGAAGGTTGTGGAGATTATCCACGACAACACGGCCGTGTTCTGGGAATTCGGGCCGCAACTGAAACACCCGACATTGATCCTGAACGGCAAGAAACAGATCATCGGGTCCATCCCGCATGATGTCATGATGCGGAATTTTTGACGGGAAAGGAGAAGGAAATGAAATGCCCGCATTGCAGATCGCAGATCAGCTATGTTGTCATCAAGTCGAACTGCCGGCAGATGGTTGGACTTGTCATGGGCAATGTTGCGATAGAGTGGAATGACGAGATTGAAGTCATCGAAACGACAGACATCGAATGCCCCGCTTGCGAGGGATCGCTGATGGGCGATGTCAGCCAAATTTGAAAGGAAGGGGGAAGCGATTATGAAACTGATTAAGTGCAAGGATTGCGGTCAGATGAAAAGTCAGACAGCGGGACGGTGCCCTCATTGCGGGGCAAGGCACGATTACGGGAGCTACGCCTGGGCCTTTGTTCTTGCCTGTGGAGTGGCGGCGATCATGGAGATCATCTTTTCTATCCTGAAATAGGAGGGAATAAAAGATATGTCCGGATGCGGGAAAGCGATTGAAGTTGCGGTTCCGACACGATACAGCCACAAGCTGGTCAGGACCAAATGCGGCAGCACCGGATATTACGGTTATCCGGAATTCTGCCCGAAATGCGAGAAGAAGTACGAGGGCCGCGATTGGCGGAGGGAGGCCGAGGAGGCCGGAGAACAATGGGACTCAGACTATTAAGGAGGACAGCACAATGGTAAAGACAGTCGAAGTAAAACAAAAAGCGGCAAAGAGTAAAACCGAGAAACCGAACGCGAAGACGGTCGCGAAGAAACCGGTACCCAGGGTAAAAAAGGCGAAACCTTCCTTTGAAGTCACGGGGATCGACAAGGACGGGATGCTCGCGATCCTGGCCGAATTCTCCAAGCCGAGAAAGAGCCGCAAACCCGCCGAGTGGCGGTTTTACGTCAACGGATGCGGGGTCCAGTGCAACGTGCTGGACAACCGGAAGCGGAGTGTGATCGCCGGGGATGGCCCGGTCCTCTACAAAAAATCCTATATCCGCGCCCTATCGACCAAGGCAACCTTCGCATAGGGAGGTTCCGATGGACGGGAAAAGAACGAATTACCGTGTCCAATCGTTTGAGCGTCAATGCTCGAAGTGCCTGTTCCGCGATTCCTTCCGGGAGCCGATATTCCCGGGAGACCGCGGACGGCAGACGATCCACATCTGCATCCTCGACAGGGATTCCGTGTCCCTGACCGGGATATGCGAGAAATTCAAAAGACAGGAGAAAAAGAAATGAGCCGCTATGTGAGCGTTACACTGGAAATATGCGACGACGACAGGGATATTACGAAGGATGATTTCGCAATCGATTCAAGCACCTCAATCGCCTTTTCGGGAAGGGGCACAAGCTATGCGCTGTTTTTCGAGAGCGAGAAGGCTTTCACGAAGTTTCGGGATGCCATCTCCAGACGCACATGGAAGGAGGATTAGGATGTTCAGCCATCAGATCAGGGAATGGAAAATGGAACAGGCGTTCCTCGAGGCGCGGCTGGATCGTTTCTTCCACGCGATGGACAGGATGTCTCACTATGCCATTGCGGCCGCTGGCGCCAGCGCGATGTGGCTCGTTGCCACGATTTTATTCAAATAGCCCTCACGCTCGTTTCATGGCCCCGTGGCTGGGTTTCAGACCCGAACCCATAGCTTCTAACCGGTTTGGATCAGAAATCGCGCCACGGGCCATTTCTGCGAGAAATTTGGGGTATCAGACAAGGAGGACTGACATGACTAAAGAGAAAGCAAAGGGTTTGGTTCAGAAGGTTGACAAGAGAGAAAAGCGGGATGGATCCGGGTCGTTTTGGATTGCTACCATCGGGGGAGTCGAGTTCATGTTTTTCGAACCGAAGATCCAGGAGTTTCTGGATCAGGAAATCGAGATCGAGTACTACGTTTCATCCGGCGGGAAATTCATCGGCAATTTCCCGGGAAGCGCGAAACCTTCATCTGGCGGTGGATTCCGAAAGGGATCGCCCGAAGATTTGAAGTTCCGCAAGATCGATGCAAAGATACGGGTCAAGACGATGTGCCTGGCATACGGAAAAGACCTCGCCCTCGCCTATATTCAGAAGGAGGATGTCCCCCCGGAAAAGGCATGGACGATCATCGAGTTCTTTTCGAACAACATGCTCCGCACGGTCGAGCGCAACATCAAGGACCTGGAGGACATCAAATGAAAATCCGCAACGATCTCGGCATGCCGGATCATGCTTTCAAGGCCATCTGCAAATTACAGCAGAGATCGGCGGCCCCGGAGCTGGATCACATCGGGGTCGGCTCCCTTCTCGGAGCCCCGCTGACCCGGTTCCTGTTCACGCGCTATTTCGATGACATCGAATTCTCTGTGGCAGATACGATGAACGCCATACAGGGCCAGCTCGGCCACCTGCTGTTCGACAAGGTGGAATCCAGGACGATGACCGAGGTCTCTTTGGAGGCCTCCATGGACGGGTTCCTGATCCGGGGGCGGCTCGACTATTACGACCCGGACACCCTGACCATCGGGGACACGAAATTCCGACAGGTCAACTCCGTGCTGGCGAGGAACATCGCGAAAGACGATTATCTGGAGCGGCAGTTGAATGTGTACCGCTGGCTGGCGCATCAGAACGGGATGATCGCCGAGCAACTGCAGGGCGACATCTACATCAACGGCTGGGTACGATACAAGGCATACGATTCCTTCAACTATCCCAAGGCCCCGTATGTCAAGATCAAGGTTCCCCTGTGGGATATGAAATTCGTAGAATCGTTCATTCGGGAAAGGCTCGCGGCCCACGACCTTCCGGCCATCCGTCTTCTCCGCGATATTCGGAAGGGTTTTGAAACGGGGCCGGCCGCCATGAAGCGGCTCGATGCCCTGATGCTCGACATCCCCATCTGCACGGAAAAGGAGCGGTTCACGGCCAAGTCGAAATGGGCCGTGATGAAAGAGGGCCAGAAGAAAGCCGTGAAGCTGTTTGAATCACGCGAGGATGCGGTAGCATCCGGCCTGATTTCATCCGTCAAGCACTCCCTCGTGGAGCGCAAGGGCGGGAATATCAAGTGTATGTACTACTGCGATGTCAAACCTTTCTGCCCTTACAAGAAAATCGTTGACAATAAGGAGGCCGTCGAGTAGATATTGCGCAGGGGAAGCGCACTAATCCATCTCATTGAACAAACAGCCCGGAATCCCTATCCCGCGTGGATGTGCTTCCCCAAGTCACTCCTTTCCGCGAACGGGGGTTCCGGGTTGTTCATTTTAAGGAGCCTGTCATGACTAAATTCCAGATCAAGCAAGCAGAGGACTTTCTTTCTTCACAGCAAATCAAACCGAACACATCTTCATACCAGGAGTACGAGAGGGCAAAATCCCTGCTGTTCCCCTTTCTTCGTAAAGACCCCATCCCTAACCTTGATTACAGCCGGACGATCACATGGCTGGCAACTTACCTACGGGTCTGATTGCTAACATGTTAGCAAGTGAGAAGTTATATGACGATTCCACGATCCTTGATGAACTGTTTTACCAGACCTACTGCCTCGAAGGCCTGTTCCCAGCCTCGAATATACATACACGGCACCCCCGTCAGCTCTGAATACCGTGTCGCCTGTCTGGTGGAGAAGCTACGGACTGATTTCTTGACCTCGATAATCAGCCGTAGCTGGGCTTTCTTGTCGAAGATGGCGATGTCCAGCCGCGCCCCGAGACGGCCAAACTCCGGGCGCTTGACTTTGTATTCCCCCCGCACAATCGGGAATGCTTTTTTCAGATTCCAATATGCGAGGGCCTGCACTTCAAACTCGCTTGGATGTCTATTCATGGCGTCCTCCTTTTTTCGCCATGATTCCACCCCTGATTACAAAAGTCAAGACTTTTGGAAAGAAAGTAACACAAAGAAAGAATATATATATATTCTAATTAGTACTAACTTACTTAATCCGTACATATTAACATACTCCGTACACACTTACTTAATCCGTGGGAAACCCGGATACTTAATTCATGGAGGGAAAATGACATATGATGAATTGATAACATATCTTGTCGCCGGGAAAGCCCCGGCGCAAACAATTGTGGATTTCGTTTATTCTATCTTCAAAATGGAAGGGAAGGGAATCAAGAAATCCGTGCTCCTGGAGTCCGTGCAGATG
>Ga0209202_1000594_pt1 | contig 27728 bp, 27 predicted proteins | sample AD_UKC032_MetaG_FD_184416 | JGI IMG/M metagenome (GOLD analysis project Ga0209202, IMG submission 184416) | Active sludge microbial communities of municipal wastewater-treating anaerobic digesters from USA - AD_UKC032_MetaG (SPAdes) (version 2) | ecosystem: Engineered > Bioreactor > Anaerobic >... | reverse complement strand
AGCTGTGGTCGGACGGCAAGCGCCTGAAGCCGCGCGAGGTGGTCGCCGAGTTCGCCAAATACCTGCGCGACGAGCTGGATCTGATGCGCGAGGCGGCCAACGCCTCGCAACTGCGGCGCAACTTCACGGATTCGCCGCTACTGGTGGTGCCCGAGGTGCATTGGGATTTCTGCACCTCGACGGTGATGGTCATGGAGCGCATGAAGGGTACGCCGATCTCGCAGATCGACAAGCTGCGCGCCGACGGCATCGATCTTTCCAAGCTTTCCGCCGCCGGGGTCGAAATCTTCTTCACCCAGGTCTTCCGCGACGGCTTCTTCCATGCCGACATGCACCCCGGCAACATCTTCGTCGCCCCGGACGGCCGCTACATCGCGCTCGATTTCGGCATCGTCGGCACGCTGACCGACTCCGACAAGAACTACCTGGCGCAGAATTTCCTCGCCTTCTTCCGCCGCGATTACAAACGCGTCGCCGAGGCGCACATCGAATCCGGCTGGGCGCCCAAGGACACCCGCGTCGATGAATTCGAGGCGGCGATCCGCGCCGTCTGCGAGCCGATCTTCGACCGCCCGCTGAAGGACATTTCCTTCGGCAAGGTGCTGCTGCGCCTGTTCCAGACCTCGCGCCGCTTCAATGTCGAGATCCAGCCGCAACTGGTGATGCTGCAGAAGACGCTGCTCAACATCGAGGGCCTCGGCCGCCAGCTCGACCCGGAGCTCGACCTGTGGACGACCGCCAAGCCTTTCCTTGAACGCTGGATGAGCGAGCAGGTCGGCTGGCGCGGGCTGGTGCGCACCTTCAAGCAGGAAGCGCCCTACCTGGCGCGTACCCTGCCGCAACTGCCGCGCCTCGTGCACCAGTCGCTGGCGCGCGAACCGGCGGCCGACCTGCAGCCACTGTTCGAACGCCTGATCGCCTCGCAGCAGCAACAGAACCGCTGGTTGGCGATCATCGCGCTGCTGCTCGCTGCACTCATCGGCTTGCTGCTGACCTGACTCGCCGATGTTGCCGCCGACCCTGGACTCCTACACGGAGAAGCACCTGCGCGACTGGCTGGGCCAGCGCGAACTGGACAAGGCGCGCGCCTATGTCGAAGTCGTTCAGGATATCGAGATCGCGCCCGAACTCATCCGCGCCGTGGTGCCGGGCAGTGCGCGCAAGCCCTATCTGGCGGTAGCCAAGCTGGTGAATGGCAAGCCGGGTACGCCGACCCTGGTCAGCACCTGCACCTGCCCGGTCGGCAGCCACTGCAAGCATGTCGCGGCGATGCTGCTGCGCGCCCTGGAAGAACGCGGCACCCCGGATCGCGTCAGCCCCGGCGTGCTGTCGTGGGTCGAAGACCTGCGCCGTGCCTCGATTGCCGTGGCCAAGAAGAAGGCCCGGCCGACCGGCGCCCGCCAGCAGCTGTTCTACATGCTCAAATGGACGCCCGACCAGCGTCATTTCGGCATCGAAATCGCCAAGGGCAAGTTTCCCGACAACGCCGAAGAGTGGTGGAACATCGAGCGCGCCCTGCTCAATCCGCCGCAGTTCGTCAGCGAGGCCGATCTCGGCATCCTGCGTCCGCTGTGGGCCGACCGCCTGCACGAAACCGGCCTGCGCGCTTTCGGGCTCGGCCCCCGGCACGGTGCCGAAACGCTGCAACGCCTGGTCGAGAGCGGCCGTTTTTATGCCGACAACGGCGACGGCCTGCCGCTCGAAGAAGGGCAGCCGCGCCCGGCCACCATCGGCTGGCGGGTCGATGCGCGCGGCCTGCAACGGCCTCTGCTGCTCGCCCAGCCGGCAGCGGCGCTGATCGTCCCGGTGCAGCCGCCGTGGTATGTCGATCTCGCCGAGGGCGAAGCCGGCCCGCTGGAAGTCACCGGCAATCCGGCGGTGATCAGCCGGCTGTTCAGCCTGCCGCCACTGTCGGCGAAGGAAGCATCGGTCGTCGCCCAGACGCTGGACGAACTGGCCCCCGACCTGCCCAAGCCCACCGAAGACGCGACGATCCGCCTGCGCACCGTGGACGCGCCGCTGCAACCGGTGCTCCAACTCGACACCGTGCCCACCCACGGCAACCGCGCATGGCGCGGCTATGGCAGCAGCCTCACCGGCGATTTCTTCGATGTCGCACGGCCGCTGTTCCGCTACGCCGACGTCGACGTGCGCCCCGACGAGCGCCATGAATTCGTGACCCTGCCCGAGGGCGAAACGGTGCACCTCAAGCGGCGGCCCGACGCGGAATCGCGTGCCCTGCAGGCGTTGACCGCAGCCGGCTTCGAAAAGCTGCCGTCGCACACGCTGGACACCTTCGGCCGCCCGCCGGACGGCGTCTACGGGCTGGTCAGCGAAAGGGCATGGATCGCCTTCATGCAGGACGGCCGCGAGGCTTTGCGCACCGCCGGCTGGCAGGTCGAATATCCGGAAGACTTTCGCCACCACCTGCTGGAAGTCGATGGCTGGGAAGCCGACCTGGTCGAATCCGACAACGGCTGGTTCGACCTCGACATGGGCGTCATCGTCGAGGGCCAGCGCCTGGCACTGGCGCCGCTGCTCGCCGCCCTGTTCCGCCGCGATCCGCGCTGGCTGGAAAGCGCGCAGATCGAGGCGATTGCCGACGACGAACCCATTGAGCTGCAGACGCCGCTGCGCCAGCGCATCCGCGTGCCGGCCAGCCGCATCAAGCCGCTGGCGGCAACGCTGATCGACCTCTTCGACGGCTTTGCCGGCGGCGACACGCTGCGCGTCTCGCGCTTCGATGCGCCGCGCCTCGCGGAACTCACCGACACCAGCCGCTGGCAGTTCAAGGGCCAGGGCGACATCCTGGCGCTGGCCGACCAGCTGCGCGCCGCCCAGGGCATCACCAGCATCGATTCGCCGGCCGGCCTGCAACTGGAGCTGCGCGATTACCAGAAGGAAGGCCTGGCCTGGCTGCAGTTCCTGCGCGCGCAGAATCTCTCCGGCATCCTGGCCGACGACATGGGCCTCGGCAAGACGGCGCAAACGCTCGCCCACCTGCTGCTTGAAAAGGAAGGCGGGCGTCTCGACAAGCCGGCGCTGATCGTCCTGCCGACCTCGCTGATCTTCAACTGGAAGCACGAAGCGGCGCGCTTCGCCCCCGATCTCAAGGTGCTCTCGCTGCACGGCCCGGAACGCAAGAGCCGCTTCGCCGAGATTTCCGCCCACGATGTCGTGCTGACCACCTACCCGCTGCTCTGGCGCGATGCCGACGAACTGATGCAGCACAGCTACCACCTGCTGATCCTCGACGAAGCGCAGACCGTCAAGAACGCCCAGAGCCAGGGCGCCGAGGCGGTGCGCAAGATCGACGCCCGCCACCGTCTGTGCCTGACCGGCACGCCGCTGGAAAACCACCTCGGCGAACTGTGGAGCCAGTTCGACTTCCTGCTGCCCGGCTTTCTCGGCGCCAGCCGGCAGTTCGTCAAGCACTGGCGGACGCCGATCGAAAAGCAGAACGACCGCCAGCGCCGCGAACTGCTGGCGCGCCGCATCCGCCCCTTCATCCTGCGTCGCAAGAAGGAAGACGTGGCCCAGGAACTGCCGCCCAAAACGATCATCGTGCGCAGCGTCGAGCTCGAAGGCGGCCAGCGCGACCTTTACGAAACCGTGCGCGCGGCGATGGATGTCAAGGTGCGCGACGAGATCGCCAGCCGCGGCTTCAACCGCAGCCAGATCGTCATCCTCGACGCCCTGCTGAAGCTGCGCCAGGTCTGCTGCGACCCTCGCCTGGTCAAGGCCGGCGCCGCGCGCAAGGTCAAGGAGCGCGCCAAGCTCGACCTCTTGATGGCGATGCTGCCGGAACTGGTCGACGAGGGCCGGCGCATTCTCGTCTTCTCGCAATTCACCAGCATGCTGGCGCTGATCGAGGCCGAACTCACCGCCGCCGGCATCGACTATGCGCTGCTGACCGGCGACACCGGCAACCGCGAAACGCCGATCAACCGCTTCCAGAGTGGCGAAGTACCGGTCTTCCTGATCAGCCTCAAGGCCGGCGGCGTCGGCCTCAACCTGACCGCCGCCGACACCGTGATCCACTACGACCCGTGGTGGAACCCGGCGGTCGAGAACCAGGCCACCGACCGCGCCCACCGCCTCGGGCAGGACAAGCCGGTGTTCGTCTACAAGCTGATCGTCAGCGGCAGCATCGAGGAAAAAATCCTCGCCCTGCAGGAAAGAAAAGCCGAACTGGCCGCCGGCATCCTTTCCGAGGACCGCGGTGTCGACCTGAAATTCGGCAGCGACGACCTCGCCGCGCTGTTCGAGCCGCTGCCCGGCTGAAACGGTTTTCGGCACTTTTCGGGCGTCGACCGCAACAGGCGGTAGAATCGACGCATCAGAATGTCCTGATGTACGGAGTCGCCATGCGCCGCCTTGCCCTGCTTCTCGCACTTGCCCTTTTATCCCGCATGGCGCTGGCCGATGACTGGATGGTGCGCCACAAGACCACCGCCAGCTTCGCCGACACCCGCGAGGCCATCGCTCTCGCCATCGAAAACCGCGGTCTGGTAATCAATTTCACTTCGCACATCGCCGACATGCTCGATCGTACCGGGGCCGACATCGGCGCCGCGAAAAGGATATTCGAGCAGGCGGAAATCATCGAATTCTGCTCGGCCGGCCTGTCGCGCAAGATGATGGAAGCCGACCCGCACAACATCGTGCTGTGCCCCTTCGCCATTTCGGTCTATACCCTGCCGGGCGACCCGGGCGGCACCTGGGTTGCCTATCGCAAGCCGCAGGGCAAATCGGCGGCGATGATCGAAGGCTTGCTGAAGGAAATCACGGCCGAAGCCCGGCAGTGAAAATCGGCTGTTTTTCGGCGTCGACCGCAACCGGTCGATCATACGGCCGGTCAGGCCATCAAGGTCGCCGCCATGACCCGTTTGAGCGCACCGCTGAGCGCGATGCGCGCCGCCTGTTCGCGGACTTCGGCGCGATTGCCGCCGAAATGGCAGGTCAGCGCTTCGCAGCCGCCGTCGCGCTGCGCCCAGGCCAGGCAGACCATGCCGACCGGTTTTTCCGGCGTGCCGCCGGTGGGCCCGGCGATGCCGGTGATGGCCACCGCCCAATGCGCCCGGCTATGCCTTAGCGCACCCTGCGCCATCGCCCGGGCAGTCGCCTCGGAGACCGCGCCATGGCGCGCCAGCGTGGTTTGCGGCACACCCAGCATGTCGACCTTGGCCTCGTTCGAGTAGGTCACGAAACCGCGGTCGAACCACGCCGAACTGCCGGCAATGGCCGTCACCGACTGGGCCACCCAGCCACCGGTACAGGATTCGGCAGTCACCAGCCACTCGCCGCGACTGAGCAGTTCGCGGCCGAGGCGTTCGGCAAGCAATTCAAGTTCGGACATAATGCGCAATCTTACCACCCGAGCAATTTCGATGCCCCGCCAACGCGACGACATACGCGACTTCCCCGGTCGCCGCTGGCTCAACCTGAGCCTGCGTGCCATTCATCTGGCTGGCCTCGTGCTGCTCGGCGCCGCGTTGCTGGGCAAAGGCGGCGTCGCCGGCGGCGCCTGGCTGGTCATGCTTTCCGGCCTCGCCATGTTTGCCGGCGATCTCTGGGCCAACCCGGCGCATGTCCGGGAAGTCGCCGGCTGCGGCGTGCTGCTCAAACTGGCGCTGGTAGCGTTCATGGCCGTCGAGCCGGCACTGGCGCTGCCGATATTCTGGGTAATCCTGGCGCTATCGACGCTGCTCTCGCACGCGCCCGGCGCCATCCGCCACAGGCGACTGTTCTGAGCCGCAGCACCCGGCAATCTGTCTGGTGAATGCGGGACTGGAGAAAGCGCCCTAGCCGCGCCGCCGCAGCAGATGATTGACGACGTAGCTCGACACCAGTTCGCGACGCTGATTGAAGGTCGAGTATTTGAGCCGGGCAATGCCGCGATCGGCCTTCGATTTCGACGGCGTCACCGTCAGCACCTCGATTTCCGCCTGCAGCGTATCGCCCGGGCGCACCGGCGCGAACCAGCGCAGTTCGTCGATACCCGGCGAGCCCATGCTGGATTCGACCAGCAGGCCCTGCTGAATGAACAGCCGGAAGGTCAGCGAAACCACTTGAAAACCGCTGGCGATCAGGCCGCCGTAGATCGATTCGGCGGCGACCACGGCATTCAGATGAAAGGGCTGCGGATCGTAGGTCAGCGCGAAAGCGATGATTTCGCTCTCGGTCAGCGTGATGCCCCCGGTCATGAATTTGTCGCCAGGTTCGAGGTCGTCGAGAAATTTTGTGCTCATGTCGGTCTCCTTTGGGGGTGGGTTTCATCTTAACGCGAGGATGATTTTTTTGGCGCCCATGCCAACCGGGAGCCCATCACTCGCGTTACGATGAAACCTGAGCCCGGCTGGCGGGCGCCTTTTTGTCGCATCAAGGAGAAATTCGATCATGGGCATCTTGTGGACCATCATTCTGGGCTTCGTCATCGGCGTACTGGCCAAGGTTCTGCACCCCGGCAAGGAGAACATGGGCTTCATCGCCACCGTCGTGCTCGGCATCGCCGGCTCCTTCCTGGCCGGCGTCATCGGCCAGTTCCTCGGCTGGTATCAGGCGGGCGAGGGCGCCGGTTTCATTGCCTCGGTCATCGTCGCGGTATTGCTGCTGGCGGTCTACGGCAAGCTGCGCGCCGGCCAGTCGGCAAAGTAGGATGGCCAGCGCGCAAATGACCGCCGCCGGTGCCATCTGGACGGCGCCTCCGGAGGTTTCCCCGGGTCTGGCGCTGCGCCGCGAATGCCGGGCCATGGCCCGGCGCCGCGCACTGCTGGGCGCCGTCACCTCGTTGGTTCCGCTACCGGGCGTCGATCTGGCGACCGACCTCGCCTTGCTGACGCGCATCATCCACCGCATCAACGAGCACTTCGGGCTCAGCGAGGCGCAGATCGGGCTGCTGTCCACCGAACGTCAGGCGCTGGTCTGCCGCCTGCTGGCCGGCGCCGGCGGCACGCTCGCGCTGCGCCTGACGACGCCGCAACTGGTCGCCCGCATCGTCCGCCTGGCCGGCGTGCGTCTGACGGCGATGGAAGCCGTGCGCCTGGTGCCGCTCGCCGGCCAGATCGCCGCCGCCGGCATCGGCTACTGGTCGGTCAATACCGTGGCGATGCGTCACATTGCCCAGTGCGAGCGCATCGTCGCCGAACTTGAAGGGCGGAAAGACACTAAATGAACAGGATTCCTCATGGCGCCGTCGCGCTGCTGATCGGCAGCCTTTTTTCGGCCACCGCGCTGGCCGGCACCACCGTCGACCTGACCGCCGAGGCCAGCCGTCCGGCTGCCAACGACATGGTGCGCGCCACGGTATTTGCCGAGGCCAGCGGCAGTAATCCGGCCGATCTGGCGCGCCGGGTCAATCAGGACATCGCCGAAGGCCTCAAGGTGATCAAGGCGAAGCCGGGCATCTCGGTCAAGAGCGGCCGCCAGAGCACTTTCCCGGTCTATGGGCAGGGCCAGAAGATCGAGGGCTGGCGCATGCACTCAGAGCTGGTGCTGGAATCGCGCGACGCGGCGGCGGTCTCGGAACTGCTCGGGCAACTGCAGCAGATGCGTCTGGCCGTCAGCGGCGTCAGCCAATTGCCAACGCCCGAAACGCGCCGGAAGGTGGAAGACGAAGCGACACGCGAGGCGATCGCCGCCTTTCGCCAGCGCGCGGCAGTCGTCGCCGAGGTGTTCGGCAAACCGTACACGATCCGCCACCTGAGCATCCAGCAGAGCGGTCAGATGCCGCCGATGCCGATGCTGCGCGCCAGTCGCGCCGCCATGGCTGCCGATGCGGCACCGCCGCCGCTGGAGGCCGGCGAAAGCCTGTTGACGACCAACGTCAGCGGCCAGATCGAACTGGCCGACTGAGCGAACCTCGCTACAGCAGGCCGTCGAACAACTGCACCTGGACGCTGTCGCCGGCCTGCACGCCGGCGCAGTCTTCCGGCAACACGACGAAGCAGTTGGCCTCCGACATCGAGCGCAGCACGCCCGAACCCTGGTTGCCGGTGGTTTTGACCTGCCAGCGGCCGTCGACCACAAGCACCGTGCCGCGCAGGTATTCGCGGCGCCCGGCCTGCTTCCTGATGGCGTTGGCGGCAGCCACGGTCAGCAGCGGGCGTTCGGGCACCGGATCGAACCCCGAGAGGCGCAGCAGCGCGTCGAGCGCAAATTGCGTGTAGCTCACCATGACCGCCACCGGGTTGCCCGGCAGGCCGAACAGCCAGGCCTTGCCTATCCGGCCAAAAGCCATCGGGCGGCCGGGCTTGATATTGAGCTTCCAGAAATTCACCTCGCCCAGCCTGGCGAGAATGTCGCGCACGAAATCGGCCTCGCCGACCGAAACACCGCCGCTGGTGATGATCGCGTCGGCCACCTGCGCCGCTTCGCCGAGGGCGGCCTCCAGCGCCTCAGGGCGATCCGGAACGACGCCCATGTCGATGATCTCGGCGCCCAATCCGCTCAGCAAGCCGTGCAGCGTGTAGCGGTTGCTGTCGTAGATTTGTCCGGGAGCGAGCGGCTGGCCGAGTGAAGCCAGTTCGTCGCCAGTCGAGAAAAAAGCGACGCGCAGGCGGCGCCTGACATTGACTTCGACGATGCCGAGCGAGGCAAGCAGGCCTAGCTCGGCCGGGCCGATGCGCTTGCCCGCCGGCAGCGCAATGGCGCCGCGCGCCAGATCCTCGCCGGCGCGCCGGGTATTCTGCCCTTGCTTCTGCCCGGCCGGCACGTAGACATCGCCGCCCTCGACCCGGGTCACCTCCTGCACGACCACGGTATCGGCACCGGCCGGTAGCACGGCGCCGGTCATGATCCTGACCGCCTGCCCCTTGCCGACCTGGCCGGAGAAAGCGTTGCCGGCGAAGGCGCTGCCGACCACGGTCAGCCGCGTCTCGCCGCTCGCACTCAGGCTTTCAAAGCGGATCGCATAGCCATCCATCGCCGAATTATCGTGCGCCGGGACATCGTGCGGGGCGACGACGCCGGCGGCCAGGATACGCCCGAGGGCGCTGCGCAGCGGCACGAACTCCTGGCCGGTGATCGGCGTCACAACGGCCACCATGTGGTCGCGGGCTTCGCTGGCCGAAAGGGCGCGGTTTTCGGGTGCGTACGAGGCGCAGGACGAGGTGTCGGTCATGGCATTACCCTTGAAGGTGAATTGGAAGCGCCGCCAGCGGCGATGCTGGACGCCAGATCAGCGATCGAATGCAATGCGCCATGGCAGCTCTCCTTGCAAATAGGCCCGTGCCGCGGGCGATTGCGGGTGGGCAAAAAAACGCTGGGCTGGCGCATGTTCCTGCACGCGGCCGGCGGCGAGAAAGACAATGTCATCGGCGAGACGGGTCGCCTGGCCGAGATTATGCGTCGTCATCAGCACCTTGGCACCCTCGGTGCGGATTTCACGAACGATGCGTTCGACCTGCTCGGTGGCAGACGGGTCGAGGCTGGCAGTCGGCTCGTCGAGCAGCAAGAGGCGCGGGCGCATCGCCCAGGCGCGGGCGAGCGCCAAGCGTTGGCGTTCGCCGCCGGACAGCAGGCGGGCGCAATCGCAGGCGCGGTCGGCGAGACCGACCCGCTCCAGCACCTCCTGCGCCCGGCGGCGCCGTTCGGCGGCGTTCAGCGCCTGCGGCCGCAAGGCAAACTCGACATTGGTGTAAACCGACATACGCAGCATCATCGGTTGCTGGAAGACCATCGCCAGGCGGCCATCGGGCAGCGGTGAGTCACCCCACGCCAGCGTACCACCGGTGGCCGGCAGCAGACCGGCCAGCAGGCGCAACAGCACCGTCTTGCCGGCGCCGTTGGGGCCGAGGATCACGGTGATGCCTTCGCCGCCGAGTTCGAGGTCGACACCATCCAGCACGGCGCGCCCCTCGGGTGCGAAGCGCAGGCCGGCGATGCGCAGCGGGAACATCAGCCGTACCTCCTGGCCGCCCAGCAACGCACGCCATGAGCAACGACGTTGAGGCCGAGGATGATGCTCATCAGCACGATACCAAGCGCCACCGACAGCGCCAGGTCGCCCTTGCTGGTTTCCAGCGCGATGGCCGTCGTCATCACCCGCGTATAGCCGTCGATGTTGCCGCCGACGATCATCACCGCGCCGACTTCCGACATCGCCCGGCCGAGGCCGGCCAGCGTGGCGACCGACAATGAAAAACGGCAGTCGGCGAGCAGCAGCATGACCGCCTGCGGTCGACCGATGCCGATGACCGAAAATTCCGGCGCATATTCCTTCCACGCATCCTCGACGATCTGCCGACTGACGGCAGCGATCAATGGCACCACCAGCACGCTCTGGGCGACGATCATCGCCGCTGGCGAAAACAGCAGCCCGTAGCTGCCGAACGGCCCGCTGCGCGACAGGGCGAGATAGACGAGCACGCCAACCACCACCGAGGGCAGGCCCATCAGCGCGTTGAGGGCGACGATCAGGGCGCCGCGTCCGCGAAAGTCCGCCACCGCCAGCCAGGCCCCGAGCGGCAGGCCGAGCAGGGCGCCGATGGCCAGCGCACTCAGGCTGACGCGCAGCGACAGACCGACGATTTCGAGCAAGCGATGGTCGAAATTGCCGAGCAGTGCGAGGGCGTCGAGCAGGGTGGCGGTCATGGCGAGGCAGGATAGCACTGCCCGATCTGCGGCGAAAACCGGGCGTTGCAGGCAACGTCGATCCGCTGCAGCAGAGTGCGACAAATTGTCCCGTGCAGCGCAAAATGTCGCGCCGCGCGGCCGCATTCCGCCGCAAAAACGGCCGGCAATCGCCCCGTGCGCCGCTGGCATTGAAGTTGCTATTTCTGGCGACGGCTATAATGCCGCACGCGGTCTGCGTACCGCACTGGAACTGGTGGCGCTTCGGCGCCTTGTAAGCCGCCGTGACATCCGCACGGTGGCGGTTGCTGTAAAAATCGGAGTCATAAAGATGATCTGTTCCGCCCTGCGCCGTCTGGCGCTGAAGGGGGCGCTTGCCTGCGCCTTCGCTTCTGCCGTTACTTTCCCCGCTCTTGCCGCCGACGCCGTACTACGCGTTTCGGCGATTCCCGATGAAGCGCCGACCGAATTGCAACGCAAGTTCGCGCCGCTCGGCAAATACCTGGAAGCGCAGACCGGCATGAAGGTCGTCTTCACGCCCGTCTCCGACTACGCCGCCGTCGTCGAGTCGCTGGCCACCAAGAAGATCGACCTCGCCTGGCTCGGCGGCTTTACCTACGTGCAGGCGAAAATCCGCACCAACGGCACCGCCATCCCCATCGTCCAGCGCGAGGAAGACGCCAGGTTCACTTCGAAGTTCATCACCGCCGACCCCAACATCAAGTCGCTGAACGACCTCAAGGGCAAGACCTTCGCCTTCGGGGCACCGTCGTCGACTTCCGGCAGCCTGATGCCGCGCTTCTTCCTGCAGCAGGCCGGCCTCAATCCGGAAAAGGACTTCAAGAACGTCGCCTTCTCCGGCGCCCATGACGCCACGGTCGCCTTCGTCGCCGCCGGCAAGGCCGACGCCGGCGTGCTCAACGCTTCGGTCTGGGACAAGCTGGTCGAGCAGAAGAAGGTCGACACCGACAAGGTGCGCGTCTTCGCCACCACGCCGCCCTACTTCGACTACAACTGGACGGTGCGCGGCGATCTCGACCCGGCGCTCGTGAAAAAACTGACCGACGCCTTCCTCAAGCTCGACCCGAACAACCCGGACGACAAGGAAATCATGGCGCTGCAACGGGCCTCGAAGTTCATCCCGACCAAGAGGGAAAACTACGACGGTATCGAGAAGGCCGCCCAGTCCGCCGGTTTGCTGAAGTGAGTTTTGCGCTGGACGGCGTGGGGCTGACCCACGCCAATGGGTTCACCGCGCTATCCGGCATCACGCTGCAGGCGGCGCGGGGCGAGCGCATCGCCCTGATCGGCCCTTCCGGCGCTGGTAAAACTTCGCTGCTGTCGGTACTCGGCACGGCGCTGGCGCCCAGCGTCGGCACCGTCGAGATTCTGAAATTCGGCCCTTTTTCGACGTCGACCGCAACAGGCAAGGCGCTGCGCTCGCGCATCGGCAGCGTCTACCAGGCGCCGCCGATTCCCGGTCGGCAACGGGTGGTGACGGCGGTGCTGGCCGGCAAGCTGGGGCAGTGGCCGGTCTGGAAGTCGCTCGCCTCGCTGGCCTACCCGCTCGACGTGCCCGGCGCCCGCGCCGCGCTCGAACGCGTCGATCTCGGCGACAAGCTGTTCGCCCGCTGTGACCAACTCTCGGGCGGCCAGTTGCAGCGCGTCGGCATCGCCCGCGTGCTTTACCAGCAGCCTGATTTGCTTCTCGCCGACGAGCCGGTATCGGCGCTCGATCCGACGCTGGCGCTGGCCACCATTCGCCTGCTGATTGCCGATGCCGAAGCGCGCGGCGCAACGCTGGTCGCCAGCCTGCATGCGGTCGACCTGGCGCTCGGCAACTTTTCCCGCATCGTCGGCGTCAAGGCCGGACGCATCGCCTTCGACCTGCCGGCTGCCGAAGTCGGCACGCCGCTGCTGCACGACCTCTACGCCAGCGAAGGCGACGAGTTGCCGGTGCAGGCGCACGAACCGCATTTCCTGCCGCAGAGCGCTGCCAATGACGCGGCGACGCGGGCCGCATGCTGCTGAATCTGTGTTGACTCCCGCCGAACGCGACCCGGCGGCCCGCGCGCGCCTGATCGGCGCGCTGGCGACGCTCGCCATCCTGTGGCCGCTGTTTCAGGCCGCCGAGGTCAAGCCGGGGGTCTTGTTCGATCCGGGCAACCTGAAAGTGATCGGCAATTTCCTGGCCGGCTTTTTGCCGCCGGAAACCGGCGCCGAATTTCTCGGCTATCTGGCCAAGGCGACGCTGGAAACGCTGGCCATCGCCACCGCCGGCATGGCGCTGGCCTTCCTGCTCGCCGTGCCGCTGGCCTATCTGGCAAGCGGGGCGGGACGTGAAAAAACCACGCTGAATCCGCTCACCCGCAGCCTGCTCACCCTCCTGCGCGGCATTCCGGAACTGGTCTGGGCGCTCGTTTTCGTCCGCGTCTTCGGCCTTGGGCCGGCGGCCGGCGTTCTGGCACTCGGCCTGACCTACGGTGGCATGCTGGCCAAGGTCTATGCCGAAATTCTCGAATCGGTTGATGCTGCGCCGGCCCGGGCGCTGCGCCACAACGGCGCCGGCCGGCCGCTGGCCATCCTCTACGGCCTGCTGCCGCAGGCCTCGAAGGAACTGGCCTCGTACACGGTTTATCGCTGGGAATGCGCCATCCGCGCCTCGGTCGTCATGGGCTTTGTCGGTGCCGGTGGCCTCGGCCAGCTGATGGATCAGGCGATGAAGATGTTGAACGGCGGCGAAGCGGCGACCATCCTGCTCGCCTTCATGGCCCTCGTTTTCTCGGCTGACGGGCTGTCCGGCTGGCTGCGCCGGGCGCTCGACACGTCACCGGCCAATCGGGCCTCGCCCTTCGGCTGGCGCAGTGCCGTTGTCGCACTGGCATTGGCCGGCAGCGTCATCGCCAGTTTCCGCTTTCTCGAAATCGGCCTCGAAGCGCTGTTGACCGCAGAAGCCGCCCGCAGCATCGGCGAATTCGTCGCCGGCTTCTTCCCGCCCGATCTTTCCGCCGACTGGCTGGCCAAAGTGGGCAAGGGCATCTGGGAAACGCTGGCCATTTCGGTCGTCGGCACCCTGCTCGCCGCCGTCGCCGGCCTGCTGCTCGCCTTGCCCAAATGGCGCGCCCCGTTCAGCTTCCTGCTCAATACTCTGCGCTCGGTGCCGGAACTGGTCTGGGCGACCATCACAGCGCTCGCCGTCGGCCTCGGCCCCTTTGCCGGCGCGCTGGCGCTGGCCCTGCACACCACCGGCGTGCTCGGCCGCCTCTATGCCGAAGCGCTCGACAACGCACCGCCCGCCCCCGGCAACGCGTTGCGCCTGGCCGGCGCGCCCGGCGGCCTTGCCTTCCTCTACGGCACCCTGCCTGGCGCCGCGCCACAATTGATCGCCTATACGCTCTACCGCTGGGAAATGAATATCCGCATGGCCGCCATCCTCGGCTTCGTCGGTGCCGGCGGGCTGGGGCAGCTGCTCTATTTCGAACTTTCGCTTTTCCATCACGCGCAGGCGTCGACCGTGATCATCGCCATGCTGCTGCTCTCGATTGCCGTCGACCAGGCCAGCGCCTGGCTGCGGCGACAAATGCGCTGACAGCCGACAAGGTCATCATTTTCCAAAGCGGCTTCCGCCCTTGTTCACCGGGACATTTTGTCCCACCCAGGCGTTGCGCAGACAAAATGTCCCAGCCGGAAATAACGCTCGGCAAGTGCAACTCCTGATTGTTCAATCATTTGCATGAAATGGCACGTTCGTTGCACTAGAATGAAATCGCGACACGGGGTCGCATGAGGAGGGAAAACTCAAATGAACATGAACAGGCGACAGTTCTTCAAGATCTGCTCTGCCGGGCTGGGGGGGTCGTCCATCGCACTGATGGGCTTCTCACCGACTGCAGCCCTGGCGGAAGTGCGAACTTTCAAGCTCGCCCGCGCCACCGAAACACGCAATATCTGTCCGTATTGCTCGGTGTCCTGCGGCGTGCTGATCTACTCCACCGGCGACAAGTCCAAGAATTCGCAGGCGGAAATCATTCACATCGAAGGCGACCCGGACAATCCGGTCAATCGCGGCACCCTGTGCCCGAAGGGCGCCGGCCTGCGCGACATGGTGCAGAGCGCCAATCGCCTGAAGTGGCCGGAAGTACGCGAAGCCGGCAGCAACGAGTGGAAGAAGATTTCATGGATGGAAGCCTTCGACCGCATCGCCAAGCACATGAAGGCTGACCGCGACGCAAATTTCATGGCCCAGAACAAGGACGGCCTGACCGTCAACCGCTGGACCAGCACCGCATTTCTCGCATCATCGGCAGCACCGAATGAGGCCGGCTACCTGACCGTGAAGACGATTCGCGCGTTGGGCATGACCTCGATCGATACCCAGGCGCGCATTTGACACGCTCCCACGGTGGCCAGTCTGGCTCCGAGTTTTGGGCGTGGTTCGATGACCAACCACTGGGTGGACATCAAGAACGCTGACTTGATTTTCGTGATGGGCGGCAACCCCGCTGAAGCGCACCCCTGCGGCTTCAAGTGGGCGATCGAAGCCAAGAAGAACCGCAAGGCCAAGCTCGTGGTCGTCGACCCGCGCTTCAACCGCACCGCGTCGGTGGCCGATTTCTATGCACCGATCCGTTCCGGTTCCGACATCGCCTTCCTCGGCGGCGTCATCAATTACCTGGTCGCCAACGAAAAGGTTCACCACGACTACGTCAAGGCGTATACCAATGCCAGCTTCCTGATCAACCCCGGTTTTGCGTTCGAGGACGGCATTTTCTCGGGCTTCAACGAAGAAAAGCGCAGCTACGACAAGTCCACCTGGAGCTACCAGATGGGCGACGACGGCTACGCCAAGGTCGATCCATCGCTGCAGGATCCGAACTGCGTCTGGCAGTTGATGAAGAAGCACTATTCCCGCTACACGCCGGAAATGGTGAGCAAGATCTGCGGCACGCCGAAGGATGCCTTCCTCAAGATCTGCGAGTACATTGCCGAGACCGCGGCGCCCGACAAGACGATGACCAACCTGTATGCGCTGGGCTGGACCGAGCATTCCGTCGGCTCCCAGAACATCCGCTGCATGGCGATGATCCAGCTGCTGCTCGGCAACATGGGCATGGCCGGGGGCGGCATCAACGCGCTGCGCGGGCACGCCAACGTCCAGGGCATCACCGACTTCGCACTCTACGCCCAGAACCTGCCGGGCTACCTGGCGGCGCCGTCTGACGCCGAACCGGATCTGAAGACCTTCCTGGAGAAGAAGACGCCGAAGATGCTGCGTCCGGGCCAGATGAACTTCGGCCAGAACCTGCCCAAGTGGTACGTCAGCCTGCACAAGGCCTGGTGGGGCGATGCGGCCAACAAGGACAACGGCTTCGCCTACGACTTCATGCCCAAGCTGGCCGGTGCCTCCGACGTGCTGTCGATCTTCGACCAGATGTACCAGGGCAAGATCAACGGCTTCCTGTGCCAGGGCTTCAACCCGCTGGCTTCCGTCGCCAACAAGAAGAAGGTAAGCGACGCGCTGGCCAAGTTGAAGTGGATGGTGGTGATGGATCCGCTGGCGACCGATACCTCGGAGTTCTGGAAGCCGCACGGTGAGTTCAACGAGGTCGATCCGGCCAAGATCCCGACCGAGGTCTTCCGTCTGCCAGCCACGCTGTTCGCCGAAACGACAGGTAGCTTCACCAACTCCGGCCGCGTCATCCAGTGGCGCTGGAAGGCTGCCGACGGTCCGGGCGACGCCAAGGACGACACCGAGATCATGGCGACGCTGTTCCTGAAGCTGAAGGAAATGTACGCCAAGGATGGCGGTGCCTATTCGGAGCCGATCCAGAAGCTGACCTGGGCCTATCGCATTCCGAACAAGCCCTCGCCGGAAGAACTGATGATGGAGTTCAACGGCAAGGCGCTGGCCGACGTGCTCGACCCGAAGGATCCGACCAAGGTGCTGGTCAAGGCCGGTGACCAGTTGCCGAGCTTTGCCGTGCTGCGTGACGACGGCTCGACCACCTGCGGCAACTGGATCTACTGCGGGGTCTGGTCGCAGGCCGGCAACAACTCGGCGCGCCGCGACAACAGCGATCCGTCCGGCCTCGGCCAGACGCTGAACTGGGGTTTCGCCTGGCCGGTCAACCGTCGCATCCTGTACAACCGCGCCTCCTGCGATCTCTCCGGCAAGCCGTGGGATCCGAAGCGGACGGTGCTCAAGTGGCTGGGCGACAAATGGGGCGGCAACGACATCCCCGACATGCGTCCCGACGCGGCACCCGACCAGAACGTCATGCCTTTCATCATGACCGGTGAAGGTGTCGGCCGCCTGTTCAGCCTGGGCCTGATGGCCGAAGGCCCCTTCCCCGAGCACTACGAGCCGTTCGAAAGCCCGCTCGACAACAATCCGATGCACCCGAACAACCCGAAGGCGCGCTCCAACCCGGCCGCCCGCGTGTACAAGGGCGACATGGAAGCGTTCGGCACGGCCAAGGATTTCCCTTACGTCGGCACCACCTACCGCCTGACCGAGCATTTCCACTACTGGACCAAGCAGTCGCTGGTCAATGCGATCACGCAGCCGGAACAGTTCGTGGAAATCGGCGAGGAACTGGCGAAGGAGAAGGGGATCAAGGTCGGCGACCGCGTCAAGGTTCGTTCCAACCGCGGCTTCATCAAGGGCGTGGCGGTAGTGACCAAGCGCATCAAGGCGCTCGAGGTCGATGGCCGCAAGGTGCACACGGTGGGCATTCCGATCCACTACGGGTTCAAGGGGGCGACGAAGCCTGGCTTCCTCACCAACACGCTGACCCCGTTCGTCGGTGACGCGAACACCCAGACGCCGGAGTACAAGGCGTTCCTCGTCAACATCGAGAAAGCCTAAAGGAGAGCTGCCATGGCACTGCAATCGCTAGACATCAAACAGCGCTCCGCGACCACCACGCCAGCGCCGCAAGCCCGGCAGACGATGGAGATCGCCAAGCTGATCGACGTTTCCACCTGCATCGGCTGCAAGGCCTGCCAGGTCGCGTGCATGGAATGGAACGACGTGCGCGACGAAGTCGGGTCGAACCACGGGGTCTACGACAATCCGATGGATCTGACGGAGAAGTCGTGGACGGTCATGCGCTATTCCGAGGTCGAACAGAACGGCAAGCTGGAGTGGCTGATCCGCAAGGACGGCTGCATGCACTGTTCCGACCCCGGCTGCCTGAAGGCCTGCCCGGCCCCCGGCGCCATCATCCAGTACGCCAACGGCATTGTAGATTTCCACCAGGAAAACTGCATCGGTTGCGGCTACTGCGTGACCGGCTGTCCGTTCAACGTCCCCCGCATCTCGCAGAAGGACAGCAAGGCGTACAAATGCACGCTCTGTTCCGACCGGGTTGCGGTCAACCAGGCCCCGGCCTGCGCGAAAGCCTGCCCGACCGGCGCGATCCAGTTCGGCAGCAAGGACGACATGAAGGACTACGCCGCCAAGCGCGTCACCGACCTCAAGGAACGCGGCTATGACAAGGCCGGGCTGTACGACCCGGAAGGTGTCGGCGGCACGCACGTCATGTATGTGCTGCACCACGCCGACCAGCCGGGGCTGTACGCCGGTCTGCCGGAAAATCCGTCGGTCAGCCCATTGGTCTCGCTGTGGAAGGGCTTCGCCAAGCCGCTGGCGACGCTGGCCCTGGCCGGCGTCGCGCTCGGCAGCCTGTTCCACTACGTCACCAAGGGTCCGAACGAGGTCTCTAAAGAGACCGAAGACGAGATTGAGAAGGAGGATGCAAAATGATCCGCGATCCGAAAGACCTCAAGCGCTACACGGCGTCCGAACGGGCCAACCACTGGGTTGTGGGCATCAGCTTCATCCTGCTCGCGCTCTCCGGCCTGGCCTTTTTCCACCCGGCGTTTTTCCCGCTCACCCAGTTGTTCGGCGGCCCGACCTGGGCGCGCATCATCCACCCCTATCTCGGGGTGTTGATGGCGATCGCCTTCCTGGCCATGTTCTTCCGCTTCCGGCATCTCAACAAGATGACGCCGGCGGACAAGGACTGGCTGGGCAAGGTCGGGCAGATGGTGGATGGCGACGACCACAACATGCCGGAACAGGGCAAGTACAACGGCGGCCAGAAAGTCATGTTCTGGGCACTCGCCGTGTGCATGCTGCTGATGACGGTGTCGGGCATCCTGATCTGGCGGGCGTATTTCGGCTTCGACATCACGCTCGTCCGCATGGGCGCCGTGGTTCACGCCGCCGCCGGCGCCGTGATGATCGGCCTGATCATGGTCCACGTCTATGCCGCCATCTGGGTCAAGGGCACCATCCGCGCCATGTGGTACGGCACGGTCACCCGTGCCTGGGCCAAGCAGCATCACCGCGGCTGGTATCGCCAGGTTACCGGCAAATAAGCCGCAAACAACTTTCAGCTTCACCTTGCGTTCAGGGGGCTCCGCAGAGATGATCTCTGCGTCCCCCGCTTTTTTTGAGCCCTCATGCAGACCCAACCGTTCGATTTCCACCCGCCGGCCGAAGAGGCCGCCGCCTTCCTGCTACCGCTCAAGGCCAGCCTGTTCGCCGAGCGTGCCGAGCGTTTTGCGGCACTTTCCGCCGGCCACAGCCTCGGTGACTGGCTGGCCTTCCTCGGCCTGCTGACACGCGCCCAGCACGACGCGCTGAAAGCGCTGCCCGAACTCCCGCTGCCGGATGCCACAACGCTCGAACAGGCGCGCAACCACGGCATGCCGCCGCTCAACGCCACCTCGCTGCCGCGGCCGACCGTCTGGCGCGACGTCCTGCGCCAGCTGGCCAAGGAACTTGGCGACAATGCTCCGGAAGCGGCACGGCACGCGCGCGAAGCACTCGCCACGGCTGACGATGCGCGACTGGAAAAGCTGGCCGACACCCTGCTTTCCGGTGAGCCGCAAGCCAGCGACGCCGCCGAACTGCCCTTCGTCGCCGCCGCCCTGCAGGTGGTGTTCACCGCCCTGGCCAGCCAGCTCGACGGCAGCCAACTGCAGCCCCTCGACGCGCACGGCGTCTGCCCCTGTTGCGGCAGCCTGCCGGTCGCCAGCGTCGTCCGCCTCGGCGCGGCGATCAACAACCTGCGCTACCTGCACTGCTCGCTGTGCAATACCGAATGGAACGTCGCGCGCGCCACTTGCACGGCCTGCGAGACCGACAAGGGCGTCGCCCTGCACGAAATTGAAGGGTCGAAAGGTGCTGTCCGTGCCGAAACCTGTGATTCGTGCAAGAGTTACCTGAAGATTGTTTATCAGGAGAAAGATCCGAACGTCGATCCGGTCGCCGATGATCTCGCCACGCTCGCCCTCGACCTGCTGGTCGACGAGGCCGGCTACGAGCGCACCGGCCCCAACCTCCTGCTGATCGGCGCCGGCACCTGAGCCTTCCATCCACCCTTTCTGCCCGGTCCGGGTGAAAGCATATGAACGAAAAACGCCACCTCCCATCGGTCGACCGCATTATTCAGCAACTCGGCGACCTGATCGAAACCCACGGCCGCCAGATCATCACCGGCTGTACCCGTGCCGAACTGGCGGCTGCCCGCGAGGGAATGAAGCACGGCCTGCCGCTGCCCGACGAGGCGGCGCTGCTCGCCGCCATCCGCCGTCGCGCCGATGACGCCGGGCGGGCCAACCTGCGGCCCGTCTTCAACCTGACCGGCACCGTGCTGCACACCAACCTCGGCCGCGCCCAGCTCGCCGAAGAAGCCATCGCCGCCATGGTCGCAGCCGCCCGCTCACCCTGCGCGCTGGAATACGACCTCGCCTCCGGTGGGCGTGGCGACCGCGACGATCTGGTCTCCGGCCTGCTCGCCGAACTGATTGCCGGCGGCTCGCCCGACATCGCGGCGACCATCGTCAACAACAACGCCGCCGCCGTGCTCTTGACGCTGAACGCGCTGGCCCAGGGCAAGGAAGCGGTGGTGTCGCGCGGCGAACTGGTCGAGATCGGCGGTGCCTTCCGCATTCCCGACGTGATGCGCCGGGCGCAGGTCAAACTGCACGAAATCGGCACGACCAACCGCACGCACGAAAAGGACTACGCCGAGGCGATCGGCCCGAAGACGGCACTCTTGATGAAGGTGCACACCAGCAATTACGCGGTCACCGGCTTCACGGCTGCGGTCGACGAGCAAAAAGTGGCCAGAATCGCCCATGCCGCCGGCTTGCCCTTCATGGTCGATCTCGGCAGCGGCACGCTGACCGACTTCGCGGCGCTCGGCCTGCCGCCCGAACCGACGCCGCAACAGGCGCTGGCCGCCGGCGCCGACATCGTCACCTTCTCCGGCGACAAGCTGCTCGGCGGCCCGCAGGCCGGGCTGATCGTCGGCCGCAAGGAACTGATCGCGAAAATCAAGAAAAATCCGCTGAAGCGCGCCCTGCGCGTCGGCAAGACGACGCTGGCGGCGCTGGAGGCGACACTGCGCCTCTACCGCGACCCCGATCGTCTGGCGCAGCGCCTGCCGACGCTGCGCCTGCTGACCCGGCCGGCCAGCGAGGTCGCTACCCAGGCCGAGCGCCTGCAGCCCGCCGCGCAAGCCGCCGTCGGCACGCTGGCGACGGTCGCGGTAGCGCCGTGCAGCAGCCAGATCGGCAGCGGCGCCCTGCCGGTCGAGCGGCTGCCATCGGCGGCGCTGGTCTTCCACCCGAGCGCGAAAAAGCCGGGAAAAACCCTGCACGCGCTCGAAGCGGCGTTCCGCGCCCTGCCGCAGCCGGTCATCGGTCATATCCGCGACGATGCGTACCATCTCGACCTGCGCTGCCTGGATGCGCAGGACGAAGCCCGTTTCGTCGCCCAGTTATCGCAATTGAAGTTTTGAAAGCAGCCTTGATGGGCGGTCTGCGTACCGCCTGCTGCTTTCTTCCGCGCTCGAAAGAGCGCACCCGTAAATCCGGACATCTCCGTGTCCGGGTGGTTGAATGAATGGAGAACGAAACATGACCCTGAACCGCAGACAGTTCCTCGCCGCCGGCGCGGCGCTGGGGGCGACGGCGAGTATTGCCGCGCCGACCAGCCCGCTGCCATTCCTGATCCAGATGCAGTCCGATCCGCTGCTGCCCAAAGCCAGCGGCAAGCGCGTCGTGATCTGCGGCGGCGGCTGGGGCGGGGTGACCGCCGCCAAGCACCTCAAACTGCTCGACCCAACGCTCGACGTCGTGCTGCTCGAGCGCAACCCGGTCTTTTTCTCCTGCCCGATGAGCAACAAGTGGCTGGTCGATGTCGTCGACGTCCAGTTCCTGACCTTCAGCTATCTCGAGGTCGCCCAGAAATACGGCTACCACTTCATCCAGACCGAAGTCACCGCCTTCGAGCGCGAGAACAAGCGCGTCATCACGGCCCAGGGCTGGCTCGATTACGACTACCTGATCCTCGGCAGCGGCATCCGCTACAATTACGAAGCTTGGTTCGGCAACGACCGCAAGGCGGCCGACTACACCAAGGCCATGTTCCCGGCGGCCTACATCCCGAACGCCGAGCATTTCCGCCTCAAGCAGAGCATCCAGAATTTCAAGGGCGGCGACCTGGTCATGACCCTGCCGCCGCCGCCGCATCGCTGCCCGCCGTCGCCCTACGAGCGCGCCTGTCTGATCGCCGGCCTGTTCAAACAGCGCAAGATCAAGGGCAAGATCACCATCCTCGACCCCAAGCCAAGCCCGGCGCCGATCACCGGCGGTTTCCAGGACGCCTTCCGCGAGCTGTACAAGGATCAGATTGTTTACGTCCCCAAGGCCGTGATCCAGGAAGTCGATCCGTTCAACAAGAAGATCAAGACCGCCGCTGGAGATTTCAGCTTCGACCACTCGATCCTGATGGCCCCGCACCAGGCCGGAGACATGGCGTGGAAGGCCGGCGTCGATCCCTTCTTCCTGAACATGAAGGACGACCCGGATACCTATGTGATCGGCGACTCGGTCGGCATGGTCTCGCCGCTCTTCCGCTTCTATCCAAAAGCCGGCCATGTCGCCAACGCCCATGCCAAGATCGTCGCCAAATACATCGCCGAGCGCGTCAAGGGACGCGAGCCGAAGTACGCGCTGCCCGACAACCTATGCTTCATGATGGTCAACACCGAGCCGCGCGAGGATATCGCCGTGCGCTTCAAATACTGGGTCAACGACAAGGGGCAAATCGTCCAGGATCAGGACGACGACAACCTGCGCCGCGACGAACTGGTCACCGAAGACTTCGCCTGGGCCGGGCGCATGTACGAGGACATGTTTGGTTGAGCTTTCACGCCTACCTGCTGCGCTGTGCCGATAGCTCGTATTATGCGGGCCATACGGACGACCTGAGCCACCGGCTTGGCCAACACCAGGCCGGCGAGTGCGCTGGCTATACGGCGCAGCATTTGCCGGTGGAACTGGTTTGGGCGCAGGAATTTGTTACGCGCGAGGAGGCGCTGGCGGCCGAGCAGCAGATCAAGGGCTGGAGCCGGGCGAAGAAGGAGGCGTTGATGGCGGGGGATTGGGGGCGGATTTCGGCCTTGGCGAAGAAGTCGTTTGTGAAGAAAGACCGGAAATGAACTTGGTCACGCCGATCATGCTTCGATACGCGCCGTTGGCGCTACTCAGCACGAACGGATTTGGTTTTTGCCGTAATTCACCTACCCCGCTCATTCCGTTCGTCCTGAGTAGGGCGTCAGCCCGTATCGAAGGATTGAGCGGCGACCGGAGCCAAACCCCATGATCATCGGCACCGCCGGCCACATCGACCACGGCAAGACGACACTGGTCAAAGCCCTGACCGGCGTCGACTGCGACCGCCTCAAGGAAGAAAAGGTGCGTGGCATCACCGTCGATCTCGGCTACGCCTACACCGACAAGCTCGGTTTCATCGACGTCCCCGGCCACGAAAAGCTGATCCACAACATGCTGGCCGGCGCTACCGGCATCGACTTCGCGCTGCTGGTCATCGCTGCCGACGACGGCCCGATGCCGCAGACCCGCGAGCATCTGGAAATCATCGAACTGCTCGGCGTCCACCAAGGTGCCGTGGCGCTGACCAAGAGCGATATCGTTGCGGTCGACCGACTGGAACAGGCAAAAACCGAAATCGCCGCCCTCCTGGCCGGGACGTCACTGGCCGATGTACCGGTATTCCCGGTGGCAGCGACCACTGGTGAAGGGATTGCCGAACTGCGATCTTTCCTCGAACAAGCCGCGCAGCCCGCATCAGCGATCGGACGAGGGGCAGGGGATAGCGGTTTTCGCCTCGCCATCGACCGCTGCTTCACGTTGAGCGGTGTCGGCACCGTCGTCACCGGCACCGCCTTTGCTGGCAGTGTAAGAGTCGGCGACCAGTTGCTCCTTTCGCCACCGGGCAAGCCGGTGCGCGTACGCAGCCTGCGCGTCCAGGACACTCCCGCCGAATCCGGCAGCGCCGGTCAGCGCATCGCACTGGCTTTGGCAGGCATCGAAAAGAGCGAGGTCGAGCGCGGCATGTGGGTAATTGCTCCAGTCCTGCATGCCCCGACCCACCGCTTCGACGCCCGCCTCCGCATACTGGCCGGCCAGCCGGCGCTCAAACACTGGACACAGGTGCACCTCCACCTTGGCGCCGAAGACGTCCCGGCACGCATCGCCCTGCTCGGCGCCGACGAAATTGCGCCGGGTAGCGAAAACTGGGCGCAAATCAGCGTCGACCGCGACATCGGCACGCTGGCCGGCGACCGCTTCATCCTGCGCGATGCCACGGCCCGCCACACCATCGGCGGCGGCATCGTGCTCGACATTTTTCCGCCGAGCCGCCGGAAACGCAGCCCGGAACGCCTGGCCATGCTCGCCGCGCTGGCCAGCCCGGATCCGGCACCCGCGCTGCAACTGGCCGCCGACCAACAGGCGGCGGGTGTCGCCCTGCCGCCCTTTGCACTGAACCGCAATCTCGACAGCGCGACGCTTGGCGCCCTCTGTCGCCGCCTGCACCTGAAAATCGTCGGCGACACTGCCTTCGCGCCGGCCCGCTGGCAGGAACTGGAAGGACGCCTGTTCGCGGCGCTGGCAACCGAACACGAACGCGCCCCGGACCTGACCGGCGTCGAGCGCGACCGCCTGCGGCGCCTGACCCTGCCGACACTGTCCCGCCCGGCCTTCGACGCCTTGCTCGCCGCGCCGCTGGCCGACGGCCGTATCGCCCAGTCCAACGCCTGGCTGCATCTGCCGGAGCACCGCGTGCAACTGGCCGCTGCCGACCGAGATCTGTGGCTGACGTTGAAGCCACTGCTCGATGCCGAGCCCTGCAACCCGCCCCGCGTACGCGATGTGGCGAAAGCGACCGGCATCGCCGAGGACGCCGTACGCGCGCTGTTCAAGCGCATCGCCCGGCACGGTGATGCCTGGCCGGTGGCGCACGACCATTACTTCACCGCGAAAGCCGTGGCCGACCTGGCGCGCCGCGTCGCCAACCTCAACACCCGCGACGGCTGCGCGCGCGCCGCGCCGCTGCGCGACGAGATCGGCGGCGGCCGCAAGGTCGCCATCCACATCCTCGAATTCTTCGACCGCATCGGCTACACTCGCCGCGTGCGGGAAACGCACATCCTGCGCGGCTCGCCCGAGCAGTTCGGTTCATGAACAATGGAAGAGATCGTTCCCCGGTGGGACGGCCGGTCTTCAAAACCGGCAGGACCTGTCAAACAGGTTTGGGTAGGTTCGACTCCTGCTCTCTTCCGCCATCCTTTCTGCAATAAATGGCCCATCAACCTTTCTCCGGCTGCATCCCCGACGACCGCCTGTATTGCCCCCGCTACGACATGTGGGTTGAGGAATGCGCCGACGGCGAAGTGCTGATCGGCGCCACCAGCTTCGGCATTTTCCTGGCCGGCGAGATCATCGCCTTCACCAGCAAACCGAAGGGCGCCGAGGTCGATTTCGGGCGTGGCATGGGCACCGTCGAGTGCCGCAAGACGGTGCTCGCGGTCCACGCTCCGATTTCCTTCGTTTTACTCGAAGGCAACGAGGCGGCCGAGGAGCGCCCCAAACTGGTCAATATCGCCCCCTACGGTGAGGGCTGGATGGCGCGCGCCCGGCCCACCCGCTGGGCGGAGGAAAAACCCTTGCTGGTCGATGCCGCCGCCTACCGCCGGCACATCCTCGCGATCGAGCCGGAGGCAAGCTTTGCCTGACCGGCTGGCCCTGCTGATGTGGGCGGCAACGCCCGACCATCCCGAACTCTGCGTGACTCCGCTCGTTCATGCGCTGGCCGCGCGCGCCCTTGATGCCGACGTGGAAATCCATTTTGCAGGCCCCGCCGTGCGCCTGCTCGTCACCGGCGTCGCCGATGCGCTGTACGCATCGCCAGCCAGGGAAAAATCCATCGGCGAATTTATGCGCGAAGCCAGTGGCGCCGGCGCCAGGTTCTACGCCTGCGGCATGGCCAGCGCCGCGTGGATCACCGGCGACGAATCCCTGATTCCTGAATGCACCGGCGCCGCCGGCGCCACCGCCTTCGTCGCCCGCACGCTCGATCCGGCGTGGCGGACACTGGTTTTCTGATGCCGCGCCTGGCGATCACCGGAGTCATCCTGGCTGGCGGGTTGGGACGGCGCATGGGCAGCGTCGACAAGGGGTTGCAGTTGCTGAATGGCCGACCGCTGGTCGCGCACGTTGCCGAACGCCTGGCGCCGCAGGTCGATGAACTGCTGATCAACGCCAACCAGAACGAAGCGCGTTATGCCGCTTTCGGCCATCCGGTCATAGCCGACCGCATCCCCGATTTCGCCGGCCCGCTGGCCGGGCTCCATGCCGCGCTGGCGGCGGCTACGCACCCGCTGGTCGCGACGGCCCCCTGCGATTCGCCCTTCTTGCCAACCGACCTGATTTCCCGCCTTTTTTCAGCGTTGACCGCAACCGGCGCCGATATCGCCGTGGCCCGTACCTTCGACCAGCCGCACCCGGTCTTTTGCCTGTGTCGGCGCGAATTGCTGCCGCACCTGACGGATTATCTGGCTCGCGGCGAGCGCAAGATGGCCCTCTGGCATGCATCGCTGCAGGTCGTCGAAGTCGCTTTCGACAATGAGGCCGCGGCCTTCGAGAATATCAACACGCGCGAGGAACTTGGGCGCTTCGAGTCGACGGGGGAAGACTGATCCCGGCGACTGCCCGGCACCGTCAGGCCGGCAGGCAGACGTGCCCGTGTTCGTCGAGCGGGAAGAACGGATTCCAGCAGACTTCCCAGAGAAAGCCGTCGGGGTCGGCGAAGTAACCGCGGTAGCCGCCCCAGAAGACCTTGCCGGCCGGCTGCACCAGTGTGGCCCCGGCCGCCACCGCCTCGGCCAGCAGGCGGTCGGCATCCACCTCCGACGCGACGTTGTGCGCCAGCGTGAAACCGGGAAAACCGCTGCCGGCTGACGCGACGTTGGCATCGGCGGCCAGCGCGTCGCGCTGGAACAAGCCGAAGACCACGGTGCCGGCATCGAAGAAGGCGATTTCCGACTGGCTGGCGGCAGACTCCTGCCAGCCGAGCGCGGCGTAGAAGGCGCGGCTGCGCGCCAGTTCGGCAACGCCGAGGGTGATGAAGCTGATCGTCTGGCGCATGGTGAAATCTTCTTGGGAAGGCGATGCCAAAGTTTATACCGCTGGCCGTTCCAAGTAACATGGGCCATCCCGTCCGACTGAGATCGTCGCCATGAAACGCCGCTTTCCGCTCCATGTTCACATCTCCACTCTGTTCATCGTGCTCATCCTGCTGGTCGGCGGCATCATTGGCGGGCTCGGCTACCGCAGCAGCCAGGAAATCCTGGCGACCACGGCAGCCGACCTGAATACCCGCATCGGACGTGAAACGCTGGGCGAATTCACCAACCTGATCGGCCCCGCCGAGATGGCGACGCGGCTGGTCAGCCATGACGGCGTCACCCGCACCCACACCCTGGCCGAACGCCTGAACTACCTCGGTTTCATGCGGGCGGCGCTGGACAATTCGGCCGCCCTGACCTCGATTTACGTCGGCTACGGCAACGGCGATTTCTTCATGCTGCGGCGCTTTTATGACGCCGCCGAAGGCCGGAATTTCAATGCGCCCGCCGAGGCCATCTATATGGTTCAAAGCATCGAACACCTTGGCGAAGGCAGTGAAAAATCAGCGCTCGGCAGCTACATTTTTTTCGACGCCGGACTCAAGTTATTGCGCAAGGATGAGTTACCTGACTACGCCGCCGCCT
>Ga0209202_1000592_pt1 | contig 27842 bp, 25 predicted proteins | sample AD_UKC032_MetaG_FD_184416 | JGI IMG/M metagenome (GOLD analysis project Ga0209202, IMG submission 184416) | Active sludge microbial communities of municipal wastewater-treating anaerobic digesters from USA - AD_UKC032_MetaG (SPAdes) (version 2) | ecosystem: Engineered > Bioreactor > Anaerobic >... | reverse complement strand
AAGAAAGGCGTTCGGCTTTTTCCAGGCGTCGTTCCATATCGATAATGCCGGCTAAATGACGGTTCTGATCGTAATAGAGCAGCCACATGGATAAGAGGGCGATCCCGACAACCAGCAGCATGAAAATGAAAATACTTTGCCGGTTTTCAGCGATAATTTTGTCCATCGACCCCTTCTCAAGACCAATTCGGACAATCCCGACAATTTTTTTATCCAGTATGAATGGGGCGGCCATATCGAGAAGTTTGATGTCCTGAACCTCAACTTGTCTGCTGAGAATTCTTTTTTCCCCTTTTAGAATTTCCTGACGGTCGAAGTCTTTATGGATTAGCCCGTGAATAGGGTTGCCCATGACACTTAAGAGCTCTCCCCGATCATTGAAGATTTGCATATAAGAGATTCCGTGTCCTTCGCCCATTTTATTGATGGCCCTTTCCACGGCAATCTTGATGCTCCAGTACCGCAATCCGGCTTTGTCCAGAGTGATAACAACGGTTCCACTTCCATCTTTTCGCCGCAGACCGACATAGCCGATGCCTTGTTTGATGCGTATTTTCTCCAACAATTCAATGGTAGTTGCTTTGCGCCCATTGGTGTCCAGATCACTTTCGGTCAGCATATCGGTTTTAAGCGGGTTGCTTTGATAAATAGCGTTGCCATCTCGATTGAGAACGGCCACATACCAGAAATTATTATCGGTTGCAAATTTGCGAAGGTAGTCATTGTTAATTAAATTCTTTTTCCATTGTTCATCAATTTTTTGTCCCAACCCCGTGATGGCTTCAACAACCAATTTTTTCGAATAATCCGCTTCTTCCTGACTGGCCGTTTTTATCTGAGTCTGGCTTTTTCCCGGCTTGGCCACAATGCTTTTGAGATTATCTTCCGTCAGGCGCTGTAGGACGCTAATGGTGCTCAATGCCTGATCTTCCAGGAATCCGACCAAATTAGCTTCGCTGCGGCGAATATCCAGAAAGCCCGTGATGAGAATCAGCGCAACCAGGACCGCTGAAACGATACCGACTGCTAATGGCTGAAGAAAACTTCCATTGTATGGATGGGCGCTTCGTCTGATGATGGTTTCTTTCTTTTGAAATAACATTATAATATTCTAACATTACAGAAATATAAAAGATATTTTTAACGACTATATTATTGTGCCGGTCATTTTAAGCTATTCATGGGAAATGTCAACGATAAATACCAGGTAGCTCGACATTTTTGTCGAAAGGGTGCAAGGATTGGCATTTTTTTATCTTATTGTTATTATTTAGTTAGTTTTATAAATTCAAAATTACCCCGACATTTATTGCCGAAAGCTCATCCGTGTGAAGCAAAGTAGAGGAAGATTTGTTTTTATTAATACGTTTTAATATCAGTAACTTAAGTTTTTATGGCAACTATGGCACAATATCTGCTAAATAAAAAGTGCAAGTTAGTTAGTGTCGACTAAAAATTACGGGCATGATTAGCCGACAGCAAAAACAACCCGGGAAGGTATTCAGGCCTTCACTCTTCTCTCCTAACGGGAGGCCCTCACCAAGCCTCCCATTTTTTTGTCATTTTTTTGTTACATTTTCTTTCGTGTCGTTTTTCTGCCGCCGCCAAGCACTGACTCTCTCCTTAATTGTCTTTTCAAAACCTGCATCTGTCGGGTGGTAAAGGATTTTCCCCTGAAGCTTTTCCGGCAAATGCTCCTGGGAGACAAAAGCATCTGAATAATCGTGGGCATATTTATAATTTTTGCCGTAATCCAGCTCTTTCATTAACTTGGTCGGCGCATTGCGAATGTGCAGTGGCACGGGCAGATAACCGGTTTTGTTAATCAGTTCTTTTGTCTGGCCAAAGTCGACATACAAGGAATTGCTTTTGGGCGCCGTGGCCAGATAGACGGCCGCCTGCGCGATATTTAGTTCACCTTCCGGTAGACCGATAAAGTGAAAGGCTTGTTGTGCGGCCATTGTCAGCATAAGGGCATGGGGATCGGCGTTACCGATATCTTCGGAAGCAAAGCGCACCATGCGGCGCAAAATATAGAGCGGGTCTTCTCCGGCAATCAGCATACGCCCCAGCCAGTAGAGGGTCGCGTCCGGGTCGCTGCCACGCATGCTTTTGTGAAAAGCGGAAATCAAATTATAATGTTCTTCGCCATCCTTGTCGTATAAGAGCGCTTTTTTAAACAGCGCTTCCTGTGCGGATTGGGCTGATATCAGTCTTTCTTCCGCCGGCAGGCTCTGGATCATCGAGGCGACAGCTTCCAGGTTGTTGAGTGCCGTTCGGGCGTCGCCATCAGACAGTCGGACCATAAAACGGATGGCCTCCTCATCAACTTGGATCTTGAATTTTCCCAGGCCTCTTTGTTCATCGGACAGAGCGCGTTTAAGAATGTCCATTAAATCTTCTTCCGCAAACTGCTTGAGCAGCAGTACACGCGTTCGGGAAAGCAGAGGGGCGATGACCTCAAATGAAGGGTTTTCCGTTGTCGCGCCGATCAGGGTGACGAGTCCGCTTTCGACGTGCGGGAGAAATGCATCCTGCTGGGCTTTGTTAAAACGGTGAATTTCATCTACAAACAGGATGGTTTTTTTCTTCTTGGTTTCCCAGATTTCCCTGGCGTCGTCAATAACCGATCGGATTTCCTTCACTCCGGAGAGGACCGCAGAAAAACTGATAAAGTTGGACTTCGTTTCGTTGGCTAGGATGCGTGCCAGTGTTGTTTTGCCGGAGCCCGGCGGTCCCCAGAAGATCATCGAGAAAAGTTTGTCTTCTGCGATGGCGCGTTTAAGCAATGTTCCTTCGCCGATCACCTGCGATTGGCCGATATAGTCGGCAAGTTTCCGCGGCCTCATCCTTTCGGCCAACGGCGCGGTGTCCAGAGCGTCGCTTTCGGTTCCCAGACTGAACAGATCCAGATTTTTCATGTTTGCCTCTTCGCATTTTCAATGATTTCAATCAAAGTAGTCATTTTGTCCTTGGGCTGGGCACAGGCGAAACGTTCCCAATCAGCAGGCTTCAGCCGTTTCCTGAGCAATGCCTCCACATCAAAAGCCGATTGCCAACAGGAAATAACCCGTGCGCAGGGCAGGTTGCCCGCTTCCGTGAGACAATAGGCAAACGTCATCTCGTCGCCCAGTTTCGGGCAGCGGATTAATTGATGGTCGTGTTCCGTTTTCATTGCGCATCAGCTTGACGAAAAAAAGAAAAGCCGTCAAGAAAAATATATTTTTCCTGACGGCTTTTGAAAATCGTTCAATGAACTTTATTATGGTTTCGGAAAATCTTTAATCGCTAGCAGCGCACGTTCGATTTCTTGGTCCGGCAGTTCATAGGCCTCCAGTTTCCCGGAAAGATAAGCGTCATAAGAGGCCATATCCACCAAGCCGTGGCCGCTCCAGTTAAAGAGGATCACTTTTTCCTTGCCTTCTTCTTTGGCGCGCATGGCTTCATCGACGACAGCCGCGAGAACGTGGTTTGTTTCCGGCGCGGGGATAAAGCCTTCCGAGCGCGCCCACTTGACGCCGGCGTCAAATGTTTTTAACTGGTCGTAAGCGCGGGGTTCGACGAATTTTTCGCGAACCAGATGGCTGACGATCGGGGCCATGCCATGGTAGCGCAAACCGCCCGCGTGAATCGGTGCGGGAACATAATCGTGGCCCAGCGTGTACATGGGTAAAAGGGGTGTTTTCTGAGCCAGATCGCCGAAGTCATACGCAAAAGGGCCTTTGGTCATACTGGGACAGGATGACGGCTCCGCTCCGACAATTTTCACCTGTTTACCATGGATTTTGTCGCAGATAAACGGCGCTGAGATACCGGCAAAATTACTGCCGCCGCCGCAACAACCCATGACGACATCGGGATAGATGCCGAGCTTCTGCATTTGCTTTTGAGCTTCCAGGCCGATGATCGACTGATAAATCAACACATGATTGAGTACGCTGCCCAGGGCATAGTGGGACTTGACTTTGCTGGTGACTGCGTCCTCGATAGCTTCGCTGATTGCAACACCCAGCGAGCCGGGGGAATCGGGGTATTTGGCCAGAAAATCTCTGCCGGATTGCGTCAAAGTGCTGGGGCTCGGGATGCATTCGGCTCCCCAGGTATTCATCATCAAGCGCCGATAGGGTTTTTGTCCATAGCTGATTTTTACCATATAAACACGGCAGGCCAAGCCAAACATCTGGCAGGCCATAGCCAGTGCGCTGCCCCATTGACCGGCGCCGGTTTCCGTGGTGATTCGCTTGGTTCCGGCCACCTTGTTGTAATAGGCCATCGGAATAGCGGAATTGGGTTTATGGGAACCGGCCGGGCTGACACCTTCATTTTTATAATATATCTTTACAGGACAGCCCAGCAGTTTTTCGAAATTGCGCGCGCGACAGAGAGGAGAGGGACGCCAGAGCAGATATTTTTGCAGAACTTCTTCGGGAATATCGATCCAACGCTGCGTGGAGGCTTCATGTTCGATAATATTCATGGGGAAAATGGCGGCCAGATCATCGGGTGTTACCGGCTGGCCGGTGCCGGGGTGCAGCGGTGGTTTCATCGGCGTGGGCAAATCCGCCATAATGTTGTACCATTGCTTAGGTATTTCATGATCTTCTAATAATGTTTTGACCTGTTCCATAGACTCTCTCCTTTAAAAGAATTTATTTTGCGTTATCCATCTATTAGTTTCCCTCTGGTTGAGTCGAGGCTAAAAAAAATGCCATGGGAATTTTTCTTCCCACGGCATTTCGAAACGTTTAAGAGTCATGGGAAGGAACTTCCCTGCCCATGCTCGATCATCAAAAAGATCTTATGGGCAGACATTTATCGTCTGCCACCACCAGTTTTTGTTTGGAATGTGTATCTGCATTGACTACCATCAACTTTCGAAAAACTTGATTTGTCCCTAACATAGCCGCGAAAGCCTTGTCAAGGCGAAAATAAGAAGAGCGCAGAGATCCTCAATATTAAGCTCGCAATTTGCGGGGGGGTGTGTCATTTGTTAAATATAAATTATTACAGTTACTTATAATTGTGTTGATTTTAAGCAATACAAGATTAACAAAAATTCAATTATTTTATTGAAGTTGTTGACATATGCTTAGACTTGTATTATGTAGCCGCTGAAAATTTTCCTTATTAGCTTGAGCCTGTTTATAATGGTCGGGTGAAGGGAAAGAAGAATCTTTGAACATCAAATGTGTTCCCCAGTAGCTCAGTCGGTAGAGCGGCTGGCTGTTAACCAGCATGTCCGTGGTTCGAGTCCGCGCTGGGGAGCCAGAATTCAATCCGCTGATTTCAGCGGTGCTTAGTTAACGCAAGACCCCGTGGGTTCATCCCCTCGGGGTCTCGTCGTTTCTGCCGTACTCACGCCCACTTACGCCACCCCGCACATCCTTCTTGATTCTCCGTTTCGAAGCCCGCAGTCCAGGGGCCGGGTGCAACCCTGGGGGTTGTGCCTACTCTCCGAAAATATTCCTTCCGAATTCTCCCGTTCTCCATTTTTCGACCCGCCTTGTTTAACAGCCCGAGTGCATCCGTGCACCCGCTTCGACATTTCGAACTCCTCTCCGGTAGGTAGCTGCCGAAAACCGGATCAGTGGGTCCGGCGCAAACGGATTACCAGACTGCGGAAACAGCCGTGAAATCGGAGACCGTTGTGGGTGTCGCCGACATCGCCTTCAGGCGTTGTCGAACGGGCTCCTCCGGTCTTCTCGATAACCGGCCTATCCAGCACCCCAACGGCTCGGTGATCGTCCTCCCATCCCTTCCTGCATCCCACCATGGAAAAGTACCACGACCAGATCATCGAGAACTACCGCCAAGCCATCCGCGCGGCGCTTTGAGCCTCCGATATCTCATTCAATCCTGTTGATAATATCAGATGAACTCAATAAGATCCTTTCACAGACTCGTCATATAAAATGCCACCGCCCATCGCCTGGTAAAAAGCGGCAGTGTTGACCAAGCGTTTGGCTTGGCCTTCTGTTAGATCGAGTTCTGTCTGAAGCCGTTTTTGTTGTGCGATAAGCAAATCGTAATAGCTGGCTGCTCCAAGCTTATAACGACGCTGTGTCGACTCTAAAAACGCCCCTGAAGCGGAATCAGCGGCAGAAAGAGCCTCCAGCCGTTTTGAATCATTCTCCAATGCCCGCAATACATCAGCTACGTTGCGAAGAGCTTCCAGAACGACGGACTGGTAGTTCGCCGCAGCCGCATCGAAGGCGGCGAGAGCCGCTCTCTTTTCAGCAGGCAAGCCTGGATTGAACAGGGGTTGTGTCAGCTGCCCCACCAAACCCCAAACAGCGGAACCACTGCCGAACAACGCACCGGTCGTCAGTGCCTGCGATCCAAGATCGGCGCTAAGGTTAAGTTGGGGATATAGTTTCGATATTGCAACCCCGTATTCTGCGTTAGAGACATGCAGCAACGCTTCAGCGCCGAGAATATCCGGCCTTGCACGCACCAGTTCAGAGGGGATTAACAAAGGCAACTCCGGAGGCAGGATGAAATCCTCCAAGGTAAACGACGGCAACAAGCTCTTTCCTGGAGCTTTACCCACAAGAACGGCCAAAAAATGTTCGCTTTGTTGAAGTTGATAACGTAACGGCGATAGTTTGGCGCGCGTTTGTTCCAACTGTGTTTGCAAGGCCAACTCGTCGTCTGGCTCTCCATGACCAAGGCGGATGCGTTTCCGGGTTAGTTCCAGTTGGTTTTCTTGCGACTTCAAGATATTTCCCATAATTTCGGTCTGCCTTTTCAGGCTTGCCTGAGTAATGGCCGTTGTTACTATATTTGCCGCCAATGTCAAACGAGCTCCGTTTAATTGAAACTGCTGATAATCGCTCCGGGCGGCCAGAGCTTCCAATGCCCTACGATTGCCTCCGGCCAGGTCAAATGTATATCGAACACCTACGCCGGCGTTGTAGAGACTGAATTCCCGTGCTTCTCCGGTTTGTCCTAATGTTCCAGGATTGAAGCGTTGACGCTGGCCACCCAAGTTTCCCTCTAATTGTGGATAAAATGTCGAACCAGCCCTTGCCGCATAAAGCTCCCGCGCCTGACGCAAAGTAGCCTCTGCCGCCATCAGGGTCGGATTACGCTCCAATGCTTCGCTGATGAGCATTTCCAGTTTGTCGGTACTCATCGCTCGCCACCAATGTTTTGTTAGTCGTCCTCCCTTGATAATGTTTTGTGGATCACCCAGCGTGGTTGGGGAGGAATTTAACTTTGTAGCCAGCAGAGTGGAAGTATAACCAGTCACATCAGGGGGGGGTGGACGCTGGAAATCTGGTCCTACCGCACACCCTGTTAGTAAAACAGCACAAACGGCAAGCAACGTATAACGGGTCATTTTCTTTTTGCTCATGTAAATGCTCCTTTAGGAGGCTTTCTGAACGGCCTCTTTGGGTAAATTTCATTCGAAGCCACGTCCTTGACCTTCCTCTTCATAGGTCACTCCGTCACGGATATGGTAAATGCGTTTAAAGGTGGGAATGATTTTTTCATCGTGGGTGACGACAATAATGGCGGTCTCGAATTTTTTGGCCATATCGTTCAAGATCCGGATTACGGCCAGGGCGCGCTCACTATCAAGCGGAGCGGTCGGTTCATCGGCCAGTATTACCGGGGGACGATTCACCAAGCCACGTGCAATAGCCACTCGTTGCTGTTCTCCACCAGAGAGTTGAGACGGCATGGCCTTGGCGCGATGTTCCACATCAAGCGCTGTAAACAATTCTATTGCCCGCTTACGCGCCTCGGCATTTGGCATTCCCGCCAGCATGGGCAGAAGGGCGACGTTGTCGGTGACATCGAGGAAAGGAATCAGATAAGGTGCTTGGAATACAAAGCCGATCCGATCTCGCCGCAAGGCACGAAGATCTTTGACTTTCCAACCGTCGTCATAAATGACGTCATCTCCGAGTATCATTTTTCCGGCGGTCGGCTCGATCACTGCTCCCAAACATTTAAGGAGCGTAGTTTTGCCAGAACCCGAAGGACCGATCAGTCCAACGACCTCACCAGGTGCCACGTGCATGTCGACGGTCTTTAGGGCATCAACTGCGGTATCGCCACTACCATAACGTTTTTTTAACCCCTGGATACGAATACCTTTCGCAGTCATGTCAGCCCCCTATGGCTTCGGCCGGATCGACCCTGAGCGCGGCACGAATGGCGATAACGCTCGACAATACGCAGATCATAACCACGGCGATAAAACCCATGACGGAGTCTAGCGGTTGCAGCAGCACATATTTGGGAAAGATTGGCGCCATCAATAACGTTGCCGAAATCTTACCCACCACAAATCCGATCAAACCTAAAGCGATGGACTGTTGCATGATCAAACCGACAATGGTGCGATTCTTAGTGCCGATCAGTTTCAAGACAGCGATTTCACGAATTTTCCCGAGTGTCAGGGTGTAGATGATGAAGGCCACAATGGCGGAGCTGACAATCGAAAGGATCACCAGAAACATGAAGATCTGTCTGGCGGAGGTAGCAATCAGCTTACCAACCAGAATCTCCTCCATCTGGCTGCGAGTATAGACGGTTAAACGCTTCCAGCGGCGGATCGACTCGGCGACTTCTTCCGAGGCATGACTTGGTTCAACCCGCACCAAAACCGCATTGACGTAGGGGTTGGTGCTTTGCGAGGCAATAATCGCACCGAGCAGATCCGGCACTCCAGGCCGGTTGAAAGCAGGGTTCTCGGCCGTGCGTCGACGCTGCTCTCGTATTGCGTCATTGTCTTTTAGAAACTGTGCTTCTTGGGCATCTTTAAGTGGAATGAACACCATCGGGTCGCCATTGGAAGAGACCATCCTTCTGGTCAGGCCGACTACGGTGTAGTGATTGCGGCGGATCTGGATACGGTCGCCAAGTTTAAATCCGGAAGCGATGTCGGCAACGGCCTCGTAATGGCTCCGGGTAATCTGACGTCCCGCGACGAGATAGGGCGGCCACCCGGGTGTCCCAGGTTCTCCAGGAGTGATGCCAGTAACCATGGCACGTACGTCACCTTCTTGTTTGCCCACCTGCATGGTGAGATAGGTTATGTTGGCCACCTGGTCCACTCCCGGCATGCCTCGAATCCCACGCCAGATATCATCGTAGATGCTTGATGATTCAGCGTAGGGACCAAGGGTATTCTTCTGTACCACCCAGAGATCAGCACCGCTATTGTCGAGCAACACTTTGGCGTCATCCACCATGCCACGATAAATCCCTGCCATGGACAGTGTGATGCCGATCAGCAGCCCAAGACCCATGCCTGTGAAGACGAACTTACCCCAGGAGTGCATGATGTCGCGTCCTGCCAAGCTGATCATTGCGTCACCCCCGGAATATGGTCAACGACGTGAATCCGGCTGTGCTTATTCAATGCGTTTTCGCTGTAGGCCACAACTTGGTCCCCAATCCTGAGCCCTTCTCGCACCTGCACACGGCCCTCCAAATCGGCGATCCCCAGTGACACCGGTGTAAAGTGAAGTTCGCTATTTATCACCTGCCAAACGCCCAATCTGCCACCAGTGTGATGGATAGCGGCACTAGGGATAACCGGTGTTTCCGCAAGCTTCGGTAAGTTAATCGTGACTTCTGCCAGTTCGCCGATAGGTGGCATCGGATCGGGAATTTGATCGAAGACAACCTTGGCCAGTGTTTCCTCCGTTATTGCGTCTGCCAGGGGTTCGACTCTCATTACACGTCCGACCTGCAGCTCACCTGCCTGCGAACGTAATGTGATCTGGGCTGATAAACCGGCGACGAGACCTTGCGCACGAATTTGATCAAAGCGGACATTGACCCACAGTGTGTTCGGGTCGATCAGCTCCACGACAGCCTGACCTGCGACCACGGTGGTTCCAGGGTCGGCGTCACGCGAAACCACCAAGCCATCGACTGGCGCAACCATAGACAAATTACTGCGCTGCGCCTCTAACGCCTCTCGCTCGGCACGTACACGAGATAGCTCCTCTCGCGCCGCAGTCAGCCCTGCTTCCGTAACCAACAACTCTTGTTGTTTAGTGGCAACCACTTCCTCACTGGTGGAGCGCGCTTTAAGTAGCTGCTCGTAACGTAAAGCCTGTGTCTGCGCATAATCCTTACGCGCCTGCGCTTCGCTTAATTGAGCATTTGCTCGTTTCAGCAAGGCATCCTGAGCCCTGATACGTTCATCAAGATCCACCGGGTCCATTTCGCCAAGCGCTTGCCCCGCCCTGACACGCTCACCTACATGTACATCCAAATGTTTGACCCGCCCCGCAAACGTTGGGCCAATCTTGTAGGTGTAACGAGCCTCAATGGTTCCTACGCCGAATAGTTTCGGTGAGATGCTCTTGTGCTCGACGGTGGCCAATACAACTGATACCGGAGCAAGCGGCCCCGACCGCAAGGCCACATAGACAAAAAGTGCAAGCAGAGGAACAAGTACAGCTATCAGGGGCAATGTACGTTTTTGGAAAGGTAATCTTTTCATAATGTACTCCTGATACCCCGTTGATAGATGGCAAAAGCTTTCGGTGCATTGCGGCGCATATGGCCAACATCTCCAGCTATCAACGATTGCATGACCAATCCTTGAATTGTGCCGATGAAGAGCGTTGCCGCAGCCTCGTTATCAAGCTTTTCATCAAGCTCACCGCAGGCCTTTCCTTGTTCAAACAAACGATTGAGGCGCTCCGCATAACGGCGGATGAGCGTTTGCACCATCCGCTTGGGCGCGGTTTCTTCAGGTCGTTGCAATTCACCAAACAACATACGGGGAATACCGGGGTGCTCTGTTATAAAGTCCACATGCGCCATAAACATGCTTTCGAGTGCGGCAAGAGGAGAGGGCTCTGCATGAACTGCTTTTTCAATGCGAGACATTAATCGTTCGGCCACCCATTCCATAACAGCTTGTAAGATGGCATCCTTGTTTGGGAAATGACGAAAAAGTGCGCCCTGGGTCAGTCCCATGCGTTTGGCGATGGCTGCAGTGGTGATTTCACTTGGATTTTGTTCTCCAGCCAGCTCGATTACAGTCTCAATAGTTACTGCTCGCCGTTCTTTGGCAGGAAGATGTTTGCTCGATGCGCTCATACGAACCTCCGGTGAATAATGTGAGTAATTAATAACTATCTTTGCACAGCGGAGGTTCTTTGTCAATAGTTTTTTTCGAAAATGTCTCTTGCTCGTTCAGGATGGGGGAACTGAGGCGACGCCCGAAAACCACGGATGATTGGCTGTTTCGATGTCTCGCGAGACGACCATCCCGGCGCTCTGATCCCCGTCGACACTTCCCAGCCGGTTGCGGTACGTATCCAACAGAAAAGTACGCTTGAACCGGAGGAACCAGAATTGGAAACCGTTCGCACAGTCGTCGAAAACCTGATCCGCCTGATCAAAGTGGAGATCGACCTGGACGCGGTGCTCGTCGTCGCAGACGACGTCTTCGATGTGCCGAACCTGGTCCTGTAGGGACCGACGCTGGTCGAAAACGGAAACCACCGCACCATGGTCCCATGGTGGAAAAGGACATCCCGAACCTCGTTTATGAGCGGTGCCGCAATCACCGGCTTTATCACCTCGATTTCGACGTCATCGTCACCGCCAGTCATGAAGGCGACCTGCTGGATATTCAGGAACGGGTCGCGCGTTTTTATCAGCTCCACTCGGTCATGGCCGTAGAAAACCGAGGTCTTTCAACCTTACGGAGATCGTCCCCCTGGGCGGGATGCGACGACTGAACTTGTCCACCTGCGCCAGAGCAGCGGCCGCTGCCGAATTGAAGACTGTCCGGTTTACGACGGCTTCGTGGAAACGGGGCCGCTCATCAAAGACCGCCGTTTCGAGTTCCGGGACGGCGTCGAGGAAGATCGGCTCCATACCCCATGAACCACTGTGATCAAGATCAAGAATCTTCTGCTCCAACCGCTCACGTTCCATCACGCGGGAAGCGGCCGGGGGCTTCATCTGAATCCTCGCGAGCGCAGAACGCTGGGTGAGGACGACATTTCCCCGAGATCGATGCCGCGGCAAGGCGAGGCTTCGTGTCGTTGAAGCCGGCGACGCCGACCGTTCCCGAACCCGAGACGGTACGGGAAGAGCAGGTCGAGACCGAGACCGAAAACACCGGAACAAACGGCGGCAAACGTCGGAAACGGAGGTAACCCATGGCCACGTATCTGTCACCGGGCATCTATACCCGCGAAGTCGACTTTAGCTTTTACGTCAAGCAGATATCCACCTCCTCTTGCGGCATGGTGGATGTGGCCGATCGCGACCCTATTAATAAGCCCGTTCTGGCCACGAGCTTGGAGCAGTTCATCAACAAGTTCGGTTCCTATCTGCAGGCCGGATATCTCGCCTAAGCCGCAAGAGCGTTCTTCGACAACGGCGGCGCCGTTCTTTTCGTGAACCGCATCGCCCAGCTGATCGACCCCGCGGACCGGATCACCCTGACCGCCGTGAAGGCCCAGGTAGTCCTCAATGACCGACGCGTGGGGACGCAAGTATTGCGCAGCCAAGGCAAAACCGGCTGCGGCCGGTCCTTCCGAACCGACAATGCCTGAAGAAGCGGCCAGATGCTCTTTGGAAAAAAGATGCATATGCCCTCCCATGCCGCCACAAAGACCTTCTTTATGACCAAGAAGCTCGCGCAGGAGAGGAACAGGTTCTATGCCGCGCATGAGCAAGGCAGCGGTACCGCGATGATCCAGAGCCATCGCATCGCCGTCTTTGAGGTGGGAAACAACACCGGCAATAATACCTTCTTCGCCTGTTCCCATATGCATTTCGCCGGAAATCAAACCCTCATGCCAAAGTTTTGCGGTCGCCTCTTCAAATAAGCGGGCTTTTAGCATCAGAGCGTAAAGGGACCATAAATCGGGTGACATAATGACCTCTCTTTCGTTTCAAGTTCACGGTTAAGGTTTACATACCCACATGGTTTTATCGTGAAGTGATTGGATTGTACTTTTTTTCAGTGTAACTGTAAAATGAATTTTATTTAATCTCCGCATGATAACGCTGCAGAGATTTGGCACGCCCGTGTCCCTGCTGGAACGCGGCAATACCCGTGACGGCCGCAACAGCCGCTGCTATCGTTGTAATATAAGGTATCTTATATTTGAAACAGGAGGGGAATGTAAAAGCGATCAGAAAAAACTGGGCAAGACTGATTCAAAAAATATATCAGGTTGATCCTCTGGTCTGTCCGCATTGCAACGGAGTCATGCGGATCATCAGCTTCATCGAAGATGCACAGGTCATCCGCGATATTCTTACGCATCTGGGACTCTGGTTGATCCGATCACGACCGCCACCTGCCTGTGCGATGCACCTGTCTGCCGTGCCGTCGGCACAGGTAGACGCAGACAGGCCGAAAATACGCGCGGCCATCACATTAGCCGAATCCAAAGCCTCCGATTCCTACGCGCATCCACCTCATCCACACGCCGACCTTGAATACTCCTGGGATGATTACATCCAGTCGTAAACGCATGGTGATTTTTTTCAAGAATCATTGATGACGTGCCGGATAAGCTCGTCTGAATTCCGGTTAATATTGGACTTCCCGGCAGCAAAACAGGCCGGAAGGCTTATAAGATCGGTCGCTCTATCTTGCCTCGAAACGGTCATTTCGTGCGCACCCCACATCTTGTGCCCATAATCCCCTTGACACACAAGAAATCATTTCTTATACTGCCCACAACGAAAAGCAAGTTCTTATCAATAAACTTAATAGCTTAATTTTAAACAATATTCAACCTGCTTCGCTCAGCTTTATTGGGGATATTATCTGGATCGATATAATATCTCAACTCTTTTACTAGTGATTCTTAATTATACAGAGCTAATTGATTACCAATTGAAACAGAGCATAATATTTAATGATAGAAAATTTTCTCTTACAGGAAGAAGCAACTGCAATGACCGATTAAGTTAGGTAGAAAAAAAATCCCAGAAAGTGACAGGCGCTGCCGAAAAGGACGAAGAAATGCCATAACACATGGTGGCACCGCATCTTCTTACGGACATAGAAGAAGACTCCGCCTGTGTAGCACAGACCGCCCGCCAATAGCCACCAGAAGAGGCCACGTGGGGTCATCGTGAGCATCGGTTTTATAGCGACGACAGCGAGCCATCCCATCCCCAGATAGATCGACATCGTTATCCATTTATAGCGGCCGAGAAACAGCAGTTCATAGACGATACCGCTCACGGCGAAACCCCATATGAGGACGAAGAGCGTCCAGCCCCATGCCCCGCGCAGGCTGATCAGCGTCACCGGTGTGTAGGTCCCGGCAATGAGGAGGAATATCGAAAGATGGTCGAAGTGGCGGAAGAATTGTTTGAGTCGTTCATCCTGAAAGCTGTGGTAGAGCGTCGAAGCGAGGTATAGGAGGGTGAGAGACCCGCCATATATCGAAAAACTCACGATGCGCCATACATCGCCCATCTGCGCCGCAAGGACGACGAGTATCACGAGCCCCGCGATGGACAGCGCCGTGCCGATGCCGTGAGTGATGCTATGGAATATTTCCTCAGTCGGGGTGTATTGCGAATGGATCTTCATAGGGTTACTATAGCACAAAATGATCCTACCTTTTTATTTATCGCAGTGTAATGATTACCACTTGAATTCTTGTGTCCATGTAAGAAAGGTAGGCCTATTGACTTCAGGAAGAACATCACGGAACAAATCCATCATCGCTGTCTTAGTTTTCGGAAATGGCCAGGTCTTGCATTATCCACAAAGCAAGGGTCTTCGGTTCGAATTTTGAATGAGGATTAGCAATTCCAATCATGGATTGTGCTTTGAGGTTGAAACGGCCGTCAGTCATAAGGCAGTGGGAATGAGAAGGCGGCAACTTATGGCGTCAATCTCCAAAACAACGGTTGGGTCCAAGCCTTGCTATTATTTTTTCCTGTGACGACAGCACGAACATATCCATCGTCTTTTTGAACCGGGTATTGGGCAAAAGGCCCCTCCATGTGCAGAAGCAGCTTTCCGTTATTCCCGATAAAATCAACGGCATCACCGTTTCTCGATTCAATATAGACGACACCGTCGGCAAAGTCCAGCCGGCAGAGTTCAACTCCTGTGCTAGCGTAAAAGGCACCATCTTCCATTCCCTTTTTAATGCTTGCCAAGTCCAACTGTTCAGCCTGAACCATAATCCACCCTTTTCCGATTTCATACTCGCGATGCGCGTCATCGGATGCCACACCGTACCAGAGCTCATTTAGACTGAGCAAATTATCCCACAGCGTTAAATTATCATGATACCCCTTCAACTCGGAGGATGCATTATAGATTTCGATCAAGGTAACGCCAGTCAACGACCGTATATCATGTAGAGTCCAACCGACTATCCAAACGGGATGATTCAACATGGGTAATGCACCGGAATCAGTGACCTCCTTTAAAAATTCAGCAGGCTGCCGGTTGCCGGGATCTATAATTTTTGTTGCAAACAGAGCATTCGCATGTTTAACGCCAGTTAGTTCTTCTCCCGGGATAACCAACATTCCTTCCGGGGAATCCACCAAGGTAAGCTTATTGTGATCCGTAATAAAAAGCACATCATAAGCCAGGTCATGGTATCGGGACACTATTTGTTCGGGGCTCAAAGACCCGTCACTCTGAGTCGTATGGGTATGTGTGTTGGTCTTGAACCTAGGGCGTTCATTAATCGGAATGGCCGTTGCAATGATTGTAGCATTTTTGGCAACAACGGGATTTCCGGACGACGGGACAAGGTCTCCGGCAAGTCGTACCTGTAAATCTTTATATCCCATGGACAAAGAAAAGGTATAGTCGAAAACGCTACCCCTCTTTTGAGAATAAACACCCTGTTCGGTGCCCACCACGCCTCTTCCACAAAATACGTTAACAGTTACAAATTCCGATAATGGTTGTTGCGGGTTACTTTCACCTCCGCCACCGCAGTTTACGACAACGCAAAGCGCCAAAATGACAAAAAAGAACAAGGCATACTTGAATACTTTTCGCTCATGAAATAGCATGCAACCCCCTGTTGATCAATGTTGATACTTATTCGCTTTTATTTTTTGATAAAGCATTGCTTATTAATGCTTGAACTATAGGGAGTCCGACCTTGTGTGTCAAGGCAATCTTGACTACAAAACGTTAGGCGCGAATAATGTTTATTACGGATTGAAGAGTTGCATTCCGAAGGAAAATCGCAAAAGCAACAGTACAGGAAGTATGCATCAACCGGATGAACAAAAAAGGCGGATACTTTCACACCCGCCTCTAACTTTTGGATACTGTGCATTACACCTATTAACAAAAAATTTGAAAAGTCATCCAAGGAACCACTTTGGGATTGTCTAATCTTTGATAACCGAGCCATTGCCGGACATGGGTCCAGTTCTTTTGTTCGATATGGGCGTTGTCGTCTTTGTGATAAGCCCTGCTGCGGGTAAAGTGGATGGGTTGTTTACGATCTGAGAAATGGCGCTGGAGGTGATAGTTGAGGAACTCGCTGCCGTTGTCGGAATCAAAGCCAAGGAGAGGAAAGGGAAGCATTTTTTCGACATCCTGGATTTGTTCCAGAACGCCTTTTTCTCCTTTGCCCCAGACCGCTCTTTGTTCCGTCCAGCCCGTAGCGATATCCACGAAGTCAACCGTGTAGGCAAACATGCCCATCAGAGAATCACCGCAATGGGCGACCGTGTCCGCTTCGAGATAACCTGGCCGGGATTCATCCCATTGATTCGTGTTGATCGGGATTTGCTTGCGAAGGAGCGTTCCCGGCTTGGTCGTGGATTTCCCTCTTTTTTGATACTGAATCCGGACGGGTTTTAAAATTCGGTCGATGCTTGCCGGGGAGATGGCTGAAAGAGCCTTAAGGATATCTTCTGCCAGCTGGCCGAAATGATCACTGTATTTAGGCAGCCATATCGGCAAGACGGCTTTGAGTCTTTTGGAACAGGGGAGATTGGCTGCCAGCCAGATCTGTTTCAGCGGACGGATAATGGCCTCTTTATTGTAAACAGAAGGTTTCCCTCTTTTCTTAACCTTTGGCTTTGTAAACCGCTTATATCATCTTAACCGACGGATCGCATGTTTCCGATGGTAACCGCAAACAGCGCAACATTCACTGATGATAACCGTTTTTTCTTTATGGCAGGCTTCCTTATACCGCTTGTAAAGAACCTCAAAATACTCTTCCTTGGCCTGGGGACTCATAAATATACCTCCGTTTCCGAATCGTTCTTCGGTAACATTGATTTATGAGTCAACGTATCCTTCTTACAAGACCCTTCGGTAACATTTTATTTGAGGCAATTCGGTGCCCATAATCCCCTTGACACACAAGAAATCATTTCTTATACTCCCCACAACGAAAAGCAAGTTCTTATTAATCAACTATCATATATAGCAATTCACAACGTCAAGAATTTTTAAAATCGTTTGTTTGTGTTTTATATAGGCATTGCTTTCTGCACTACGCAACCTAGCAGAATATGGAGAAGTTGATTCGTAATAACCGCAATTTGCCCACGGAGCGGTCATGTGTTGAACACTACATTTTTTTGGCGATATTGCCTTGATATACAAGCTCGGTTTCCCTATGTTTTCTTCCATTAAAAGCATTGAAAGCAAGTTCTCATCAAATTAAAACGAAAGGAGGGAGAATGTAGTATTAAATCAGCCTTGTCGAGCATCCAAGTACTTAAAGACCTATATCTGTGCGATGGCAGGAAAACGGTAACGTCAAAACATTTTAACAAAGGAGGAAGGTAACTATGACAGAAGCAACACAACAAGCGTTAATTGGTCTTAGAGACTTCTCAACTGTGCAATGGTACATCATTCCTTTACTGGGAATTATTATGTATGTATATGCCATTGAAATTAATAAATCCTTGCAAACAAAAAATTGGGATCCGATATACATTGCTTTAACATTTTTTGGTCTGGATTTTATTAATGAGACATGGAACGGCTGGGTTATGTTTTTGACGGGTAAATCGGCGTTTTGGACTGTTCCCGGAGAAACCGCGTTTCGGATTTTTATCGGCTGGAACATCGAGATTGTATTTACTTTTCTCTTGATGGGATTTGTTTATTACTACGCACTTTCACCAAATCGAGATAAAAAAATACTTGGCTTAAATGAACGATGGGCTATCGCTATCGGTTTTTGTATCTTCTGTGTTTTCATTGAATGCCTACTAAATATCGGGGGCAAACTTGTTTGGCATTATCCTTGGTGGATGCTATCCTTTGGCGGCATTTGGTTAATTTTCTTTATCGGATACCTCCCATTTTACGCAGGCTGTGCTATTATGGCTGGACTTAAAACAAAGAAGGCAAAACTAACGATGCTTGCTGTTATTTATGCTGTGCCTATTGTCATGAATATACTGGCACTAGGAATATGGGGCTGGAACTATTAGTGTCTTTACAGTTAGAATGTAATCAGCCCCACGAATTTGCGGGGCTGATTACATTCTAGGTTACATAATTGCTTTTTCATAAAAGATTAACTCACTCTAGTCTTCATGCACATCAAACACCAACCCCCTAGACTATTTTGAAGCCCGTAGAGGCACGGGTAAAAAAGCACAGGTAGAGTATTTCATCATAAAAAAATGCCGCTAGCGGTGAGCCGGGAAGCAGCGACTTTGCTTATGAAATAGGTCATAAAGGTGTTCGGGCGATGCGTTTTTTAGATTAGAAGTTAATTGAGTAAAAAAGTCGTTCTATAAAGAGCGGTAGGAAATATGCCCGGACGCTCTTTTACCCTCAAAGTACAAGATGCATATTTTTATCTGTTTCAAGCTATAATCATCAAAATATTTAACCCAGATTACGCAATAGGGTTTTGGATTGGTAATGTTATTGGGAGCGAGAAGCGCGATGTTTTGTTCCATAGTCCCAGCAGCCATTCTCTACGTTTCATGGCCAATGACAGTTTCAGAATGCGTCGATTCCCGTTTTTGACCATCCGAATATCTTCCGGATCACGGCATCCTGGCGGGTAACCTCGGTGTGCAAAAAGCGGTTGGCGCCGCACCACACACTGACTAAAAAGCTCTTGATGATGTCTTCCGCTTTATAGCCTCGATTGGAACCAGTCCCAAGAAGGCCCAGACTCTTTATCATGCCGTCTATGTCGCACTGATCCATCATCTTTTTCATCAGGGCCATGCCGCCCCACGGGGTGATTTCTTTATCCGTAAATCCTATCTCAAAATCCATCATTCCTCCCGTAAGAAGATCTTACTGGAATTGCAAAACAAATCACTCTGATCAATATTACCAATATCCTTATGCTTTTCTATTAGAATCTCTATTGCTACGCAATAGAATTCTGCAACCTGTTGCGGAATCTGGGTTTATGACGTAACGGACGGGCCTGTCTGTATTCCGGTTAAATTGGCCTTCTTGGCGTCCGAACAGGCTACAAGGTGAGTGGATTCTCAAAACGATAGATGACAAAAAGTATCCTCAACGCGGCCAGCAGTGGCGAGCCACCATATCTTGTGGCAGAATATTCTTGACACACAAGTGAACGTTTCTTATAGTGCTGAAAAATCAAATAAAAGCAAGTTCTTATCAATTATCAATTCAATATTCAATAAGGCTGCCAGGATCGAACAGATTGCTCGAAAACGTATCCTGGAAGAATAGGTGTAAGGGAAATTGAGTTTGGCGCCGCTTCCGGCCTGCCGGAACGGTGTGCTCTTTGATAACTCATTGATATTGAAGGGTTTCTGTTAACTGCGGGAGAAAGAGAACGGTTATGAAGAGGGTTGCACATGGGGAGCCAGAATTTAAAAAGCTCGCTTTTTCGAAGCGGGCTTTTTATTGCCTTTTCATCATTATCTTGCCTCAAAATCTGCGATGCGATATAAACGGACAGCTCAAATTTTGGATGTTCGATGAGAAAAAAACTCAGCAGTCAGACAAAACTGAAAAAAGATGTACTAGAACGAGGCCTTTGCACTGGCTGCGGGGCTTGTGTCAGTCTTTGTCCGTATCAGGTCATCTATTCCGACCGGACGGTTCAGTTGTTTGACTGTGATCTGCAGGACGGCAAGTGTTACGCGTTTTGTCCACGGACGCCTGCCGACTATGGAAGAATGCGTGAAAGTCTTTTTAATGTTGACGAGTTAACGTCCGAAATCGGTGCAGTAAAGGGCTTTTATCTGACACGAGCCGCTGATCCCGATCTGAGAGCCCGCGCCCAGCACGGCGGCACGGTGACGGCGCTGCTGGAAGCAGCGATGGCTGACGGCTTGATTGATGCTGCCATTATTTCAAACCGCAATGCTGATTGGGAGCAGGAGGGAAAGCTCATCGCTGATCAACATCTGTTGCGCGATAACGCAAAAAGCAACTTCACGGTTTCGCCGACGGTCGCTGCTTTCAACCGACTGGATGAAGCAGGGAATAAAAAAATTGGCGCTGTGACGACGCCCTGCCAGGCCATCGCTTTGGCCAAAATGAGGACGGCAGACGTTCAGGGCTACCATAAAATTAATCAATTGAAATTGGTGATTGGTTTGTTCTGCGGCTGGACGCTTTCCCTGGAGAGTTTTAACCGCCTGTTGCATCAATATGGGTTATCCCATGCAATGCTCACGGGCATGGACATCCCGGCCGGGAAAAATGTTCTGGAACTTTACACGAAGGGATCCGTTATCGCCGTCCCGATGGTTGAGGTGGACAACTGTGTAAGGATGGCCTGCCGGTATTGTATTGACAGCACAGCGGAGTTTGCCGATCTGTCCGTCGGCGCGGCGCGTTTCGGCGGTGCGTGCGATGAGATGCGCGGCTGGAACCAGGTGATTGTACGCAGTCGGCGCGGGGAAGATTTAATAGAATTGGCGCGAGAAAAGGGTGTGCTGGAACTTCGTGAAGCTCCGGCGTCGGCCTTGCAGGATCTGAAAAACGCGGCGGCGGGAAAAAAGAGAAAAGCATTAAAAAATATCGTTGAGAAAAGCGGTTCGGTAAAAAATCTTTTGTATCTTTCAACCGACGATCTCGTTGTGCGAAAATATTTGCGTATTGAAAAGAAACGAAAAAGGAAATCATGACCAAGCTATTGTCGCCGGCCAAATCGAATGTTTTATTTCTGGGCAATGAAGCCATTGCGCGGGGCGCGCTGGAAGCGGGTGTTTCGGTGGCCACGGGCTACCCGGGAACGCCGTCTTCCGAAGTGATCGAGTCGCTGGCTCCTGTCGCCCGCGAAAGAAATCTTTATGTGGAGTGGTCGGTCAACGAAAAAGTGGCCCTCGAAGTGGCGGCGGCCGCTTCTTTTGCGGGACTGCGTTCGATGGCTGTCATGAAACAAAACGGTGTGAACGTGGCTTCGGATTTTCTTTTACATCTGACCGCGTCGGGGACGCGTGGGGGGCTGGTGCTGGTTTCCTGCGAAGATCCGGGCGCGCTTTCCAGTGTTAATGAGGGTGAATCGCGCTACTTCGCGAGAATGTTGGAAATGCCGCTTCTGGAACCGGCTGATTTTCAGGAAGCCAAGGATCTTACTAAATGGGCTTTTGAACTTTCCGAAGCCATAGGCAATGTTGTGATGTTGCGCTCAGTCACGCGTATGTCGCATGCGAGTGGGAACGTGGTCTGCGGCAAACTGCCGGTAAAGACTCGCAAGGCACATTTTGAGTATGACGGTCCGGTGATGGATTCAAGCCGCGGGCCAATGATCAGTACGCCGGTGGTGGCCAAACATCTGCTCCATCAGCAAAAGCTTAAAATCGTTGAGGCGCTGTTTGAAAAAAGCCCTTTCAATTGTTATGCCGGCGAGGCTATGCCGGAACTGCTTATCATTACCAGCAGCGCCTGTTTTCTTTATGCTGAAGAAGCTGTTGAGATGCTGGGACTGCAAAAACGCATAGGGATTCTGAAGCTGGGGACGACATGGCCCTTGCCGCAGAAACTGCTTGAAAAATATCTGCGCAAGACGAAAAAGATTTTAATCGTTGAAGAGGTGATGTCGTTTTTGGAAGAGAATGTCAAGGTTCTGGCATCAGGCATGGCGAGCCGGATCGGCGTCAAAACATTCTTCGGCAAATATGATGCGACACTGCCTGCCGCAGGAGAGCTCAATCCCGATATCGTGGCCGAGGCTTTAGGAAAAATTCTGAAGGTGAAACGCCGGGCGTTGCCTGCAAAATATCTGCGAGATGTTCAAAAAGCCACGGCTTTGATTCCGGCGCGGGAGCAGACGTTTTGCGCGGGGTGTCCCCATCGGGCGTCATTCTGGAATATCCATAACGCCATCGCACTTGACGGCCGCGAAGGATTTGTATGCGGCGACATCGGCTGTTATTCCATGGCGGCGCTCTCGCCTGCGACCGGCTATCACACTATGCCCACGCTGCATTCCATGGGGTCCGGAACGGGACTGGCGAGCGGCTTTGCCAAGTTAGCTCAATTCGGTCTGACTCAACCCATTCTAACGGTCTGCGGTGATTCCACATTCTATCACGCGGTTATTCCTGCTTTGATTAATGCTCAGCACAACCGTGCGGACATTACGTTTATTGTCCTGGACAATGCCGGTACGGCTATGACCGGTTTTCAGCCGCATCCAGGTCTGGCAGTAAGTGCGATGAAAGAGGCGGTTCCCGACGTAGATATTGCGGCGATCTGCAAAGCGGTGGGAGCGAAAGTGGCTATAAGCGATCCATTTGATCTGGAGGCCACAAGCAAGATTCTGACGCATTTTCTAGCGGACAAAGGATCTCTCAAGGTACTGATCCTTCGGCAAGCCTGCGCCCTGAGTCCTGAAAAGAAAGGCAAGAAAACATTTGACGTGAAGGTGAATGAAGCCCTGTGCCTGGGCGACGCCTGCGGTTGCAACCGGCTGTGCACGAGGATTTTCCGTTGTCCGGCACTCACCTGGGATCGGAACAAAAAAAAGGCAGTGGTTGATGAGGTTATCTGCGCCGGTTGTGGCGTATGCGCGTCGATCTGCCCGCAGAAGGCAATTAGTAAAATGGAGGTAACCCGCTGAGATGAAAAAGCGCATTCCTTCAGAAACAAAGAATGTAATTTTAACCGGCGTCGGTGGCCAAGGTAATGTCATGGCGTCGCGCGTACTAGCGGGGATGCTGGTGGATGCGGGTTATATTGTCACCATTGGCGAGACCTTCGGCATGTCCCAGCGCGGCGGTTCGGTGATGAGCCATCTGCGCATCTCGACCGAATTGGTGAGAAGTCCGCAGATTCCACGAGGCGGGGCGGATGTGGTCATTGCCCTGGAACCCCTCGAAGCCCTGCGCGTTCTGACGGTTTATGGCAATCCGCGTATCCATGTTTTGGCCAATTCGCGTCCCGTCTATCCTATCGGTGTCATTACGGGCGAACTGAGTTACCCCTCCAACGAGGCTATTACAGAAGCGTTTGACCGATTATCCGCCGCGTTCTGGATGATTGATGCGACATCCGTTGGGCTGCAACTGGGCAATCCCGTTTTAAGCAACATCGTCATGATCGGCGCATTGGCTAAAACAGGCCTTCTGCCTTTTGACCGCCGGATGTTTGAAAAAGAAATTAAAAAAACACTGCGGGCTGACAAATGCGCTATAAATCTAAAGGCTTTTGACGAGGGTGCCGGCCTGATTAAATAAAAGTTGACGGCAAGTTATTGAAGCTTATATTACAACTCCTACAATACGATTGAGGTGACGATCCATGGCGGATATTTATTCAGCTATCAAAATCAGCGAACATGTTTACTGGGTGGGTGCGATCGACTGGTCCATCCGCGATTTCCACGGTTACACGACACCTCACGGTAGCACTTACAATGCCTACCTGGTCATGGCGGACAAAATCACGCTCATCGATGCGGTCAAGGCGCCGTTTATGGATGAAATGCTGGCGCGCGTATCGTCTGTAGTCGATCCGTTGAAGATCGACTATATTGTTTCCAATCACTCCGAGCAGGATCATTCCGGCTGCCTTTTGAAAGTCATCGACCGGGTGAAGCCGGAAAAGGTTTTCGCGTCAGCGACGGGTGTCAAAACCCTGAAAGATATTTTCCATGATCATTATAATATCCTGCCGGTCAAGGACGGCGAAACCCTCAACCTGGGCAACATGGATTTAAAATTCATGGAGACCCGGATGATCCATTGGCCGGATTCCATGTTTTCCTACTTGGAAAAGGACGGCCTGTTGTTTTCACAAGACGCTTTCGGCATGCACCTGGCAACGTTTGAGAGGTTTGCCGACGAACTGCCAACCGATATGTTGGAATATGAAGCCGCCACCTATTACGCCAACATTGTGTTGCCCTACTCTCCTGTGGTGCTCAAGACGCTGGAGAAAGTCGCGTCAAGTGGCTGGGCGATCAAAATATTCGCGCCGGATCACGGTCCTGTTTGGCGCAAGGATTTAAACTTTATTGTTGACCTGTATAAAAAATGGGCCCAGCAAAAACCAGCCAATAAGGCCGTTGTCGTTTATGCGACCATGTGGCATTCTACGGAAATAATGGCCAAGGCGATAGCCGAATCGATGGCGGAGTCGGGTGTCCGCGTAAAACTTCTTTCCATGAATGAAGCGCATCGCAGTGAGGTGGTTTATGAAATCCTGGAAGCGGGTGCGTTCATTGCGGGATCGCCCACGCTCAACAATAACATGCTGCCGCAGATGGCGGATGTCATGACCTATTTGAAAGGCCTCAAACCCGCCAATCTGATCGGCGCGGCTTTTGGATCCTACGGCTGGAGCGGTGAGTCGGTCAGGGATCTGGAGGCGATTCTCAAAGAGATGAAAGTGGATATTATTGCTGATCCGATTGCCGTCAAACACGTTCCGGGAAAAGACGTTCTCGATAAATGCTCGGAGCTGGGCAAAGCAATAGCGGCTGAATTGAAGAAAAGAATTTCTACATAAAATAATTTTGAGTTTCGAAGGAGGCGAAAAATGAAAAAGTATGTTTGTGGTGTTTGCGGTTATGAATATGATCCGGTGAAGGGAGATCCGGATAATGGTGTGGCAAAAGGCACGGAATTTAGAGATTTGCCGGCGGACTGGACCTGCCCGGTTTGCGGCGCCGATAAGAGTGAGTTTGCTCCGGAATAAAACTTTGCAATAGGGGTTTATCATATATGGAAGAAGAAATTCGTGAAGCGCTGCAGCAGGCCTATATCGGCGAAGCAAAAGCCGTTCTGAGGCTTAAAATGTATGCTGACAAAGCGGACGTGGAAGGCTACAAGCAGATCGCCCGCCTGTTCCGCGTCATTGCTTTTTCCGAAGAGATCCACGGTATGCGTGCGCTCAGAGTGCTGAAGGAAATTAAAACGACGGAAGAAAATCTGGCCACAAGCTTTGAATCAGAAAAAACCGTGGCGGAAATCGCCTACGATAGGTTTGTCAAGATGGCGGAACAGGCCGGTGATAAGTCTGCGCTTTTGCATTTCAGCCAGAGCCGCGATGTGGAAGAAACGCATGCCAAGCTCTACAAACAGGCGATGAATCACTTCATGGAAGAACGTGAAACGGTTTATCACGTTTGCAAAGTTTGCGGGTATGTGGCGGATGGCGTACTGCCGGATGAATGTCCGGTCTGTGGCGCAAAAAAGGAGCAGTTTACAACTTTCGATCAATGAGAAGCTGTCTGGGATTGTAAGCAAGGCAGCGATAGGAGCAGGAGGATGGTTGCACGCCGCAGAGTCCTTTTCATGTTGATGCTGGTTTTTCTGGTGTTGCCGTTAAAATCCTTCAGTGCGGAAAAGCCGTTGTGGGAACTGGGTGTTGGCGCCGGATTCCTTATGATGCCGGATTATCGGGGATCCAATGAAACCCGAGCCTACCTTCTGCCGTTTCCCTACGCGGTGTACAGGGGGGGAATTTTCCGGCTGGAGGATCAGAGAATTTCGGGAAGGATTTTCAAAACCGATCGGATAACACTCGACGCCAGCGGTTACGGCGCGGTGCCTGTGCGCAGTGACAATAACGAAGCGCGTGCGGGGATGCCGGACCTCGATCCCACCTTTGAATTAGGGCCTGCCTTGCGCATCAAGCTTTTGGACTCCGCGGAAAACAGGTACAAGTTAAGCCTGGCACTGCCGATACGTGCTGTCTTTTCCACAGATTTTAGTTCCGTACGTTATGAAGGGCTGGTATTCAGCCCGCGGCTGAATTTTGAAAAAGGTGACGTGCTTCCGGGCACAGGATTATATCTGGGCGTATCCACAGGTCCGATGTTTGCCGATAAGGGTTATCACAACTACTTTTATGAGGTTGAGCCGGCTTATGCGCGGGAAGACCGTCCGGCCTATTCGCCCAGCGCAGGTTACAGTGGTTCGACGTTGACTGTCGGATTGGGGAAAAATTACAAACAATTTATCCTTCACTCATTTGTCAGCGCAGACTTTCTTCGGGGCGCCACATTTGAAGAAAGTCCGCTGGTGAAGGCCAAAACATCATGGATGGGCGGTTTCAGTGTGACTTGGGTTTTTTTAAAATCGGGGAAAAGTGTAACTGACGAGGCAACGTATCAATAATGATGCGGCTTGCTAAGAAAGGACAATTGATGCTGGTTCTTTTGATACGATGGCTGGTCATTACCGTGGCTATATTACTTGCCTCCACGATTCTTTCCGGAATTCATGTGGCGTCTTTGACGACGGCCATTGTCGCCGCTGCCATCCTGGGAATCATGAATACTTTTTTGCGTCCGGTCTTGCTGATTCTGACGTTGCCGTTGACCTTATTAACGTTGGGTATTTTTGCTTTTGTCCTCAATGCTTTTATGCTGCTCTTGGTGGCCTATTTTGTTCCGGGATTTGAAATCGATGGTTTCTTTTGGGCATTTATGGGCGCCCTGATCATCAGTATCGTTAGTTGGATTGCCAATCGCTTCATTGACAAATCCAATAATACCCCCCCAAACACATCCTCCATGAACAATCGCCAAAAGGATGAATATATTGATCTGGAGCAGGGAGATGACGGGAAATGGCGCTAGACGCAACGCTCAATCTTACCCCCGCGATGAAGCAGTATGTCGAAATCAAGAAAAAATATCCTGACTGTATTTTATTTTACCGCATGGGTGACTTCTATGAGATGTTTTTTGAAGACGCCCTGACGGCTGCGCCCATTCTGGAAATTACACTTACCTCCCGAAACAAATCCAAGGAAGATGCGGTTCCGCTTTGCGGGTTTCCGTATCACGCAGCGGCTGCCTATACCACAAAGCTTGTGGAAAAAGGCTTCAAGGTTGCCATTTGTGAGCAGGTGGAAGACCCGAAAAACGCCAAAGGGATTGTCAAGCGGGACGTTATCCGCGTGATCACTCCGGGTCTGGTGGTTGATGAGGAAAATCTGAAGGCTGGAGAAAATAATTATCTGGCCTGCATTACCTCTGGCCGAGATACGCTGGGACTGGCCTTTCTCGATCTATCGACCGGCGAATTTCAAATCGGTGAGTTTTCCAGTCGCGACACGCTTCTGGCCGCCGTGAGCGGCCTGGATTTCAAGGAATTACTGATTAGCCGTACATTTCCGGATCCGATATTGACGAAAATGCTGGAGGCGCAAATGCCCACCGGTTGTTTCAATGTGCTCGACGAGACCTGCTTTGAACCGGGCGAGGCCAATATGGTTTTGGATCGAGAGCTTGACTCCGACATTCTGGAAAAATCAACGATTAAAGAGCATCTGGCCGCCAAGGTCGCTGCAGGTGTCATTTTACGTTATGTCAACTCAACGCAGATGATACGCCCCTCTCACATTTCCGAAATCAAAGAATACTCGCCTGAAAATTATCTGATACTGGATGAGACCGCCCGCCGGAATCTGGAAATATTTTCGACCATCCAGGATAACGTCCGCGCCGGCTCTCTTT
>Ga0209202_1000591_pt1 | contig 27842 bp, 18 predicted proteins | sample AD_UKC032_MetaG_FD_184416 | JGI IMG/M metagenome (GOLD analysis project Ga0209202, IMG submission 184416) | Active sludge microbial communities of municipal wastewater-treating anaerobic digesters from USA - AD_UKC032_MetaG (SPAdes) (version 2) | ecosystem: Engineered > Bioreactor > Anaerobic >... | reverse complement strand
GGAATGGGCCGCCGAATACGCCGCCGCCCTGGTGCAGTTCGACAAATACCGCCAGCACCTGGCCGCCGCAGCCCGGCTCGGGCGATCGGATGCGGCACTGGAGTGGGCAGAGCTCACCGGCGAAGAGTCGGACTTCCGGCACGCCCAGGCCTTGGCAACGCCGGATCATGCGACCCGCCTACTCGATCTGGCTGACCAACTCGGCGCCAGTGCAACAGTGGTTCCCTTACTAAGAGAAGCTGCCCTCTCTGGCGACGTCGAAGCCATGCGCCGGCTGGCCGAGGACTTCGAACCCGACCCCGTCGAGGCATGGACATGGGTCCATCTCGCAGACCTATGCGGCACCGACCTGACGAGGATGGAAGCGGTTTACGAAGACGGGTCGCCGGCGGATGACGACCTTCCGGGCAACATCTTCGCGGTTGGCGGCATCGACGTTCCGGACATCAGTGCAGAACAGCAAGCTCAATCCAGACAGGAAGCGGCACGCCGGTACAAGGCCATCCGAGCCACCGAGCGATAGCCACTGGCCAACGAACCAAGCAGTTTGCGGTGCACTGGCGCCATCCAGCTCGGCGCCGGGCCCGCGTTGTCACCTCACCTCTTCGCGCCGACAGCAGGCAACCGGTCTTGATGGTAATCAAAAACCAGCTAATAGCGCATCCCGAAGGACAGATATACACATGCTAATGCAACCCATATACAATTCAGGAGAATTCCAACAGCACATTCCCGTCACCGGAAAGCCAGGATGTCGAACGAAGAGCTTACAGATCTGACCCAACCCCAGCGCGACAGGCTCGCGTTCGTGGAGTTGCGGGTGCGCTTCATTGGGGAGATTCGCCGTCAGGACTTGGTGTCGCGTTTCGGCATCCAGTCGGCCGCCGCGACCCGGGATTTGGCGCTCTACAAAGATCTGGCGCCAGGCAACATCGACTACGACTCCAAGGGCAAGTCTTACGTCCTGGGATCGGATTTCCGGTCGGTCTTCGACTTCCCGCCGGAGCGGGTGCTGTCGTGGCTGACTCAGGGGTTCGGCGATGGTGAGCCGGTACGGCTGAAAGCTTGGGTCGCGTCCGAAAGCCCTTCCCGACTGACACGCCCGGAGTTGGACACGCTAGCCAGCGTGACCAGAGCGATCCACCAGGCATGCCCACTCAAAATCGAGTACCACTCGATCTCCAGCGGCCGTACCGCGCGGGAAATCGTCCCCTTTGCGCTGATCGACAACGGACTGCGGTGGCACGTCCGTGCTTTCGACCGGAAGACGCAGGATTTCCGGGACTTTGTCATCACCCGGATGAAGCATCCGGTTGTGTTGAAGGGGGCAATCGTCGAGCCGCACGAGGCAAGCGATCAGGACATCCAGTGGACCCGCATCGTGGAGTTGGAACTGGTGCCGCATCCCGATCAGCCTCGGCCCGAGATCACAGAAATGGACTACGGCATGCAGGACGGTATGCTGCGGATGAAGCTGCGCGCAGCTACTGCTGGATACATCTTGCGCAAGTGGAGCGTGGACTGTTCGCCAGACCACAGCCTGCGCGGACACGAGTACCGGCTCTGGCTGAAAGATCCGCTGGCGATCTACGGCGTGAAAAACGCCGTGCTGGCACTTGGCTACCGGTCTCCTGACCAACAACGGCTCGAAGCCGAGTCGGATTGAGGGCTGTGCATGCTGGCAAAACTCGAAAGACTCATCGGCGAAATCGGCGACCTCAACAGCAAGTTGGTCCTGCTGGTCGGCGCAGGCCGCAGTGGCAAGACCAAGCTGCTGCGCGATCTGGGCGCCAAGCTCAACATCGAGCCCCTGAATGTGGGCCTGGAACTGGGCCGCCGGTTGGCTGCGACGCCGAACAACAAGCGGGGCTTCTCTGCCGGCGAGCTGCTGCGCGAGATCGCAGACAAGGAACGCACCGACGACCCGCTGCTGCTCGACAACCTCGAGCTGTTGTTCGAGAAGGGCCTGCAAGTCAACCCGCTTGATCTCGTCAAGCGGCTGGCGCACTCCAAGCGCGTCGTGGCCGTGTGGCCGGGCGAGCTGCGAGGTGATCGGCTGATCTACGCCGACATGAGCCATCCCGAACATCGCGACTACAGCCGTGACGGCGTGGTCGTTCTCGAAATTTGACGCACAGGGGAAAAGAGGAACACATGGCGAACCACATGAAATACGGAGATCTGATCCAGTTCGAGCAGATCGAGTCAGTCATTCAACTGCTCGATGCCGGGCGCCCGGACGAGGCCAAGAAGCTCGTCTCGACCTATGTCATTTCCGATGACATGGCTGAGCGGATCTCCAAGCTCATGGTTCCCCAGCTCAGCTTTGACGACTCGGTTGATCACAAGGGCGTGCTGATCGTCGGCAACTACGGCACCGGTAAGTCGCACTTGATGTCGGTGCTGTCGCTGGTGGCCGAGGATGCCGCCTACGCGCCGATGATTCGCCATGCCAAGGTCGCCGAGTCAGTCGCCCCGATCGCCGGCCGCTTCAAGGTGCTGCGCATTGAGGTGGGCGGCCTGGAAATGCCGCTGCGCCAGATCATTACGCAGCAGCTCGAGCGCTTCCTGGAAAAGCTCGGCGTCAGCTACACCTTCCCTGCAGCGGACCAGGAGCTGAACAACAAGGAATCGTTCGAGGAAATGATGGCCGCGTTCGGTGAGAAATTCCCGAACCAAGGCGTGTTGCTGGTCGTCGATGAATTCCTGGAATACCTGCAGTCCCGCCGCGACCATGAACTGGCGCGCGACCTAGCCATCCTCCGCCAGATCGGCGAAGTCACCAAGCACTTGAAGTTCCGCTTCGTGGCCGGCGTGCAGGAGGCCATCTTCGACAGCGTGCGCTTTCAGCACGTCGCCGACAGCATGCGCCGAGTCAACGAGCGTTTCACCCAGATCCTGATCGACCGGCAGGACGTGAGCTTTGTCGTCTCCGCGCGCCTGCTCAAGAAGACCGCTGACCAGCAGAACAAGATCCGCGAGTACCTGACGCCGTTCGCCAAGTTCTATGGCTCTATGAACGAGCGCATGGACGAATACGTTCGGCTATTCCCGGTTCACCCCGATTACCTCAAGACCTTCGAGCAGATCCACTTCACCGAGAAGCGCGGCGCACTCAAGACCATTGAAGCGGCCATGCTGGCGATCCTCGATCAGGACGTGCCCACCGACCGGCCGCTGCTCATCAGCTACGAGAGCTTCTGGCAGACCATCAAGACCAACTCGGTCCTGCGCGCCGACCCCAACATCAAGGAAGTCATGCGCGTCTCCGAGGTGCTGGAGTCGCGTGTGCAACAGGCCTTCACGCGCCCGGCCTACAAGGCGATGGCGATGCGCGTCATCAACGCGCTGGCCGTTCACCGCCTGACCACGGGTGGCGACATCCATATCCCCATCGGACCCACCGCCGCCGAGCTACGCGACGCTTTGTGCCTGTTCCAGCCGGGCGTCGAAGACATGCCAGGCGAGCCCGCCGAGAACCTGCTGTCGATGGTGCAGACCGTGATGCGGGAGGTGCTCAAGACCGTCAACGGGCAGTTCATCTCCAAAGCGCCGGATACGGAGCAGTACTACCTCGACCTCAAGAAAGACATCGACTACGACGCGCAGATCGAAAAGCGCGCCGAAGCCCTATCCGATGATGCGCTCGACCGTGCCTATTACAGCGCCGTCAAGGCACTGATGGAGTGCAGCGACGACCTGCGCTACCCCGGGTTCCAGATCTGGCAGTACCAGCTCGAGTGGCAGGAGCGTCGCGTTGAACGCATGGGCTATCTGTTCTTTGGCGCCCCGAATGACCGCCCCACGGCGCAGCCAGAACGCGACTTTTATGTCTACTTCATCCAGCCCTTCGACAAGCCAAAGTTCGCTGACAACAGCCTGTCAGACGAGGTCTTCTTCCGACTCACGGGCCTGGACGACGACCTCAAGCGCCATCTGTCCTCCTACGCCGCTGCACTGGATCTAGCCTCGACTGCCAGCGGCGGTGCCAAGGCCATCTACCTCTCCAAGGCGCAAGACTTCCTGCGGGCCATGAGCAAGTGGCTACAGGAAAAGCAGATGACCGCCTTCGAAGTCACCTACCAAGGCAAGAAAAAGAATCTGCAGGAGTGGTCCAAGGGCGTGTCGCTGCGTGACCGAGCGCGCCTGGGCTCGGACGAGCGCATCAACTTTCGCGATGTAGTGAACGTCATCTCGGGCTTGGTGCTGGGCCAGCGCTTTGTCGACCTCTCACCCGAATACCCCACCTTCTCGGTGCTGGTCACCGAAGCCAACCGCAAGCAACTCGTTGGCAATGCGCTGCGCGCGCTCGCCGGTGGCACCCGCACCAAGGACGCCGTCGCCGTGCTGGATGCGTTGGAACTGCTCGACGGCGATCGGGTAGACCCGGCCAAGTCCCGCTACGCGCTGGAGGTGCTGACCCGGCTCAAGGCCAAGGGCCACGGCCAGGTGCTCAACCGCAGCGAACTGCTCTCGGGCACCTCGGACGTCGAGTACTTCGCCCCCATCAAGTACCGCCTGGAGCCGGATCTGCTGATCACGGTGCTGGGTGGCCTGGTCTATTCCGGCGACCTGGTGATGTCGATCACCGGCGACAAGATCGACTCCGGCAAGTTGGTGCAGCTCGCCGAACGGTCGATCGAAGAGCTCAAGCAGTTCAAGCACGTCGAGGCACCGAAAGAGATCAACCTTGCGGTGCTGCGCGCCCTGTTCGAACTGTTTGATCTGCCGTCCGGCCTGGCGCAGAAGGCCAGCCAGGGCGACACCGAGCCGGTGATCAAGCTGCAAGACAAGGTCAGCGCGTTGGTGCCGCGTGTGCTCAAGGCGGGCTCCGACCTGCAGCAAGGCAAGCTCAGCTTTTGGGGCCAGAACCTGCTGCGCGAGGAAGAAGCCAAAGACTGGCACGCCCGGCTGGACGCGCTGAAGAAGTCCACCGAGTCGCTGACGCCGTACAACACCGTCGGCAAGCTCAAGAACCTGCGCGTTACACAGGACGACATCGACAGCCAGAAGAAAAATCTGGAAATCCTGGCAGCGGTTGAGCGCCTGCTCGAGCTGGTGGTAGAGCTGGGCGGCACGGCGTCGTACCTCTCCCAGGCCGAGATGGTGCTGCCCCCCGAGCACTCGTGGGTGAAGCAAGCCGAGGCTGCCCGCAAGGCCCTGCAAGCCAAGCTCAGCCTAGACCGTACTGCCGAGCACGCCGCCGAGTACCGGCAGACGCTCAACCAGCTCAAGAAGGACTACATCACCGCCTACATCGCCAGCCACAGCAAGGCGCGGCTGGGTGTGGCCGAAGACAAGGCACGCAATGGGCTGCGGAAAGACGACCGTCTGCTAGGCCTGCGCGTCCTGGCCGGTGTGTCGCTGATGCCCACCAGCCAGCTCACGGCGTTTGAAGAGTCGCTGAACAGCTTGAAGAGCTGCTCGTCGCTGGACGAGCCCACGTTGATGACGGCGGCGGTATGCCCACACTGCCAGTTCCGCCCTTCCGCTGAACAGCTGGAGCTGATCCCGGCCGCCAACCGCCTGCATAAGCTGGACGAAGACCTGGACCAGTTGCAGGCCAGTTGGCAGCAAACCCTGCTCGACAACCTGGACGACCCGTTCACGCAGGAAAGCCTGGGCTTGCTGCCGGCAGCAAACAAGAAGCTGATCGACGGCTTCCTGACTTCACGCGAGCTGCCCGAACCGATGACCACCGAGTTCGCCAACGCCGCGCAAGAGGCGCTGTCGGGGCTGGAGAAGATCGCCGTCAAGAGTGATGAGCTCAAGCAGGCCTTGCTACAGGGTGGCTCGCCCGCCAAGCCAGACGAGTTGCGCAGCCGCTTCGACACGTTCCTGAACGATCGCTGCAAGGGCAAGGACTCGACCAAACTGCGCTTTGTGATCGAGTGAGCCCATGACTGAAAACGAGCTCTTGGCCATTCTGGCGGTTGGCGAAGACATCGGCATCCCGCGCGCATTACATGCCTGACCGAGCAAAAGAATAAGGAGCGAAAGCCATGAGCAACACATTGAAAGTCAGGGACGACCACGCGCCTGTCTGCTTCGAAGCTACCGCCAAAAATGATGGCAAGTTCAAGCTCTGCGAAGGTACGGAAACCTCCTGGCTAACGCAGGGCCAAACATTCGGCATCAAGGAACTACGCGGCCGCGTTGAGCCATGGCTGACCGCGTTGTTCCAGTCGGAGCATCTCTCACTGCTGGCAGGCTCGGGGTTGACCCATGCGGTACACCGACTGGCGACAGGCAAGCCAGCCGCTGGAATGAGCGAGGCAACCCTGACCAGCTATCAGGACGAGATCGAGAAAGCAGCGAAAGAAGCCGCCCAAAAAGCAGGTCGAGAAGCAGGCAATCTGGAAGACCAGCTCCGCGCTGCCAACGAATTGCTGCGCGGGCTGGAGATACTGGGCAAGTCAGCAGAAGCCGAATCGCTGCGCACCGAACTGACCAGTACGCTGGAAGCTTTCTCCAAGTCCATCCTCGAAAGCGAAGCCGGTATTGCCACAGCCGGTGAAGACGAGCGCGAGCAAGCGTTCAATGTGCTGGTCACCTTCCTGATGAGCTTCGCCAGCCGCACCGGCGTAAGGGACCGACTGAACATATTCACCACCAACTACGACCGCCTGATCGAAGCCGGCGCCGAACTGGCCGGACTGCATTTGCTGGACCGCTTCCTCGGAAACCTCATGCCAATCTTTCGCTCTTCGCGGCTGGATCTGGACATGCACTACAACCCGCCTGGAATTCGTGGCGAACCGCGTTATCTGGAAGGGGTTGCCCGCTTTACCAAGCTGCATGGTTCTGTGGACTGGGTGCAGTCTGAGAGAGACATCCGCCGTATCGGATTGCCCTTTGGCGCGGAGGAAGTCGATCCCTACCTGAAGACACCCGGATTGAAAGATGCCAGCGCCCATAAGCTGATGATCTACCCCAATGCGTCCAAGGATCGGGAAACTTCGGACTACCCTTATGTGGAGCTGTTCCGTGATCTCGCCGCTGCCGTGTGCCGCCCCAACAGCACGCTGATTACCTACGGCTACAGCTTTGGCGACGAGCACATCAACCGCGTCATCCGCGACATGCTCACGGTTCCATCCACCCATCTGGTGGTGATTGCCTATGACGATCCGCTTGGTCGCATCATGCAAACCTACCAGGAGCTGGGGCGACCTTCGCAGATCAGCCTGCTGATCGGCCCGGCGCTAGCCGATTTGCAGACCCTGACGGAAAGCTTTCTGCCCAAGGCCGCAATCGACAAAACCACCTTCCGCATGAGCGAGCTGCTCAAGCAGCGTTACGGCACCGATGCCCATGCGGCCCCGGCAGCAGGAAAACCTGGTGACAATTTTGACGGGGCAGACCTGGCATGAGCTTCTCGCCACTGGCCTACGCCGACTCACTGCGCATCGGCAGCATCGACTTCGTCTCTCCTGACGAAATCAAGGTGCTGCTGGATATCGAAGCCCCTGACAACCTCGCCATGAATACCGGTACACCGCGGCCGTTCCCGCGTATCAATGGCTATGTGCTGGTACCCAGTGATGCAGGCTATCTGGTCGCCCAGGTAGAGTGGATCACCATCGAGCGATCCCAGTACCCCAAGCGCAAGGGCATGCAGGATTTCGGTCTGGTCGATTTGCCCTACCCGCTACGCAAGATGAGCCTCAACCCACTGGGCGGTCTGTGTTACGAAGGCGAGCATCAGGGAAAGGAACGCTACACATTCCGGCGCGGTGTGGAAGCCTATCCGACGGTAGGCGACCCCGTATTGCTGCCTACTCAAACCCAGCTGCGCGCCATCGTCGAATCCGGCGAAAACCGCCGGGTAAAGATCGGCGTCAGTCCGCTGGCCGCCAATGCCGAAGTCAAGATCGACCCCGATCGCCTGTTCGGTCGTCATCTGGCCGTGCTGGGTAACACCGGCAGCGGGAAATCTTGTTCGGTTGCCGGCTTGATTCGCTGGTCGCTGGAAGAAGCCTGCAAAGCACGTGGAGGCACCGACCCCAATGCCCGCTTTATTGTGCTCGATCCCAATGGCGAGTACTCGAAGGCGTTTGATGGACTGGGCAAGGTGCGTGTGTTCGCTGTTGATCCAAAGCCAGACAGCGGTATTGACCAGCTACAGGTACCGCTCTGGTTTTGGAACAGCGCAGAGTGGTGTGCGTTTACCCAGGCCAGTGCCAAGACGCAGCGTCCTACGTTGATTCAAGCACTGCGGACAGTGCGCGATGGTGCAGTGGCGGTCGCAGTCACACCGAGTCATGACATGCGCCGTTTTCTACGCAGCCTGGTCGGTGTGATCCAGATTGAGCGCAATGCCGGACGCCCTTGGGCCAATTTTCCGCACCCCAAAAACTTCTTTGAGAAAATCAAGAAGTGGCTCGATGGCCTAGCCAATGATGCTTCCTTCAGTGTTAACGAAAGTGTTGCACTGACAGCAGTCAGAGACAAGATTTCAGCATTCTCGGCGGCACGCACAGGTCAGTATCCAACCTTCGACTTTACCCGTGTAGAGATTGATGATTTTTTGGGGCTGACTCAAGCAGCACATGCGGCATTCGGTGGCAGTGACATCGACATTCTGCCTATCGATGCCGACGTACCGCGAGCGTTTACTGGCGATCAACTGTTGCGCAGTGTAGAAGCCAATGCTGAGCTACTTGGCGTATCGGAACACGTAGAGACCATGCTCATGCGGATCCGCACGATTCTGTCGGACAGCCGCATGAAAACCATCATCAGCGATACTGACGGCGTGACATTGGATGACTGGTTAGCCAGCACCATCGGCGACAACCAGGCATCGAACGGCACGATCACCGTCATAGACCTGTCCTTGGTGCCAGCCGAAGTGGTGCATATCGTCACCGCCGTTATTGCCCGCATGACGCTGGAATCCTTGCAGCGCTACCGCAAGCTCAACCACGGTAAAACGCTGCCCACCGTTCTGGTGATGGAAGAGGCGCACACCTTTATCAAGCGCTACCAGGACGATGCTGAGAACCAGAATACAGCTGCCATTTGTTGCCAGGTATTCGAGAAAATCGCCCGTGAAGGGCGCAAGTTCGGACTGGGTTTGGTGTTGTCATCCCAGCGCCCCAGCGAACTGTCACCCACAGTGCTGTCCCAGTGCAACAGTTATCTACTTCACCGCATCAGCAACGACCGCGATCAGGAGCTGGTGCACAAGCTGGTTCCCGACAACCTGCGTGGTCTGCTGCGCGATCTTCCCTCTCTACCCTCACGCCACGCCATCCTGTTGGGCTGGGCCTCTGAATTACCAGTGCTGGTGCAGATGAACGACTTGCCCGACGGTCAGCGGCCAAAATCCGACGACCCGGACTTCTGGGCGGTGTGGTCGGGTCAGCAAGAGAACGAAAAAGGCGCGATAGAAGCTATCCAGCGCGACGTGGATTGGAAGACGATTGCGGATGACTGGCAACAAATAGCTTCCGTCCAAGGCAGTGACGCCGCAGACGAAGGAGTCGCTAGCTAGATGGCCAAGGCAAGCGGCTTCGCCGTACTGCTATCTAAAGACCGGATGACCGCATTCCTCGAATGCGTCGAGGAGGAGCGCTCGTTTGCCGAGCCTGTGGCCGACTTCCAACACAGCCGAAACGTGCCGTTGGTCTGCTTCATCGTTAGCGCGCGCAGGGTTACCCACCTTGGCTTGGGACGTCGGGGCACTCGTGCGGGGACTGGGCTGAGCCGCTTGAACCTCGCTGGGATTGAAAAGCTCTCAGAGCCTTTATCGGTTCAGCGAATCATCAATCGCCTGCCAAAACGCAATGCCGCATCCGTGCGAAAGCGGCTCGGATCAGGTGGTCTCCTGACCGACAAGGGATTTACCGCTGTCATCGAGATCATTCGGCAACTTGCACCTCAGGCCAGCTCGTTGCTGGAGCGGTTTAGCCAAGTCCGAACAGAGCGCATTCAACGGCTTTCTCCCAAGACCAGAAACGGCCTGGCGCAGCAAAAGGAAGCGCTGCTAACAGCTTTGTCGATTGCAAACTTGAGCAGGGAATCAGTACAAGAATGGACGCCAACGGATCGTCCCCCTGTCTCTTTTCTTGAGGGACTGCCCAACACGCGTTTGCGTGAGGACCCGATGGTCATCCATGACCTGATGCATCTGCCCGGTTTTGACCTCATCAAGACCTACCCCTACAACGCAGCAGTATTTGAATCAGAAGCAACTTCCGAGCGGCTTACCGTCATTCTTGCTAACCGCCTTCCACTGGAAGAGCAAACCGGCACCGATCTCATCTATTTCAATGAGACGTTCCAGAGCTTCGTCATGGTCCAGTACAAAGCAATGGAGCGTGAAGACGGAGCTGATGGTGTCGCGCAAGCCGTCTTCCGGCTTCCCAATACTCAGCTCACAGAAGAAATTGCAAGGATGGACGCGCTACTTGCGGAGATCAGGGCTTGTCCGGCCAACGATTCCCATGATGGTTTCCGCCTGATCGAGAACCCCTTTTTCCTGAAGTTGTGCCCAAGACTGGTTTTCAACCCAGATGATATTGGCTTGGTGCCTGGCATGTACTTGCCGCTGGACTACTGGAGGCTTCTTGAGCAACACCCAGGCATCAAAGGGCCACGCGGTGGGCTTCGGATTACCTACGACAACGTTGGTCGACACTTTGACAACTCCTCCTTCACCTCAATCGTTGCCAAGGCATGGGTAGGCACGACACCGACTCAGTCAATTGTCCTAAAAGAAGCCATACGTCAAACACTTGAAACCGGGAAGGCCGTTGCCATCGCGGTAAAACCCAGAAAAATGGATAGCGCTGCTGTCCGCGATCTGATTGGCCTGAGCGAGATCAAGTGCACTGAAGAGGGGACTGTTGGATGATTGCTAGCAGCGGCAATGAAATTTTTATGGCATTTCCTCAGCCACAGCGCGAGGCGATTTTTTTGCGCCGACCGCAACGTTTTTTGGCAGAAATGTCGCTGCCTGAAGGGACTGAGGAGCTTGTCTACTGTGCAAATTCAGGTGCCATGACTGGCTGCCTGACCCCTAGAATGGCAGCGATCCTTTGGGATAGCACGGACCCGGAAAGAAAGCGTCGCTACACGTGGCGAGCAGTTGAGTTCGAGGGGGGCTGGATCGGAACTGACACGCATCTTGCAAACCGCATCGTTGAGGAGGCTTTGAGGCTGAAATTGGTCCCGGGACTTGAGAGCTATTGCGCTCTCGCCCGCGAGCAGCTGCTAGAGGCAGGATTCCGTGTGGACTTTGTGCTCACCGGACCCCAAGGTGATTGCTTGGTCGAAGTGAAGAGCGCTACCGTCGTGGAAAAAGGGGTGGCCCGCTTCCCTGACTCTGCCACACCAAGAGGTGTCAAACACCTGAAAGCATTGAAAAGCCAGGCTTTGGCGGGAAAGCGCTCTGTCCTACTTTTTCTTATTCAACGAGCTGACGCGCACAGTTTCGTGGTCAGCAACTCTCACGATCCAGCCTATGCCGAGGCCTTTGATGAAGCTGTTGCTTCCGGCGTTGAGGTGATTGCCCTAGCGGTTGCAGTCAGCCCCGCAGGCTTTGGCATACCCAAAACACTCCCCTACGCCCACGACTCAATGGCGTCGATGAACACAAATGACTGAATCTTGGACATGCCCTTATGAATGATTTTTTCACCAAACAAAGCAAAGAGTCCGAGCCGGTCGAATGTTTCGGCCAGACTTTTTCTAGCGACGAAGCACGTCGTGAGCATTTCTTAAAGTTGTTGGCAGAGCAGTTGAAAGACCCGGCCTTTCGGAAGATCGAAGGCTTTCCCCTGGGCACCGACGAAGCCATCCTGGCAATGTCTGATCCACCCTACTACACAGCCTGCCCGAACCCCTTTCTCGAAGAGTTCGTGCGCCACTACGGCAAACCTTACGACGCCAACGTAAAGTACAGCCGGGAGCCACAGACGATCGACGTATCGGTCGGCAAGACGGACCAGCTCTACAAGGCGCACTCGTATCACACCAAGGTGCCGCATCTGGCCATCGTGCCGTCTATCCTGCACTACACCGAGCCTGGCGACATCGTGCTCGACAGCTTTGGTGGATCGGGCATGACTGGTGTGGCTGCGCAGTGGTGCAATTCAGCACCTGCCACTTACCGACACGAGCTGGAAACCGAGTGGAAGAAGCAAGGCAAGGCCGCGCCCAAGTGGGGAGCCCGGCGCGTCATCCTCAACGACCTGTCGCCTGCGGCGACCTTCATCGCAGCCAACTACAACCTGCCGTTCGACGTTGTGGCCTTTGCAAAGGCAGGGAAGCAACTTCTCAAGGAAGTCGAGCAGGAACTTGGCTGGATGTATGAGACCACCCATACGGACGGCAAAACCAAGGGCAGGATCGAATACACGGTCTGGAGCGAAGTATTCACGTGCCCTCACTGTGCAGGTGAGGTGAACTTTCTCGAAGAAGCGCTCGACGGCGACAGTAAGCGGGTGAAGGACACTTTCCCGTGCCCACATTGCGGCGCAGACCTAAACAAGGACAACCTTGATCGAGTTCTGGAGTCCCGCGTTGATCCGGCCTCCGGCGAAGCGTGGAAGCGAGTCAAGTTCCGTCCGGCACTAATCTCTTACGTCGCAGGCGGAACTCGCCGAGAGAAACAGCCCGATCAAAGCGACTTGGCAGTTCTGGCAAAGATCGAAACACTTCCACTTCCTTTGGATCTGCCGACAACCAGATTCCCAATCGAACAGATGTATCACGGGTCACGAATCGCCCCGAAGGGCTTTTCGAATATCCATCATTTCTTTCTTCCGCGAGCAGCTCAGGCGATGGCGCTGCTGTGGCGAAAGGCGAAAGACCAGCCTGATTTCCGAATTCGAGAGATGCTCTTGTTCTTTGTCGAACAGGCAATTTGGGGATTGTCGGTGCTGAATCGCTATCAGCCAATTCAGCAAGGTAGACCTGGTGGATCGCAAGTCAACCGCCAACTGACTGGCGTCTACTATGTCGGCTCACAGCATGCGGAATGCAGCCCTCAATACAACTTGGGGCTGAAGTTGGATCGACTTGGAAAGGCCTTCCGGGATTACAAGACTGCAAGCGGTTATGCGGCAATCAATACTGGAACTGCCGCCGGCATTCCGTTGCCATCATGTTCCATTGACTATGTTTTCACTGACCCACCATTCGGCGAGAACATTTTCTATGCCGATTTGAACTTCCTCGTTGAGTCTTGGCATCGCGTCACGACAGACGCGAAGCCGGAAGCCATCGTCGACAAGTTCAAGAAGAAGGCGCTTCCGGAGTATCAGCACCTGATGCAGCGCTGCTTCGCGGAGTACTACCGCGTCCTCAAACCCGGGCGCTGGATGACTGTGGTCTTCTCAAACAGCAAGGCGGCGGTCTGGAATGCGATCCAAGTCGCGTTGCAGCAAGCGGGCTTTGTGGTGGCTGAGGTCACGGCGCTCGACAAGGTGCAAGGCAGCTACCGCCAGGTCACCTCCACAACAGCGGTGAAGCAGGACTTGGTGATCTCGGCCTACAAGCCAAACGGCGGCCTTGAGGATCGGTTCAATCAACACGGCCCGACCGTCGACTCGGCGTGGGACTTCGTGCAGACGCACTTGAAGCAGTTGCCAGCCGTTAAAGTCACGTCGGGCTATCCACAGGAGTTGCTGAACATCGTTGAACGCGACCCGCGTCGTATCTATGACCGGATGGCGTCCTGGTTCATCCGCCACGGCACGATGGTGCCGATCTCAACGCCTGAATTCCTGGCAGAGCTGCCAGCTCGGTTCCGTGGAACCGATGGCATGGTGTTCCTGCCCGAGCAACTGGTCGAGTACGAGAAGGCGCGTGCGCGTATTCCGCAAATCGCGCAAGCAGAGCTGTTTGTCTCCGACGAGCGCAGTGCTATCGACTGGCTGACCAACTTCTTGCTCAAGCGCCCATCCACCCGCTCGGAAATCCACCCGGAGTACATCCCGCAAATCGGCTCGGCCAAGCGCAAGGGTGAGATCATTCCTGAGCTGGATCAGTTGCTGGAAGACAACTTCATCCAGTACGACGGCACTGGCGATGTGCCGAGCCAGATCCACAGCTACCTCTCCACCAACCACAAGGATCTGCGCAGCCTCGACAAGAGCAACCCTGCACTGGTAGCCAAGGCCAAGGACCGCTGGTATGTGCCAGACCCGAACAAAGCCCAGGACTTGGAGAAGAAGCGCGAGAAGGCGCTGCTCAAGGAGTTCGAGACCTACAAGGCATTCACGGGCCGCAAGATCAAGGAGTCTCGGCTCGAGGTGCTGCGCACCGGATTCCGTTCGGCATGGGCCAACAAGGACTACGCGACGATCATCAGCGTCGCCAACAAGCTACCCGAGGAAACGCTGCAAGAGGACGAGAAGCTGCTCACCTTGTATGACCTGGCGCTGACCCGCACCGAGGCAGGTGCCTGAACGTGGACGGAATTGGCTTCTGCGTTGGCGATTGGTGCTGGCTGACCCGGCAGGCATCACCCTGCCGAGTGATCGAGCGTCAGGACGTCTGGGGCGAAAGCGCCTACCGCGTGTGGCTGCCGGCCAAGGATGCCGTGGTGCGTGCCCGGGCGCTGGATCTGGCGCCGCTGGCAAGCATCCGGCCGACTGTGGAGCAGATTCTGCACACTACGGCGGCGGCCAAGCTGCTGGACGCGCTGGAAGACAACCTGCTGCTGGCGCCGATTCAGTCCAGCGTGGTGCCGCTGCCACACCAGCTCTATGCACTGAACCGCGCCATCAGCCGTGACCGCATTCGCTACCTGCTGGCCGATGAGGTAGGCCTGGGCAAGACGATTGAGGCAGGCCTGGTGCTGCGCGAACTGAAGTTGCGTGGCCGCGTGAAGCGGATTCTTGTGGTCGCGCCCAAAGGTCTGGTTCGCCAATGGCAGGCGGAAATGCGGCTGCACTTCGGCGAGAAGTTCCAGTTCATCGAGCCTTCCGAGTTGGCGGCCTTCCGCCAGTGGCGAACCGGCGCAGTGGGCGACGAGGACAACCTGTGGCGCATGCATGACCAGGTGATCTGCTCGCTGGACTCGGTCAAGCCGCTGGAGGCTCGGCGCGGCTGGAGCTTGGAGCAACTGAACACCTACAACCGCGAGCGGTTTGAAGACCTGATCTCGGCATCGTGGGATCTGGTCATCATCGACGAGGCCCACCGCATGGGCGGCAGCACCGAGCAGGTAGCCCGCTACAAGCTCGGCGCAGCCCTGGCCGAGGCATCACCCTACTTGCTGCTGCTGTCGGCCACGCCACACCAGGGCAAGACCGACCAGTTCATGCGTTTGATGCAGTTGCTGGACCGGGAAGCGTTTCCGGATGAGAGCAGCGTCAACCGGGAGCGGGTGCGCCCCTTCGTGATCCGCACTGAGAAGCGCGCGTCGATCAACGCCGAAGGGCAGCCGCTGTTCAAGCCCCGGGTCACCCGACTGCAGGCGGTGGCCTGGCAGGCACGCCACAATGCGCAGCAGCGCCTGTACGAGGCGGTGACCGACTATGTGCGCCATGGCTACAATCAGGCGATGGCGGCCAAGCAGCGCCACATCGGCTTCTTGATGATCCTGATGCAGCGGCTGGTGACGTCCAGCACAGCAGCCATCCGAACCACTCTGGAAAAGCGTCAGGCCATCCTGGAGGCACCGCAGCCCCAAGGCAACCTGTTCGAGAACACCAGCCCCGACGAGTGGGCCGATCTTGATGGACAATCTCAGGTGGACCTGGCGGTGCAAACCAGCGGCTGGGAGCTGGAGAAGTCCGAGGTTGAGACCTTGCTGGCGCTGGCGCGCGAGACCGAGGGTTCGGGCACCGATGCCAAGGCCGAGGCACTGCTGGAGCTGATCTACAAGCTGCAGCAGGAAGAAAACGACCCAGCGTTGAAGGTGCTGATCTTCACCGAATTCGTGCCTACGCAGGCGATGCTGGCGCACTACCTGGAGAGCCGGGGCTTCTCGGTGACCACGCTGAACGGCAGCATGGATCTGGATGCACGCTCGCGGGCGCAGCAGGTCTTCTCCAAAGACGTGCGCGTCCTGATCTCAACGGATGCTGGCGGCGAAGGCCTGAACCTGCAGTTCTGCCACGTCATCGTCAACTTCGACATGCCGTGGAACCCGATGCGCATCGAGCAGCGCATCGGCCGTGTTGACCGTATCGGCCAGCACCATGTGGTGCGCGCCATCAACTTCGTCCTCGAAGACACGGTGGAACACCGCGTGCGCCAGGTGCTGGAGGAAAAACTGGAAGTGATCGCCCAGGAGTTCGGCGTGGACAAGGCGTCGGACGTCATGGACTCGGTGGAAGCCGACCCGATGTTCGACGAACTGTTCGTGCACGGGCTGCAGAACCCGGACGCGATCGAGCAGGAGTGCGATGCGGTGGTGTCGCAGCTCCGCACGACCCTCGCCGAATCAAAGAAGAGCAGCGATCTGCTGTCGGAGGCGCACGACCTGGATGCTGACGATGCACGGAAATGGCGGGACCACCCTGCGCAGTTCTGGTTGGAACGGGCGATCATCAGCGGCTTGGCTGCGCGTGGGGGCTCGGCGACCAAGATCGGCAAGGCATGGCGGGTGAAGTGGGCGGACGGCAGCGAATCGGCGCAAGCGTGCTTCGACGCCCGGACGGCTGACGAAAACCCCGAACTGGATTGGGTGACGCTGGAAGACCCCCGGGCAAGGTCCGTCATCAGCGAACTGCCGCGCTTCGTCGCCGGCCAGCTGCTGCCGGTGATTCGCGTGACGGGTTTGCCCGATTCCGTGCGCGGCATCTGGTCGCTGTGGGAGATCAGCCTTGTCGCCGAGGGGCTCAGCCGCAAGCGCTTCCTTCCTGTGTTCGTGACTGAGGACGGGCGGACCTTTGTCCCCACGGCCAAGCGGGTCTGGGATCTGCTGCTGACCGAAACCGTTGATCTGCATGCGGTGAGCGGCGCTGAAGATGCGGTGAAATGGTTCGAGGCTTCGCAAGCCGCTGCGCGGACGCAGGGCGAACGGATCTTCAAAGAGCTGCTGGACGAACACCGCACCCGGCTCAAAGAAGAGCGCGAGCGGGCGAGCTACGCTTTCGAAGTGCGTAGCCAAGCGATTGGCCGCATCGGTTTGCCTGCAGTGCGGGAGCACCGGCGCAAGCGTCTGCAACAGGAACACGAGGCGCGCATGGCATCCCTTGATGACGCCGAGGCCAGCGTGCCGGACTTGAACGCAGTGATGTTGGTGCGCGTCTCCGGAGATGTGTTGCCTGGGGGGCAACCGTCATGAGCCAGTGGACGGAACGAATCCTCAGCCACTTCACCGCCGACCTGACCCGGCTCTGGGTGGCGTGCGACCCGGATGACGTGCTGCTCGACGAGAAGCTGCTTTCCGAGCTGCGCAGCCGTGGCTTCGAGCTGATGCTGTACGAGGACCCGTTTGCCTTCCGCGCTGAGTTTGAAGAGCGGTATCGAGGCGCCTGGGACCGCGGCGAAGCTGGTCCGGCACCGTCGCTGGTGCTGCACTTGCGTGGTGCGGACCAGAACGCATTGCCCTGGGACATCGTGCATAACGGTCGTGTGGCGCGACTCAGCCTCGCCGAGCTGTTCCCCCGGTTGGGCTACAGCACGGTCAAGCAGGTTGAGCCGGAGCACTTTGCGGCGCTGTTCGATGCCCATGAAGCGGAGTTGCAGTCGGCTCGCGGCGAGAACGAGTCCAAGGACTTCATCGTCGAACACGTCTACCAACTCACGCCGCGATCCATCCGCACGCCCGTCGACTTCTGGCGAGAGTTGCTGCGCATGCACTTTGCAAACCGCTCATTGCCGCCACTGTTTGCCAAGCATGCCGCCGGCATCCTGCAAGGTAAGGGTTTGTTCACGGATCAGCCGGTCGCAGCGTGGTTGTCCTCGAAGAGTATGCTCCTGCGTGTCGTCCAGGACGCGTGGTATCGCTACCTGTCAGGTTTGGGGCTCGATGGCTCCCGCACGGGTGAGCCGCCGCCTCCGGACTATGTCGCTAGGGTCGACATTCCGTTTGATCACTCTGACGTGCAGGTGCTGGTCGATTCCATGTTCCTCGACGGCATGCTGCACCCGCTGGCCGTGCATAGCGTCCCGGCATCAATGCCGAGCTGGATCAAGGCCGGGATCGTTCAAGACCCGGCTGCGTTGCAGGCCCTGGTGCTCAAGGGCGTCGATGGTCTGATCGCATCGATCCCCTCGGACGGGGCGTCGCACAAGGACTGGAGCGAGTTTGCCAGGCGCTACGGTGAGATCCTGGCCCGCGCTCATGGACTGCCGGGCGCTGAGGGTAGCGAGCAACTCCTGAAGGTGCGCTCGTCGATCAATACGTTGCATGCGCAGTCCGATGGGCGATTGCAGGCATGGGTTGCGGCCAAGCACTACGCCGACCTGATGCTGCAGCCGGTCACCAAGGGTCCGGTGATGGTGCACCACATTCCGCGCTTCTTGCGGCATCGGCGTGCGGCGGGCGAGACGAAGGTTGCCCTGCTGGTTTTCGATGGCCTGGCGTTCGATCAATGGGTGCAGATCAGAGAACGCCTGATCGCCAGCACGAAGCGATTTGCCTTCGATGAAGGCACGTCATTCGCGTGGCTTCCCACGGTGACATCGGTTTCGCGTCAGGCGCTATTCTCGGGTCTCAAGCCTCGTGAGTTCGACGACTCTATCGACCGGACCGACAAGGAAGAAGCCCTGTGGAAGACGTTCTGGCAGAACGAAGGCGTGAACCCGAATGACGTCATGTATCGCCGAGCTCTACGACAGGTGGATCAGCTCGACGTGCTTGAATCAGACTTGGCGGATCGTCGACCGAAGATCTTGGGCTTGGTGATTGACGAGGTGGACGACCGGCTTCACAAGGAACGTTCAAAGAAGGACGTGGCCATGTGGATTGGGAACTGGCTGGTGACCGGTTTCGTCGATCGATTGTTCTCGATGCTGCTGGACAAGGGCTATCACATCTACCTGACGGCCGATCACGGCAACGTCGAGTCAACCGGAGTTGGCAGACCCAACCAAGGCGTCATTGCGGAGACGCGAGGGGAACGCGTCAGGGTCTATCGAAGTGAGACGCTGCTGACGGACTCTGCAGCCGCGTACCCCAGCACAGTACGATTGGATATCGCTGGACTACCGGCGAACTTCATGCCCTTATTCGCAGGTGGTCGAACAGCCTTTGTTCCCGAGGGTGACCAGGTGGTGGTCCACGGCGGTGTCTCCGTAGAGGAGCTGATCGTCCCCTTTGTGAAAGTTAGTTATGTGATTGGTACCGAATGAATTCATCAGCGCCTCAAATCGGCTTTGATCGGTTCATTCAGCTTGATTGGGCGGCTGCGGCACTAAACATTCGTGCAGGCACAGCCGGACTAGATGATCTGAATGCACTGCTCGTCGCAGCTGGCCTTAGCTTAGAAGCCAAGAAGAAAACACGCACCGTACTGAACCGACTGTGGCTTGAGCCGCGTGCCAGCCTGGTCGGATTCGCCGATCGCGGCGTATCCCTCTACAAGTCGCAAACGGATGTTCCGATTGCAGCGCTGTGCTGGGGTGTAGCCATTGCGACCTATCCCTTTTTCGGGAAGGTCGCTGAACTGGTCGGCCGCTTGTCCGCCCTCCAAGGTGACTGCGCGTCAGCGGAAGTGCATCGCCGAATGAGCGAAATCTACGGCGAGCGCGAAGGCACCCGGCGCATGACCAACATGGTCATCCAAAGCCAAGCGAGCTGGGGTGCCGTGGAGCGGGTGGAAAAGGGAAAGCGCGTGATCCGCCTGGCTCCCACGACCGTCGACAACGACGAACTTACTGCATGGCTCATCGAGGCAGCCGTGCGCTACACCGGCAAGCCCGTGTCGGTGCCCACGCTGCAATCGCTGCCGGTGCTGTTCCCGTTCTCACTGACGCGGCCCTTGGCCTATGTGATTTCGAACAGCCCGAACCTGAACCTCCGTTCGGAAGGACCGAGCAGTCAGTTTGTTGCCCTACCCGCCTCCATCTGAGGATATCTATGAACACAAAAACAGAGAACTCTGGTGCACCTGCGAGCTGGTTTGTTGGCGCAAGCTACGGGGGCACCGACGATCAGATGCCACGCTTTCTAGCCGAGGGGATTTGGGAGAACGGTTACGAGGACAAGCACCTCGACGTGGTGCGATCGATGCGGCCAGGAGATCGGATCGCCATCAAGTCGTCGTACACGCGCAAGCATGGGCTTCCCTTCGAAAGCCGTGGGCAAGCGGTGTCAGTGATGGCGATCAAGGCGATCGGCACGATCACCGAGAACCTGAATGATGGCAAGCGGGTAAAGGTTGACTGGACAAAGGTCGAGCCGGTTCGGGAGTGGTACTTCTACACCCACCGGGGGACGGTCTGGCGCGTTCTGCCTGGCGAGTGGATGACCGATGGCTTGATTGCCTTCACCTTCGATGGCAAGCCCCAGGACGTTGAGCGTTTTCGAAACGCACCCTACTGGCGGGAACGATTTGGGACAGTGGCACCCGACAAGCATCGCTTCGGCTGGACAAAATTCTACGAAGCGATTGCTGACAAGTTGCTCACTTACCGCAACAACAGGGCCGCCCTTGTTGAAGGTATCAGGGAGATTTCCGTGCGGGTCGACGGACTCGGTCACCTGGCAGAGGACAAGTATGCGGACGGCACCACGGGCTTCGTGAAGGACATCTGCCCGTTCACGACGATGGGTCTGTTCAACCGCGGCACCAAAGATTCCAACCGAAAGATCATCGCAACCGAGTTAGCCAAATTCCTGGGCGTTGGTGAGGCTGTTCCGGAGACGTTCGAAGGCATCCCGCTGTTGAACAACTTGAAGTCCTGGTACTTCCCATTCGAGGTCAATCGTGCAACCGACCACATCGATTCGCTTTGGGGCGTCTTTGCTGCAGGCATCACGTATGCGGATACGGACGATGACCTTGCCCGCGAGGAATTCGCCAAGGCGTTCGATAGCGCCAACGGGCGGCGAGGCGTGGCATGGAATCTAACGTTCGGCCTTTACTGGATCAGGCCCTGGGCATTCCTGAGCCTTGACCACAACTCGCAGGTCTACGTCAGCAAAAAACTCGGCGTGCCGATTGGCCTTCACGGCCCGAAGAGACGCTGCAACTCGGCAGACTATCTTGCTGTGATGGATGTGCTGGAGCCGCGCTTTCAGGAAGCCTCGTACCCGGCCCACTCATATCCCGAACTTTCGCTGGAAGCATGGTTGTACAAAGACCCCACCGATGAGCGGACATTGGGCGGCGAGAAGGCAGGCGACGCCGACGATGTGGACGATGATGCCGATGCGGCGACACAGGAAGACGTTCATATTGCTGCACCGATCGTGCCGTACTCGGTTGACGACATTCTCAAGGACGGATGCTTCCTCGAACGTGACGAGATTGATCGGCTGCTCGACCGCCTTCGTACCAAGAAGAACCTGATACTTCAGGGGCCGCCAGGCACTGGCAAGACATGGCTGGCGAAGCGCCTTGCGTTTGCACTGATGGGACAAAAAGACGAAAGCAAAGTCCGCGCGGTGCAGTTTCACCCCAACCTGTCCTACGAGGACTTCGTCAGGGGATGGCGGCCAACCGGCGAAGGCAAGTTGTCGCTGGCCGATGGCGTCTTCATGGAAGCGATCAAGGCGGCGTCGAAGGACCCATCGTCGAAGTTTGTCGTGGTGATCGAGGAGATCAACCGTGGCAACCCGGCGCAGATCTTCGGCGAACTTCTGACACTGTTGGAGGCTGGAAAGCGCACACCCAACGAGGCGTTGGAGCTGTGCTACCCGGATGCTGATGGCAAGCGCCGCCCTGTCCACATTCCGGAGAACCTCTACGTGGTCGGCACGATGAACATCGCTGACCGGTCGCTGGCCCTTGTCGATCTCGCGCTGCGGCGCCGTTTCGCATTCGTTGGTCTGGAGCCAAGGTTAGGCCCTGTGTGGCGGGATTGGGTGGTCAAAGAGAGTGCTGTCGATCCCGCTATGGTGGCGGATATCGAGCATCGGATCGCCGAACTGAATGACCAGATCGCGGCTGACGCCCGTCTGGGAAAGCAGTTCCGGATCGGCCACAGCTACGTGACACCCGCCCACCGACTGGAGGCTGGGGAAACGAAGAAGTGGTTTCAGCAGGTAATCGAGACCGAGATCGGGCCGCTGCTCGATGAGTATTGGTTTGACGCACCTGACGAAGCGCAGAAGGCGTGCGCGCGGCTGATTCAGAACTGGTGACGGATGTGGTCGGGGAGCAAGTCGAGAACGCATCGGTAAACGCAGATGGCTACATCGGACGTATTCCGGTGCGCAATCTGTGGTTGCTGATGCTTTATGCATCGGATTTGTTCCGCACTCGCGGCATCGGCAATGTCGGTCTGGAGGACAACCCTGACGATCTGCCCGATCTGGTCGCCGAGATCCTTGCCCACGCAGTTGAAGTCAGGCAGCGCCGCCGTCTCAGTCTTGGCTACCGCTCTCGGGATGCCGTCCTCAATCGCGTGCGGGGGCGGATCGATGTCCTGAACACTGAACGGCATCAATTGCTCGATCGTGGCCTGGTGGCATGTCGATTTGATGAGTTGACCATCGACACGCCACGCAATCGTTTTGTCCGTGCGGCATTGGAAACTATCTCCAGAGTCGTGCGGAGGAAGGACGTGGCCCATCGCTGCCGCTCACTTGCGAGTGGCATGAAGGCCATGGGTGTCTCCGGCGACGCGCCCACTCGCGCCCAAATGAGCACCGATCGTTTTGGCCGCAACGACGCGGACGACAGATTCATGGTGACTGCGGCAAAGCTGGCCTTTGATCTTGCGTTGCCAACCGAAGCGGCGGGGATGAAAGTGCTGACTCTGCCGGACCGTGAGGTCACGTGGGTCCGCCGACTGTTCGAGAAAGCCGTAGGTGGCTTCTATGACGTGGTGCTGCAACCGCAGGGATGGCGCGTTCGGTGCGGCGGTATGCTGAGCTGGCAGATAGAACAGAAGACGTCGGGAATAGACAAGATCTTGCCAACGATGCGAACCGACGTGGTGCTCGACCACGCGCCGTCCGGTCGGCGAATCGTCATCGACACCAAGTTCACATCGATCGTCACGAGCGGCTGGTATCGAGAGGAAACGCTGCGCAGCGGGTACGTGTACCAGATCTACGCCTACCTCCGCTCGCAGGTTGGGCGCGGCGATTCGTTTGCGGATTGCGCCAGCGGGTTGCTTCTTCATCCTTGCCTTGGACACGCCGTAGATGAGACGGTCTTCATCCAGGGGCACAGCATACGGTTTGCCACCGTAGATCTGGCAGCATCTCCGGCCGAGATCCGATCGCAGTTGCTGCGCTTATGTGGGCCTACACTTCAATAGCGCGTATCAAGACGGCAGCGCCAGCTCTACATCTCGTCTGAAGGGCGGCATTTGTTCCTCGGTCCTCCAGACCCAAGCACCCTGCGCACCGATTTCCGCAATTGCCCTTTCTTTGGAAAGCCGCTCCTTCTTATCCATGAAAGCGCTCACCACGTGTAGCGGCACCGGCGCCGTCCCGGCATCCAGCAGCAGGACATTCGGAAAGGCCGCCGCGCTCCGAGCGTCATAGCGCAGTGGCTTGACGAAACGGCGGTGCTGGGCGACCAGGGCATCGATCAGCGGCAATTCATGCACGCCCTCGATGGGAATCCAATGCTCGCTCGTCAACATCAAACTCGCCGCATCGATCTCGTAGGTGTATTCACGGCGGGCGCGGATCAGCGCAGCCAGGATGACGCGGACCGGGTGGCCGGTATCGGCATCGCGCGCCTCAAACAGCGGCGCGAACACCCGCTCGATCCGCTCCCAACTTCGGCTAGCGATCAGCAGGGGCGCATCCGGCATGTGCCGGATCCAGACCCGGCGGCCCTGGCTTGTGGCCTCGCTCGTCTTGAATTCGCCGATCACGACGGCCAGCGGCGTCTGCCCGTCCTTGGGACGTAGCACGGCCAGCTTCTCGCGCCGGCGCTGTGCCGCCTCGGTCTTGGCGCTCTCGCTGAACGGTTCGGGCACATACAGGCGCTCGGCCAGCGGGATGCCCTTAACGATGATCTCCTCGGCCGCCTCCAGCAGGTACTTGCGCAGCACGCCCTGGTTGCGTTTGCCCGCCATCGCCGGGCTCCAGCGGTTGAAGCCTGCGCGCTCGAACAGGAAGTGCATCAAGGCACGCAACGTCATCTGCCTCCTCGGCACGCCGATCTCCGCCACCTCCTGGGGTTCGCCGCGCGGCACGGCGCGCCCGATTACCCGCATCCAGGGGAAATCCACACGTAATTCGAACCGCCCCGGTTCCGACTCCAGTACCGCTTCGCCGACCAGTTCGCCTAGTCCGGACTGCTGGACCTCCGGCTCGTAGGATGGGCAGCTCGGATGGTGGGTGCTGCCGCTGTCCGGCATGCGCTTGACCACGAATTGGCGATGCCGCGCCACGTACATCTCCACGCCGCCAGGCACGCACAGGCAGCGCGGCCGCTCGGGTGTCTCGTAGACGTGGGCGAGCGCATTCTGCAGTTGCGAATCATCCGCGCCGATCACGCGGCCCTTGATGGCGAAGCGTTGGGAGTCCACGGCGAGCTCAAATCAACTCGTCGAGCAGTTCCGCCAGCGTCGGCTTGGGCCGGGGCAGCAACTCCCGCACCGCGCTCCGCTCGCCGATGCCCAGGATTGCACCCACCTGATCCTCGTCGGCCCCGCGCTCATACATCCGCGATATCACGGTGAGGCGCGCCGACTGGGCGCTCAGACCCTTGAGTTCGGCGTAGCGGAACAACTTGCGGTAGATCTCCAGCAGCGCCCGGCAGACATAGCGGTTCTGTCCCGGTTCGCCATTATTGGGCGTGATCTTATAGGGCTCGCCGTTCGGAGAAAGAAACAGCCGGCTACCCGGGTCCAAGCCGCGGTAGGCATCCGGCCAACCCAGGCCATGCCCGCCGGCGAGACGCTCGCGGAAATAGGCGGCCAGCGCGTCGTCGAGGCGGTTGCTGCTGAAGTAAAGTGGCCTGAGCTTGCCGTTGATCGCCGCGTCGGCACGCAGCTCCGATTCCCGGCACACGCTGCCGTCGGCATGAAGATAGTCCCGCACCTCGATCCGGGCGATCTCCAGCGGCCGCAGGCCCGTGGCGAACAGCATGTAGTAGAGAGCCAGGTCATGCCAGGTGCGACTGGTGCGGCCCTTGATGCGCACCGCGCCCTGGGCCACCTCCGGCGCCGACAATACCCGCGCCGGACGGGCGCCGACCGGCGGCTGGGGTTCGAAGCCCTCCAGTGCGACCAGGATGGCGTCCCGATGCAGGCGCAGCCGCCGCACGAAAGCCGCGCCTTCTTCCTTGAGACCATCCACGCCCACCACCTGGGTGAGTTGGACGGCGACGGACTTGATGCGCCGCTCGACCGCCGTGCGCGAGACGCCGACGCGCATGGCCACCGCCTCGTAGGTCTCACCGCCAATGACGGCACGGAGCATCTCAACCGATTGCAATGCGTTCTCGTGGTGCTTGCTGATCTCCTCGCTGTTTTGCATGACTTGCTTCTCCCATCATCTCTCGATCGTCATCAGCCCGAATGTTCGAGCGCCGACGCCCCCTTCGCCAGGCGAAAACGCCGGGAAAGGCGCGGGATTTCGTCATCAGGCCGAGCGCGCCGCCATCGCCGAAGTACTGGCCGGCCGGACCGATGAGCGCACGCGCGACGCAGGTGGCGGGTCGGCGCCGACCCGGTCGATACGCGAACGACGCCCCCGTTCCGAGCCGAACCGGTCCCCGCTCATTGCCTTGCCCGTCACCCAGGCTGGCCTTGCTGCGCGATCCAGCGGCGGATCTCTTCGGCGCGCCAGACGGTCACCCGCTCCGAAAGCTTGACCGGCTCGGGAAAGGTGCGCGCCTGGATGCGCCGCCAGAGCGTCGATTTGGAGATGGGAATGAAGGCCAGCACCTGAGGCTGGCGCAGAAAGCCGGTCTCGGGCAGCGTCAGGGTCGAAACCGGGGTGGCAGGCGGAGTCGAAAAAGCGCTGGAAGCCGCCACCTTCGCGGCGGTACGGGTACGGATGTTGGGCATGATCGGGCCTCGTCACGGCGGGTGCCGAAAAAGGACATGACCTGCACTGTTGCGGCCGCGCTAGGTCAGGATGGCGCGGGCCGATAGGGAACGCAGAACTCGACGACATGCCGCCGGCGCCCCGGTCGCGCGGCATGGAAGGATGAGCAAGAAAGAGGCTCCCACCGCATGACGGCCAAGGGCGTCCGGGTCGGGAAAGATCAGCCGATCCGCACCTGCACCGCGCAGCACGCGCGACGGCGGATCGTTGGGCAACAGGCAGGTATCGACTGCGACGCCGCCACGAGAGCGGTGAGGGTTGCCACGGTGTCAGGTCAGCCTGAAGTGGAACCTGTCGATACGATATTGAGGCACGTGGGCCGATGCAAGACAATCTGGGACACACCAACCGAAAGGGGCCGCACACGCCAGCGATTGAAGATGGCACTGGTACAAAACTCATTCCGGCACGCCGTCATCAAGTTTGCCGCCCAGGCGCCGGATCGCGGACGAAGCCGATCCGGCTCAAGCCCGCGTTGGCGGATAGGGCCGTGATTTGTGCCCGCGTCTCATCAGGCGCCTTGGTGTCCGCCTGCCAGTCATCCCCCGGAGAGAGTGACTGGATGGTTTCACGCACAACATTTCGCGGCCGTGCGGCCCATGCTCCCCCCTGTGGGTGGAAATATTGGCTATTTCGAGCGGTTGCCCAAGTACTCACAACAATTCCGCACGACCGTCATAACGAATGCCCGATCGTCAGTCCCCAGTTCGGAAATCCATGCGCCAAAGGTCGCCGCTTCGCTGGCTTCTTCGGGTCCTTCATTCGATAACAGGTCGCCGACGGAACAGCGCAGCGCCACCGCAAGCCGGTCCAGCGTCGGCAGGGACGGCAAATGCGCCCCGCGCTCGATGCGCGAAATGGTTTCGGCGTCAACGCCTACCCGCTCCGCAACCATTTCCTGTGTCCATCCCAGCTGTTTGCGCCGCTCCGATAGGTTGCCCCCAAGTCGCTTCGCCAGACGGGCGGACTCTTTCTTCTTTACCGCCATCGTGTTGTCCTTTTAATCAACAAGAATGACGGTCACTGGACTATCGAAACAGGGTGACTTATGTAGTTATAGCTTTCTACAGTCTTGTTGTGTTCTGGCGAATCAACATGACGAAAGGGTCATATTCGGGCGTCTGCGAATGGCGGGCGGCTTACAGTGAGCCTGGGCAGATGGATCAGATTGCTGTAATAACGCTCTGGATGGTGGCAACGCAAATCGGTCACGTCTTCGCCGATCAGATGTATGGGTGTGTCAACCGGGAAAACGTAAAACAGCTTCGGAAATGCCAATGCGATGGCCATGAGCGCGAACGTCGCCGTGCAGGTTCAGCGGCCCCGATAACAGAATCGCTGACCGTGAAGTTCCCTCCACGCAGCAGCCATCGACGCTAATCGCCAACCGCAGATACGGTGCTTTCCAGGGCTTCCGGCAATCTCGCGCTGGCGTCGGCCTCCGTCGGATCGACCGCCGCGTCGCGTTCCGGACCGAGTTCGTCCGCGCCATCCGGTGCACCGACGGCTTCGGCCTCCTGCCGGTTTGGCCCGCTGCGGCCTTCGACATCGCGCGCGTCCAGGGCATTCATCCGTCGCCGCAACCCCATCGCAAAGTTCCGCGCGCCATTGGCGACATCGCGCACCTTTCGTTTGAGACCCGCGCGCTGCATATCGACGGTCTGGGTGGTAATCACCTCGTGAATCTCCAGGGTCTGCAACAACGGCATCAGTTGGTCGAGTTTGCCTAGCACCTCCAGGAAGCGTC